>WBZP01000746.1_pt1 | contig 42422 bp, 34 predicted proteins | sample 5204301 | NCBI WGS metagenome assembly WBZP01 (sample SAMN12412401, study PRJNA552823) | activated sludge metagenome | isolation source: activated sludge from nitrification reactor of wastewater treatment plant... | place: USA: Pennsylvania | collected 2017
ACGACCGGTAGTTATCCGAGCCGGCCTTCATGATCAGCCGATGAATGCCCACGACTCGAGGCCCTCGGGCCAGGATGTCGGTGGCGACGAAGTCCTTGCGGGTGGTGTTCGCCTCGACGATGGCCCTGATCAGGACTTGAGGCACATCCGCATAGTTGGCCAGCAGTTGCTTGGTGTCCTTGGGCAGGCAGTAGCCGCCGTAGCCAAAGGACGGGTTGTTGTAGTGCCCGCCGATGCGCGGATCCAGGCCGACCCCGTCGATGATCGACCGGGAATCCAAACCGTGCATGGCGGCGTAGGTATCGAGTTCGTTGAAGTAGGCCACCCGCATGGCCAGGTAGGTATTGGCGAAGAGTTTGATGGCCTCGGCCTCGGTGCTCTCGGTCAGCAGGACCGGCACCTCGGATTCCTCCGCGGCCTGGGCTAGCAAGGCGGCGAATCGTTCTCCGGTCGAGCTCCTGTCCCCGACGACGATCCGCGATGGGTGCAGATTGTCATGGAGGGCAAAACCCTCACGAAGGAACTCGGGGGAGAAGATGATCCGATCAGTGTCATGCTGTCGTCGCAGACCCGCGGTAAAGCCAACGGGCACAGTGGATTTGATGATGCACACCGCGTCGTCGCTGTGCCGCAGGACCTCCGACACCACGTGCTCCACAGAGCTGGTGTCGAAGAAGTTGGTCCGCTCGTCATAGTCGGTGGGCGTGGCGATAACGACCAGGTCGGCGCCGGCATAGGCCTGCAGCGGATCGCTGGTGAAGGTCAGCGGCGCGGTCCCGGACGCCAGGCGTGCCTCGATATCGGGGTCCGCGATGGGGCTGCGACCCAGCCGCAGGAGGTCGAGTTTGCGCTCATCGATATCGAATGCCGTGACCTCGGCCACCGAGCTCAGCAGGACGGCGATGGAGAGACCGACATAGCCGGTCCCGACCACCGTGACACGTGATCGCATGGCCCGGACGATACGCCAGTGCCGAACACAGGGCAGACTGGTCGTCATGAAGTTCGGGATCTTCATTCCGCAGGGCTGGCGACACGACCTCGTCGGCATCGATCCGAGCCAGCACTGGGGGGTGATGGCCGGTCTGGCGAAGCGTGCCGACATGCACGATGTGTGGACCTCGATCTGGGTCTACGACCACTTCCATCCGGTTCCCCAACCGACCCAGGAAGCTACTCACGAGGCATGGAGCCTCATGGCCGCACTGGGCGCCGCCACGTCACGGGTCCGGATTGGCCAGATGTGCACGTGTATGGCCTATCGCAATCCCGCCTACCTCGCGAAGGTCGCGGCCACCGTCGACATGATCAGCGAGGGCCGTCTCGAGATGGGGATCGGCGCCGGCTGGTACGAGCATGAGTGGCGGGCCTATGGCTACGGCTTCCCGCGGGCTGGCGAGCGCCTGGGCATGTTGCGCGAAGGCGTGGACATCATGCGGCAGATGTGGACCACCGGATACGGCCGGCTGGACGGTAAGCACTACCAGGTCGACGGCGCCATGTGCTTCCCCCGGCCGCTTCAAGGAACCTCGTCGCCGGGCAGCAAGGCCAATGGCATCCCCATGTGGATCGCCGGGGGCGGCGAAAAGGTCACGCTGCGGATCGCCGCCGAGTATGCCGATTACACGAACTTCTTCGGTTCTCCCGAGGAATTCGCCCACAAGAACGAACTGCTCAAGGCGCACTGCAAGGACATCGGCCGCGATGAGAGCGAAATCGTGCGCTCGTCGAACTTCGATCTGGTGATTGGGCATTCGCAAGCCGAGATCGATGATCGCCTCGCTGGGATCGCTGGTCGCATGGTGGCTGGCGGGGTAGATCAGGCGACCGTTGACCAGCGGCTGGCCGGGGTCAAGGACTCTTTGGGCTGCGGCACGCCGGAGCAGATCACCGAGCGGCTCCTGCAGATGCAGACAGCGGGCATGACCTACGCGATCGTGAATTTCGCCGAAGCCGCCTATGACGTGAGCGGCATCGAGCTCTTCGAGCGCGAGGTCATCCCCCACCTGGTGGATCGCGACGAGCACGGGCACCTGTGGCACCTGCTGCACGGACGCTGACGTGGATCTCTATCGGCCCACGCAGGACCATGAGGCGATCCGCGAGGCCATCCGAGCCATTGCCGAAGACAAGATCGCGCCCCATGCAGCCGCCGTCGACGAGGAGGGCCGCTACCCCCAGGAAGCGCATGACGCGCTGGTGGCTGGCGACTTCTTCGCCCCGCATATCCCGCCGGAGTACGACGGGGTCGGCGCCGACGCGCTCGCGACCTGCATCGTCATCGAGGAGGTCGCGCGGGTCTGTGCCTCCTCGAGCCTGATTCCGGCGGTGAACAAACTCGGCAGTATGCCGCTGCTGCTCGCCGCTTCGGAGGAGGTCAAGGCGCGCTACCTGCCGCCGCTCGCTCGCGGGGAAGCCGCCTTCTCCTATGGTCTCTCCGAGCGTGAGGCCGGGTCCGATACCGCGGCCATGCGGTGCCGCGCGAGCGCCGATGGCGAGGACTGGATCCTCAACGGGCAGAAGTCCTGGATCACCAATGCCGGTATCTCACAGTTCTACACCGTGCTGGCGGTCACCGATCCGGAGGGGCCGCGCGGCAACAATGTCACGGCATTCGTGGTCGAGAAGTCAGACGAGGGTTTCAGCTTCGGCGAGAAGGAACGCAAGCTCGGGATCAAGGGCAGCCCGACCCGGGAACTGCACTTCGACCAGTGTCGGATCCCCGGCGACCGGGTGGTCGGCACCATTGGCGGGGGCCTGAAGATCGCTTTGGCCACCCTGGATCACACCCGGGTGACCATTGGGGCACAGGCTGTCGGGATCGCCCAAGGAGCGCTCGATCAGGCCCTGGCCTATGTCAAGGAGCGCAGCCAGTTTGGCAAGCATGTGGCGGACTTCCAGGGGGTGCAGTTCATGCTGGCCGACATGGCAATGCAGCTTGAGGCCGCCCGCCAGTTGGTCTACGTCGCGGCTGCGAAGTCCGAGCGCGGCGATCAGGATCTGCCCTTTTTTGGGGCGGCCGCCAAGTGCTATGCCTCCGATGTGGCCATGCAGGTGACCACCGATGCCGTGCAGTTACTCGGTGGTGCGGGCTACACCCGAGACTTTCCGTTGGAGCGCATGATGCGGGATGCCAAGATCACCCAGATCTACGAAGGCACCAACCAGATCCAGCGGGTGGTCATGGCTCGACAGTTGCTGGGGGGCGCGATGTCGGCCGGTGGACGGGGCTAGCCGCTCGGTTTGCCGTCGGTCCCCGCTGGGGGCGACTCCAGCGGATCCCCGTTGCGCAGCATCGTGAAGAGTTGACCAGCCGCAGCGTCATCCCAGAGCACCGAACTGCCAGCAGCCGTCGTCGCGTTGGTGTCCTTGAGCGGCACCACCAAGGACAGGGTGTCTCCGCTGGAGACCCCCCTCAACGTGAGGGCCACCCGGCCAGCATCCAGCAGCGAGGTGTCTTCTCCGATGATCAACCCCGCAACAGCGGCGTGAGTGGTGCGCCACCAGGACACCGGGTTGAGCACGGTCGCCGGCTGCGCTGCTTTCTTCATGATGGCGCCCAGGAACTGCCGTTGCCGCTCAGCGCGCCCGATATCGCCTCGGGGGTCGGTGTATCGAGATCGGACGAATCCCAGTGCCTGTGGGCCGCTCAGGGTCTGACAGCCCTTCTTGAGGTTGATATTGGCCTTGGGGTCCACCATGTCGAATTTCACACAGATGTCGACTCCGCCGAGGGCATCCACGACCCGGGAGAATCCGCCAAAGCCAATCTCGAGGTAGCCGTCGATGCGCAGGCCCGTGGCCTGTTCAAGGGTCTCTACCAGGAGGACCGGACCGCCAATAGCGAAGGCCGCATTGACTTTGTTGTGGCCGTGCCCCGGGATCGGAAGGTAGCTATCACGCGGGATCGAGATCAGCGTGCTCTTCCCGTCTCCGCTGGGCACGTGAACCACAATGATCGTGTCGGTCCGGCGACCCGGGTCGCTCCCGGTACCCAGACGCTTTCGTTCGGCGGGCGTAAGGTCCTCACGGCTGTCCGAACCGACCAACAGGTAGGTATGTCCGTCGCCACTGATGGGGCGATCGCCGGTTGGCTCGCTGGCCACCCGAGCCACGGTGCCCCACGCGTGCCAGGGCGCGTAGGCCTCGAAGCCGAGGTAGCCCGCAAGCACGAATAGGGCCAGGAGGATCCCAGCACGCAGGCGACGACGGCGATAAGGCGTGGCGCCTGCTGCCGCGGGGCGACGTCCGCCTGGCGGAGTGGCGCCCTGCCCGGCGACGGGTCGGCGTAGCGGTCGACCCAACTCGTCATACGCCTGGGCGGGGGAGCCCCCACGAGGTGACTGACTAGGTGATCGAGTGGTACTTACCCGGGCGGTTCGTGGGGTGGGCGATGGGGTTGAAGCGGTCGCACGAGCCTTCGGCGCAGGGCGGGGCGATGACTGCTGAGGCCGCGGCTGCCGCGGTTGCTGTTGTGGTTGCGGTTGTGGCTGCGGGCGGGGCGCTGAGGCCTTGCGGGGCGCTTGCGCAGGAGCGCGCCGTGCTTGCCCCTTGGGCGGTTGGCGCTGGACCGGGGTAGCGCCTGAGCGTGGTTGACGAGGTGCCGGCCGCGCCGTGGCAGGCGGGGCATCGGGTCGACGCCCGCGGGTGTCAACGATGTAGACCTCGTCCTCCGGGTCCGGCGGCGTTGGCCGAGGACGCTGAGGGATCGGGCGTACTCGATCGTCACCTCCGCTCGGCATGAGGTCCAGTGTGCTGTGCTCGTGCGAGCCAACCAAACCGACACGACGAGTGGCGGGTGACGGAGTCCGCACCGCAGATCAGCGGGATCCCGCCGATACAGTGGCCTGGTGCCGGACCACCCTGCCCTCTCATCGCCTTCGGTTGTTGCCGTCGTGGTCGCCTACGCCCGTGCCGAGTTGTTGTCCTTGGCGCTGGCTGCACTCCAGGCCCAAAGTGCCCCGCTGGGGGCCATCGTCGTCGTTGACAACGCCTCGCCCGACAATAGCAGCGAGATCGCGCATGCGGCCGGTGCTGATGTCGTCTCCCTGCCGCGCAACACCGGTGGAGCGGGTGGGTTTACAGCTGGGATCGCCCGGGCGATTGCGCACCACCGAGCCGACCTGGTCTGGGTCATGGATGACGACACGATCCCGGAACCGGACGCCTTGGCGCAGCTCTTGGAGGCTAGGTCGCGTTTCCCTGGCCACGTGAGCGCCTTGGCCTCTCGCGTGGTCTGGATCGACGGGCGCGACCATCCCATGAACACGCCTCGCCCGCGTCCCCGGGCAAGCGCGTCCGAGATCGAGGCAGCCGCGAGGGTTGGCGCGATTCCCGTGCGCTCGATGTCCTTCGTCTCGATGCTCATGGACGCCGGTGATGTCGGCGCTGCCGGATTGCCGGTGTCGGACTTCTTCTTGTGGAATGACGACTTCGAGTTCTCCGCGAGGCTGCTCCGTAACCGAGTGGGTCTCTACGTCCCCGCCAGCGTCGTTGAACACCGGACGAAGCGCTTTGGTAGCACCGATGTCGACCCGGGAGACCGGTTCTACCTCGAGGTCCGCAACAAGGTCTGGACGCTGGGCCGTTCGTCGGCCTTCGCTCCTGCCGATCGGGCGTTGTACTCGGCCTCCACGATCGCTCGGTGGGGGAGGACCCTGCGGGCCTCGCAGGACCGCGGACGCTTGGTGCGCGTGGGATCGCGCGGACTCTGGCATGGGCTGACCCGGCGCCCGGCCGCCAACTCCACGGTGCTGGCCGATATGGGTGAAACGACGGCGGAAGTCACCGCCATGGAGTCGCCAGTGCCGCCGGTGCCCCTGCAACTCCCGGCCACGGACGAGGGTTTCAGCGTGCTCTTGCCGGTGTACATCGGCGACGATCCGCTGCATGTTGCCCGAGCTGTGAAGTCGGTGACCTCGGACCAGGCGTTGATGCCCGATGAGCTCGTCATCGTCCGAGATGGCCCGGTGGCGGAGAGTGTCGAGCGGCTGCTGATCGAGCTGGAGGCATCGGGCGATGTGCCAACTCGCGTGGTCCGCTTCAGCGAGAACGCCGGCCTGTCCGCGGCCCTGGAAGCCGGGCTGGCCGAATGCCGCTTCGAGATCGTTGCGCGCGCAGACGCCGACGACATCTCGGTGCCGGAAAGATTCGCCGTCCAAGTGCCCCTGGTCAGGGCGGGCATCGACATCGTCGGTTCAGCCATCGTCGAATTTGATGAGGATGAGACGGTGCTTGGGGTGGTCCGTCAGGCCCCCCTCACAACTGCTGAAATCAGCGCCTATGCCCGATTCCACGATCCGTTCAATCACCCCTCCGTGGTGTACCGGCGAACCGCGGTCCGCGCCGCTGGCGGCTACCGCCACCTTGCCCTGATGGAGGACTACTGGCTCTTCGCCCGGATGATCGCGCAGGGTGCTCGAACCGCCAATGTGCCCCAAGCGCTGGTGAAGTATCGGGTGGGCGCGGGCGCCTACGGTCGCCGCGGTGGGCGTCGGTTGCTGGCCTCGGAGATCGAGTTGCAGCGACATCTGCACGCCGAGGGTTTTACGACGAGCACTCAAGCACTCCGCAATGTCGCTTTGCGGGGTGGCTATCGGCTGATCCCGCAGAGCGTGCGTCAAGCGGCCTACCGCGCCCTCGTCCTCGGCCCCAAGAACCGTCGGGTGAATCGCGCCCTAGGGTCTGACCATGGGTGAAGTCGACCTCGTCGTGGTGGGCTCGGGACTGTACGGCCTCACCATCGCCCGCCGCTGCGCTGAGGACCTCGGGATGCGTGTGGTCGTGGTGGAGAAGCGGGACCATATCGGCGGCAATGCCTTCAGCGAGCGGGATCCGCAGACCGGAATCGAGGTCCACCGGTATGGCGCCCACCTCTTCCACACCTCCAACGAACGGGTGTGGTCTTTCGTCAACAGGTTCACTGCCTTCACGCCATATGTCCACAGGGTCCGGACGGTGCACCGCGGCGAGGTGTACTCATTGCCGTTCAACTTGGGAACCATCAACCAGTTCTTCCGGAGCGCGCTGGGGCCCGCCCAAGCGCGGGCATTCATCGAAGGCCAACGGGAGGGGCTGGACCCGGCCTTGGCCGCCAACCTGGAGACCAAGGCGATCGCCTTGATCGGACGTCCCCTGTACGAAGCCTTCGTCAAGGGGTACACGGCTAAACAGTGGCAAACGGATCCGCGCGACTTGCCGGCCGAGGTGATTTCCAGACTTCCGGTGCGCTACACCTACGACGACCGGTACTTCAACGACACCTACGAAGGATTGCCCGTCGATGGGTATACGGCCTGGTTCGAGCGGATGCTGGATCACCCATTCATTGACCTCCGCCTCGGCATGGACTTCCTGGGCAGTGACGGGGAGCTGACCCGCTCGGCAACGGTGGGGCAGGTGCCCGTGGTCTTCTCCGGACCGATTGACCGCTACTTCGATCAGCAGGCAGGTCCGTTGTCCTGGCGCACCCTGGACTTCGAACAGGAGGTGCTGGATGTCGGCGATTACCAGGGCTGCCCGGTCCTTAACTACGCCGACGAGGACGTCGCCTACACCCGGATCATTGAGTTCAAGCACTTCCATCCGGAACGGGATTACCAGAGCGAGCAAACCGTGATCGTTCGCGAATACTCGCGTTTTGCGGGAGCGCAGGACGAGCCGTACTACCCCGTTGCCACCCCCGAAGATCGTCGCCGCCTGGAGGCCTACCGAGAGTTGGCAGCCAACGAACCGGGGGTGTACTTCGGTGGTCGGCTCGGCAGCTATCGCTACCTCGACATGCACATGGCGATCGCGGCCGGGCACACTCTGGTCGACAACACCTTGGCCGACCTCGCCGGGAGGGTGCGGTGAAGGCCAGGAGCACCGGCACCCTGCGGCGATTGCGGTCACTGCTCGTGCATCAGGTCCGCAGTTCGCGCTTCTTCCCCACCACCATCCCCGATCGGCTCGGCGATGATGATGCCCTAGCGGGTGGGCGGCTCGACGAGCGCGTGATTGTCTACTTCCCGGACACCGCAGAGAGCCTTTATCAACTTCAGCCCTGGCTGCCGGCCTTCGAAGCCTTGCATCAGAGATTGCCGGTGGTGGTGATCTGCCAAGACTCACGCACGGCCGCGGCGATCCGGCGCACCTCGCGACTCAGGGTGCTGACCGTGGCCAGATACGGCCGCCTTGATGACCTACTCTCGCGCAGCGAGGTCGCCGTCGTGCTCTACGTCAACCACAGCTCTCGCAACTTCGAGTGCCTTCGGTTCACCGAGGTGGTGCACGTGTACCTCGGCCACGGGGACTCGGACAAGGGCGTGTCGGCTTCTAACCAGGTGAAGGCATACGACTACTGCTTTGTGGCTGGGGAAGTGGCGGTGGCCCGAATCGCGGCTCACGTCAGGCGTTTTGACGCCGCCCTCCGGTGCCTGCGCATCGGGCAGCCGCAACTTGATGGCACGGGACTCCTGCCCACGAAGCCCCCCACGGCCGCACCTGCGGACCCGCCGATCCGGGCGAGGGTGCTCTACGCGCCCACCTGGGAAGGGGCACAACCCTCGGTCGCCTACTCGTCTCTGCTCACGCATGGACCCCAACTGGTCTCGTCCTTGATTGCGGCGGGCTTCGAGGTCACCTTCCGGCCGCACCCGCTCTCCGGTGTCACCTCGGGAGAGTATGCCGCGGCTGACGCCACGATCCGCTCGCTCGTGTCGGCGGCCGGCGCCCCGCATCGGGTGGATGCGGCTGGCTCGCTGGCCACGTCATTCCAGGATGCCGACCTCCTCGTCACCGATATCTCGGCGGTCGCGCTCAACTGGCTGCCCGGCGGGCGTCCGCTGGTCATTACCCAGGCCGCCGGTGACGCCAAAGAAACCCGCTCTCCGTTGACCGATATCGTTCCGCGGTTGGCCGTCTCAGACCTGGATCGCTGCGCCGAGATCGTGCGGGCTGCCTTGGCTGACCGCGAGCGCGCGGCACGACTGGACACGATCGAGCAGTTCTTCGAGGTCGCCACCGACGGTGCTGCCACCGCAGCCTTTATCGCTGCAGTGCAGCGGGTCGCTGCGGAAGCCTGAGCCCGAGGACCCCCCCGCTGCCCAGGCGCGGCCCGGGGGTGCTGAGTTCGCTACTTCAGCAGGGAGACGATGTGGGCGGCGATTTCCAGGGAACTGGTCGCCGCCGGGGAGGGCGCATTGAGCACGTGAACGATATTGCCCTCGCGCTCGATCAAGAAGTCATCCACCAGGGCCCCATCAGGGCGCATGGCTTGGGCCCGCACCCCGGCCGCTGCCGGCACCAAGTCTTCGTCGCGCACCGCTGGCACGAGTCGGCGCAGGCTGTCTCCGAAGCGTCGGCGGGAGAACGACCGGAGCATCTCGACTGAACCCGCCCGGTAGTTCTTGCGGGCCAATTTCCAGAAACCCGGGAAGCGCAACGTCTCTGCGAGTTCGGGAGCGGAGAAGGTCTTCCAGTCATACCCTTCGCGGGCGAGTGCCAGCACGGCATTCGGGCCGGCGTGAACGTGACCATTGGTACCGCGCGTGAGGTGCACCCCGAGGAAGGGAAAGTTGGGGTCCGGCACGGGGTAGATCAGCCCGCGCACCAGGTGGGCGGCCTCGGGGGCGAGTTCGTAGTACTCGCCGCGGAAGGGCACGATCTGCGCACCTGGCTGGTGACCCAGGCGGCGAGCCACCACATCGGCGTGCAGACCGGCGCAGGCCACGACGAGGTCGGCTTCGATGTCGCCGGTCGTGGTGTGAACAATCGTGCTCTGACCGCGCTGGGTGGCGCTGAGGACTTCACTGTTCAGCCGCAGATCCGCGCCGTGCCGCTCCAAGCGGCGGACCAGTGCGCGACACACCTCGGCGTAGTCGATGATCCCCGTCGAGGGGACGTGCAGGGCAGCGATGGAGCGCACATGTGGCTCGTGTTCCCGGGCCTCCTGAGGAGTCAGGCGGGTGACCTGCAAGCCGTTTTCGAGTCCGCGGTCCGCCAATCGCTGCAGGCCAGCCAACTCGGCCTCATCGGTCGCGACGACCAACTTGCCGCAGACCTCATACGGGATGCCCTCCTCCTGCGCGAAGGCCACCATGGATGCTGCACCGGCGCGGCACATGAGGGCCTTCTTGGAGCCCGGAACGTAGTACAAGCCCGAATGAATCACTCCGGAGTTCCGGCCGGTCTGGTGCAGTGCCCAGTCAGCACCCTTCTCCACCACGGTGACGCTCGCGGCCGGCTGCTCCCGCGAAAACCGCTCGGCGACCGCCAGTCCGACGATGCCGCCCCCAATGACGAGATACCGCTGTGCTGTGCTCACCTGCCCTAGACTACGGGGGTCACGCCCACTACCTCTCACCCAGGAGACGCATGTCCTCGTCCGAGCCCATCGCCCTCGGCCAGCCCACTGTTGGGGACGAGGAGTTGGCGGCCGTACGGGCCGTCTTTGATTCTGGTTGGCTCTCGGGTGCTGGCCCCACCTGCGCCGAATTTGAGCGGCGGTTCACCCAGGTCAGCGGCGTTGGCCACACCATCGCGACGAGCAACTGCGGTTCGAGCCTGCACCTCGCCCAGCTGGCCCTGGGGATTCAACCCGGCGATGAAGTCATCGTGGGTGACTACACCTTCCCGGCCACCGGCCACTCGGTCATGTGGTCGGGCGCGCGGCCGGTGTTCGCCGATGTGCGGCCGGACATTTGGAGCGCTGACCCGGCCGCCGTCGAGGCCGCGATCACCGAGCGCACGGTGGGCATCATCGCGGTGGACCCCTTCGGTCAGCCCGCGGACTACGACGAGTTGCAGGCCATCGCTGACAAGCATGGACTGTGGATCGTCGAGGATGCCGCCTGCGCCGCTGGCGCTTCGTACAAGGGCCGTCCCGCCGGAAGCCTGGCTGATATGGCGTGCTTCAGCTTCCACGGCCGCAAGGGCATCACCGCGGGCGAGGGTGGGGCGCTCACCACGGCAAAGCCCGAGCTCGCCGATATCGCTCGCAAGCTGCACACCTATGGCATCGCTCCGGCGCTGACCCGTGAGGGATCGCCGACGCTACCCGTGCCGAGTTTCGATGCTCTCGGCTACAACTACCGGATGTCGGATGTGCAGGCGGGCATCATGCTCGCGCAGATCGATCGGCTGCCCACCCTGGTCGAGCGTCGCCGGGCCGTGGCGGTCCGGTATGGCGAACTCATGGGTGACCTTGAGCAGATCGAGCTGCCGGTCGAGGCGCCGGACCGCGTGCATCCCTATCAGTCCTATGTCATCGCTACCCATGCCGACCTCGACCGTGGTGCAGTCGCACTGGAGTTGCGTGCCCGGGGCATCGGCTGCAACTTCGGTACCTATGCCTCCCACCTACAGCCGCTGTACGGCGAGCAGCCCTCGCTGCCGGTGTCAGCGGATCTCTTTGCCCGTCACATCGCGATTCCGATGCACGCCAACCTCACCGATGACGAGGTCGAGCGGGTCGCTGCCGTGGTCCGCGATGTCGTCAACTTGCCCACCGTTCGAGCCTGATTCCACTCAAGGAGAGTTGCACACCTATGTCCGAGACCAAGACCGTGTTCTTCACCGGCGGCGCCGGCTGGATCGGGTTGAAGACCATCCCGCACCTGCTCGAGCAGGGCTACAAGGTGCGCATCTTCGACAACATGTTCCGAGGGGATCGGGACGCGGTGAACAAGCTGGTCGAGGGCGGCAATGTCGAGTTGATTGACCAGGACGTGCGCTACGGCGGGGCGGTGCATCAGGCGATGCGCGGCTGCACACACGTCATGCACTATGCCGCGGTGTCGATCAACAAGAGCCAGGCGGACCCGTACGAGTCCATGGACATCAACATGATCGGCAACCACAACGTCTTCGCCGCGGCGGCCGACCACGGCGTCAAGCGGTTGGTCTTTGCGTCCAGCGCATCGGTCTATGGCGACCCCGAGAAGTTGCCCATGCACGAGGACGACCGGCTGAACCCGCTGACGCCCTACTGCATCTCCAAGCGGGCGGGGGAGGATCTCCTCGGTTTCTATCAGCGCCGGAGCAATCTGTCCTGGATTGCCTTGCGCTTCTTCAATGTCTACGGGCCCGGCCAGAAGACCACGGCCTACTACACCTCGGTGATCAACCACTTCGTCAATCGGCTGCGCAATGGTGAGGCCCCGGTCATCGACGGCAAGGGCGAGCAGTCGATGGACTTCGTCCACGTCGAGGACGTCGCGCGCGCTGGGGTGCTGGCGCTGGCGGCCGAGCGGGCCAATGTCGCCTGCAATGTCGGCACCGGCAAGGACACCACCATCGCGGCGCTCGCCGAGATTCTGATCAAGGCGGTGGGCGCTGACGTGGAACCGGTCTTCAACCCCCGCGACGTGCTTGTGGCTCGCCGGGCGGCGGACGTCACGCGCGCTCGTGAGGTATTGGGCTTCGAGGCTCAGATCCCCGTTGACCAGGGGATGGCCGAACTCATCCGCGGCACGGACTGATGGCGGCCACGCCTGCTCGTCCGGGCGCACTGCCAGCCAACCCTTGGAATGAGCACGCGTGGGTCGTCGGCGAACCCGACGTCGGTGAAGGCACCTGGATCGGTGCCTTCACCCTGATCGACGCCTCCGGCGGTCTCACGATCGGTCGCGGCTGCGATGTCAGCAGTGGGGTCCACATCTACACGCATTCCAGCGTGCGGCGTTGTGTGAGCGACCGAGCCTTCGCCGAGGTGGAGCGTGCGCCGGTGCGGATTGGCGACTGCGTCTTCATTGGGGCGAATGCGACGATCAACATGGGCGTGACGATTGGCGATCACGCCGTGGTCGGCGCCGGTGCGGTCGTCACCAATGACGTCGCCCCTTACACCCTCGTACAAGGGGTTCCTGCGCGCCCGACCGCTGCCGTGGTCATCGACGGCGATCAGGTCACCTTCGAACCGATCTGACAGGGCTGAATTTCATGCGCATCGTCGTCGTCAACAACTTCTTCCCGCCTCGAGTCGGTGGTTCCTCGCATTTGTCGGAGGCGCTGGCCAAGGGGTATGCCGCGCAGGGGCACCAGGTCATGGTGCTCACCGCCGCATACGAGGATGCTCCGGTAACAGAGGAGCGCGACGGCATGGTGATTCATCGCTTGCCGGCAGCGATGATCCCGAAAAGCAAGCTCAGCGTGAGTTTTGATATCGCGTTCACGCTTCGCTCTGGCGCCTATCGGCGGGTCCGGGACTTGCTCGACGGCTTCGCTCCCGATGTCATCCATCAGCATGGACAGTTCTTCGATCTCACCTGGCTCAGTGGTGAGTGGGCGCGGCGCAACAAGGTACCGGTGCTGCTGTCCATTCACACGCGACTGGAGAACCCGATCGCGTCGTACCACGGCATCTTCAGGGGCCTGGACGCTACCGTCGTGAAGCCAATCCTGAAGCGCTACAAGCCGCGATTGGTCGTGATGGACGTCCAGATGGAGGAATACATCACCTCGAGGTACTCCGGTGCGCACAGTGGCCTGAGCTATATCCCCGTCGGGGTCGACACGGACTGGGTCAAGGGCGGCGATGGTGGCCGGGTACGCAGCAAGCACTCGCTCGACGGTGTGCCGCTGATCGTGAGCCTCGGGCATGTGATTCCGCTGCGGGACCGGGTGCTGTTGGTCGAGGCGCTACCCATCGTCCTGGCCGCGGTCCCGCAGGCCAAGCTGCTCGTGGTCGGCCGGGTCTACTACGAGCGATTCCTCGAGCGTGCGCGCGAATTGGGTGTCGCACACGCGGTCATGGCGATCGGTGCGGTCCCCAAGGGTGAGGTCCCCGACTACCTAGCGGCTGCTGACATAGAGACTCATGACCTTCAGGGCTACGGCCTGGGCACCGCGAGCCTGGAGTCCATGGCCGCAGGGGTGCCGATGGTGGTCGCGGTTCGCGCAGACAACTTCCCGGGCATCGAGTTGCGCAGTGGCGAGAACGTCGTGCTCACCCCGGTTGGCGACCCCGAGGCGCTCGGCAACACGCTGGTGGCGCTCTTGCGTGATGACGCCTGGCGCCAGCGACTAGCGGTCGCTCAGTCCGAACTCGTCGAGGAGCGATTCTCCATGCGTCAGGTGCTCCGTCAGCACCTTGAGGTGCTGACGGAGTTGGCCGGCCACTGACCGAGAGGCTCTAGGCGCTCGCGCTCTCGCGCAAGGCCTCGACCACGCGGTGGGCGGGCAGGATCGCGGCGCGCTCGGCGTCGGCATCTGCCGAACCCCGGATGAGTTCGACGAAGCGATCCAACTGGGCCCCCAAGGGTTCCCTGTTAGAGACGATCTGCGGGATCTCGATGATGGTCTGCTGTTTGTAGGACAGGCCCTCATCCACATTCTCACCCAATACATGGCGATAGATCGTGACGGCATTGCGAAGCATGTCCACTTCGATGAGTCGATCCAGCTCGGTGATCACGAACCCTCGGACCTTGCGTTGGCTTAGTCGGCTGGCTGAGATGTTTGCGGTCGAGCCCGAGGGGAAGGTGAGGACGGCTTCGGCGATGTCCTCGCTCGTCGGCTCTGATTCGGGATGTGCACAGGTCAGTGCACCGACGACACGGCTGGGCTCGGCTCCCATCATCCGGACGACGATGTCGGCGTCGTGGATCAACAAGTCCGACGCCACACCCGTCCGGATGCGGGCGACATACGGTGAATGCCGTTGCGCCGCAATGTGAACTGGATTCTCCAATAGCTGGAAGGCGGTCAGCAGGCCCGGGTTGTAGCGCTCGAGGAAGCCACACATGAGCGGCGTCCCCGCCTGCTGTGAACGCGAGACCAAATCCTCAGCGTCAGTGAGCCGATCCGCCAGCGGCTTCTCCATGAGCAAGGGCAGCCCGCGGTCGATGATGTCCACGCCGATGCCATGGTGGTACTGAGTGGCCGCGGCCACGATGACCGCATCGACCTCGCCCAAGCCTTCCGGGTCAGCGGCCCAACGCGCACCATATCGTTCTGCCACGGCGCGGCCGGTCTGCTCATTGGGGTCCACCACAACGGCCAATTCGGTGTCGGGGTGCCCCGTGACCACCCGGGCGTGCAGGCTCCCCATCGAACCGGCTCCAACAAGACCAATGCGCAAGGACGTCATACCTGTGACTCTACCGAGCCAGGGCGACCGTCAGCGTCAGCGGCACTAGTGTGGGGGCGTGACTTTCCCGGCCAACAGCATCCATCCGTCAGCGGTCATCGGCCCAGAGGTGACCTTGGGCGAGGGCAATACCGTCGGCCCCCACGCGGTCCTGCTCGGACCATTGGTCCTCGGCGATAACAACTGGATCGGTGCTCACGCGGTCATCGGAGCGCCGGCCGAGATCTACGGAATCGACCATGGTGCCGCCTGGTCCGGAGCCCTGGTGGGGACTGGCGTGCAGATCGGCAGCAGCAATGTCTTCCGCGAGTACGTCACTGTCCACCAAGGACACTACGACGTGACCACGGTGGGGGATGGCTGCTACATCATGAACAAGGTGTACCTCGCGCACGACGTCCGCATCGATGACCGCGTCACCATGGCGTCATCGGTCACCTTGGGCGGCCACGTCCACGTCGGCACGGGCGCGAACCTGGGGATGAACTGCACCGTCCATCAGCGGAGGATCATCGGTCCAGGCACCATGGTCGGGATGAGCGCCGTCGTCAGCCGCGACATCCCGCCCTTCGCGAAGGCCTTCGGGAGCCCGTGCCGGATCCGGGGTGTGAACGCCATTGGTATGCAGCGTTCCGGCCATCCGCAAGAATCTGTGGACTTCCTGGCGGCGCTATATGCCGCTGGCGCGCCGGTGCCTTCGGCTGATGAGGCGCCCGACTCCTTGGCAGAAGCGCTGCGCTGGTGGGCAGATCAGGTGGCGCAGTGAAGGCGGTCCTCGCCAAGGTCGTGCCGATCGCGCGACCGCTGCTCGGGGTGCTCATCGTTGCGGGCGTGGTCTATGCCGTCGCCAGCCAGTGGGATGACGTTTCGGTGGCGATCACCGATATGGCATGGCAGAGCGTGGTGCTCGCGTTCGTGGCCGTGGTGATCGGAACGCTCGCCGGGGTACAGGCGTGGCGGGTCTTGCTGGCCGAGGAGGGCCACCCGCTGAGTTTCATCGATGCGAGTCGAGTATTCCTGGTCGGCCAGTTGGGCAAGTACCTTCCGGGAAGTGTCTGGTCGGTCGTGGTCCAGATGGAACTTGCCACCCGTCTCGGGGTGCCCCGGGCCAGGTCCTTCACGGCAACGTTGAGTTGGATCGGCCTCTCCTTGTCCAGCGCGCTGACGGTCGGCGTGGTCGGCTTGCCGCTGCTCGGCGACTCGATCAGCACCTGGCGCTGGGTCTTTGCGCTCGTGCTGCCGATCGCCCTGGTCTGCTCGCACCCGCGAGTTCTGACCTGGTTAGTCGATCTGATGCTCAAGGTAATGCGCAAGTCTCCGCTGCCGCACACGTTCACCTGGAAGGGCGTCGGCGGCGCATTCGGGTGGCTGCTGGTCACCTGGATCTCCTTCGGCGTCCAGCTGTGGCTCCTGGCCAATTCGCTGGGCAGCCCAGGGTGGAGCGGTTTGGCTCGGTGCGTCAGCGGCTTTGCCTTGGCCCTCGGGGCTGGCATCATCTTCATCGTGGCGCCGTCCGGGGCCGGGGCGCGCGAGTTGATCATCGTGGCCGCGCTATCCGGGGTGATGTCGCAAGCACAGGCGTTGGCCGTAGCGGTCGTGTCGCGGATGGTGTTCACCGTCGCAGACATTCTCCTCGCTGGCGTGGCGGCTGCTTCGGCGGTGCGCCTATTGCGGTCAGCGCCGGCCGATGAAGGCCAGCAGAGCCGGCGCTCTAGTTGACCTTGGGGGACCGGTAGCAGGTCAATCGCTGCGCTGACCCAGCGGTCGCCCAACCCTGCTGGGCGACTGCGGCCTTGACGGCGGTATTACTCTCCGGAAGGCACACCATCCCCACTTCGAGGGTGTCCAAGGCGGCGACAACGGCTTGCGTGCTGGGCCGCGTCCCCGGTGACATCAGCGAGGTCAGCAGCTTGCGTGCGGCCTTGTCCTCAGCAGGTTCCTCAAGAATCCGGACATAGCTGTCATTGGGGTTTACCGGGTACACATGCGCCGAAGTCAGGGACAGCGCTCGCATGGTCGAGCGTGGCGCGAGAACCGGATGCTGACCGGGGTCGAGTTCCTCGATGGCTCTGGCTTCTCGCAGCGCGGTGATCGGGTATTTCCACGTGGGTTGGTCCTCGACCGAAACGGACCGTTCCTTACTGATGAAGGGGTGGCCCGCCACCGCTGTCACGACCGCCACCAGGACCGCCCAGGCGGCCAGTGCTGAGGTCCCGCGCAGCCAGGTGGCGGCCCGGGCACTGGGGAGTAGGTCCGCGATGACCAGGGGGGCGGTCGCGAGCAGCCCGACCATGGTGACGACCGGGGCAACCCATACCAAGCGCCAGGCGACCGCGCCGGCACCGGTCGTTTGGGCGAAGAGGGCGCCGAATCCAGGCGCCAGGGCCACGACCAAGGCCATCGCCGAAGAGGCTCCGACGACGGCCCCAGCCCGTCCTCGGATCAGCCATGGCGCGACCAGGACAGCGAACCAGCCAATCGCGCCGTACGGCCCTACTCCGAGTACGAAATGCTGCGCCGTGTCCATCGAGAAGTACCGTCCGCCAGGGTCTCCGACCGGGGCGAGCAGCATCACGACCAGCGCCGTGGCGACGGGGTAGGCGGCCGCCAGCAGCATTCCCCACCACGGTTGGCCCGCGGCCAGGAGGCCAACCACCAGGGCGAACGCGATGATCGGCACCAAGAAGGTCGCCGACGAGGTGAGCCCGGTCGAGGCAATACCGCTGATCGCCAGCATGAAGGCGGATCGGGCGCTGCGACGGCTTGCCCAGACGGTCGCATAGTGAAAGAGCAGGGGGATCACGGCCGCGACAAAGAAGACCTTGCCTTGCCAGATGCGGGCGAGGAAGAAGACCCCGAAATTGGCGCCCTGCTGTCCGCCGAAGGCGAGATAGGTCATGGCGACCGCCCACACCAGGAAGGGTGCCCGGATTGCCCAGGTGCGCGAGAGGCGCCACACAGACCAGACTGCGGCGAAGGTCAGAATCGGCGGGAAGATGAGGTAGCACACCGTGCCGGCGCTGAGTCCGAAGATGTGGGCGATGGCGCCTTGGAGCGTCTCGATGGCCTGCACTGGGGTCGACCCCGCGCCTGCCAGGGGCGGCAAAGTGCCAGGGCTAAAGAGCACGTCGCGGGTGGGGATGGTGCCATTTTCCGCAACGTACTGGGCACGGTTGACGTAGAACGCGTCATCGGGGTCGACGCGCAGGGCGAAGAGCGAGAGCGTGGCCGCGCCGAGCGCGGCGAGGCCGACGACCATCGATGCTGACCCGGTGGACGGTATCCGGTCGCCGGTGGTCTCGGTGGACAGCGCTGGCTCGGGGGTGGTGCGTCTCGCCGCGACCAGGACGAAGGCCGTCAGCAGCACCGAGACCGCGGCGCATCCCCAGCCGGCGATCCACACTGGCCCCGATGACGCGGCAGTCACGACGGCCGAGACGGCGCTCAGGCCCACAATCACGCCCAGCATGCCGCGTTGGGCCGGCGTGGCGGGCGACGGCAGAACACCGCTGGTGTTCGTGCCCAACATGGTGCGGGCCGCAATCCCGGCGCCGGTGAGGCCGACCGCAATGATCATGAGCGGCACGACACTCACCTGGGTGAATAGACCCAGGTGGTAGGCCATGGTGAATCCCGCAGCCGCGATGAGCATGATGTCCAGGCCGCCATCGACCCATCGTTCGGCACGATCGACTACTCGTTCAGCGCTCATTCGGGCCCCCAGGTGCAGTGTGGCTGGTGGTGGCCAACTCGGGCCAGTCGTGTTCGGCCTCGCGGATCAACTCAGTCAGCGCTGTGCGCCACGGTGTGACCGGATCCGCGTAGTGCGGACCGAGGATGTACGTGCGCAACTCCAAGCGCGCACCGGCTTGCGGGTCATCGCCTCGCACCGCGCCAAGGAAGGCATCCCAGCCGCCCTGTGATCGATCAAGCACGTAGGCGGCCCGAGTGCTCGGCAGTTCGGCCCTGATCTGGTCGTGCTCTCTATTGGCGGGGTTTGGTACGGCATACGGCTTGCCCGAGGCGAGGTAGTCAGGAACCACGCTCGAGATGTCCCCGATCAGTGCGTCCGAGGCGTTGAAGCAGTCGAAGATGGACAGCCCGGAGGTGATGACAACATGCCGATCCGGTGCCTGCGCCAGTTCCTCGGGTGATGTTGGTGCCTGGGCCTGCCCGCGGGGGTGCGCCGCGATGGCCTCGACGATGCGCGCGTGCGCGCGCTGGACAGCCGGTTGCACCGTGCCGGTTAGTGGGTGCGGCTTGTAGATGACCCGGATGTCGGGTTGGTCCATGAGCCAGCTCACCAGCGCCAATCCCACGCTGGGAACCGAACTGACGGCGAGGTCACTGGACCAGCCCTCCCAGGTGGGCGCGTACAGGACGGTACGAAGGGAATCGACCTGGCTGCGGGGGCCTTGGATCCCCCCGAGCTGAGGACGGCCCACCTCCTTGATGATGTCGTCCCGGACCCCCACCCTGGCTGCGGCCCAACGGTCCCGGGATGCCCGCCCGGCCACCCAGATCTGGTCGAATGCCTTCGATGCCGGATTGACACTGGCCACCTTGTCCGACTCGCCATGACCGATGAAGACATGCTTGAGGCGAGGCTTGCGGAGGAAGTGAATGTTGTTGCCCACGTGGGCGGCATAGAGCGCCACGCGGGCTGTGGGGATGTCGAGATCCATCACATCGGTGGCTCGGCTCAGGCCGATCACCGGCAGGCTCGTCGGGGCCAGGTCCTCCCAATGATGTCTTTCCCGGATCAACACCAGCACACGCTCACCCAACTGCTCGAGGGTGGGCAGCCACATGTTGAGCTGGTAGGTGGACTCGCGGGGACCCGCGAAGTACATCACCACGCTGGGCGCGTAGCCCTGCACGGCGGCCTGAATCCGGTCAAGCCCCTGATGGCTGTGCAGCCGTCGAGCCTCGGACACCGCCAGGACAGCCCGCCCAAGGATCACCACGGCGAAGCCGGCAGACAGGGCAATGGCCAGGCCGAGCATGAAGACCGAGTCCAGCAGCACGCTGAGCGCGATCAGAGCGCAGCCCATTGCCGAACCGATGAAGGCCTGCCGTGCGTTGGGGAACCACACGCTGGGGATCCGTGGGCCAAGATCGAGGTTGCGAGTCTCCCCGACGATGCCGAGTCGGCGGCTGACCGGGACCTGCGCCAGGAAGACCGCGGTCCGAGTCATTGAGAGCGCCGCCACCGCCCCCGCCCAGCGCAAAGGGTGCGCGGGAACTGTGGTGGCGGCCATGGCGATGGCCAGCAGCTCCACGAACCAGGTGCGGGAAGTGATCGAGAGCTGAGCGCCATTGAGGATTTGCCGGACCGCGGTGACCGGCTCGGCTAGGACGGAACTGACCCCCGTCACTGCCAAGCCCACCAGGTAAAGCCACGGCCGGCCGGAGAGCGCCCCAAGGGCCAGCGTGGCCATGCCCAGAACCACCGACACGAAGAGCGTCGCCCCAACCGGCGACTTGGTGGGGATATGAGGATCGATCCGCATGACCCGACTACACCTCGCTCAGGTCTGCACCGTCAGATTCGTCGAGGGCCGCAGTGATTCGGGCGGCCTCCAGCTCGGTCCGCGACATCCCCGTTTGCTCCGGCTCGATCCGGCGGACGTCGATGATGTGTCCGGTCAGCGAGGAGAGCAATACGTCGATCGAGGTCAGCGCCACGACCTGGCTCGAAAGCAGGCTGCCCGCGGGCTCCTCTCCGAAGGCCTGCGTACGCATCGGTGTCGATGTCCGCTCCGGGTTAATGCAGTTCACGCGGACGCCAATGCCGGACCACTCGTCCGCGAGCGCCTGGGTGAGATTGACCACGGCCGCCTTGGTCGAGGAGTAGATCGAGTAGTCGGCACGCCCGCGGGTGTAGGAGCTGGAGGTGAAGTACAGCAGGTGGCCCGCAGTCTCCTTCAGATACGGCAGCGCCGACCGAGCCGCTGCCACGGGGGCGATGTAGTTGACCCGGATGCTGTCGAGAATGTCGTCGATGGGTTGCTCATGGATGGGCCCGCGCCGCAAGACCCCGGCAGTGACGACGACGAAGTCGATGCGTCCACTGGCCGAGTACGCCGACGCCAGGGCCGCCTCGACGTCCTCCATCCGCTCGACATGGGTGCCCGTCTGGGAGCGGCTGAAACTGTGGACAGTGGCACCAAACCGCTCGGCCAGCGCCGCGATATCCGCACCGATGCCGTACGAACCGCCCAGGACCACGAGAACCTTGCCGGCGAGGTCGGCGGCATATTGCGCCGGTTCACGCCGAGGTGGGGCGGCGCTGGAACCGATCTGGAAGAGCTTGTCGGCGATGAAGACATCGATGGGATGCGTGATCTTCATGTTCTGGTCCGAGCCCTCGACGACCGCAATCGGGACGTCGGGTAGATACCGCAGAACCACCGAACAGTCGTCTGTCGCAGTGAAATTCGGATCCTTCAGCGCGATGTCATAGGCGCGTCTGATCGTGCCGAGGCGGAAGGCCTGGGGAGTTTGACCGCGACGCAGCAGTGAGCGATCAGGGATGTCGGAGATGGTGCCATCTTCGCCCAGTGTGATGATGGTGTCTGCCGACGGGATGGCGACGTCGACGGCTTCGTACTCTGCCAGCGCCGCGACGCATTGATCGATGATGCGGTGGTCGACGAGCGGGCGCACCGCATCGTGAAAGAGCACCCTGAGGTCGTCATCACCCTTCGCCGATAGCACGTCCAACGCCAAGGTGGTTGTCTCGTTGCGCGTGGATCCGCCGGCGAGCACCTCTGTGACCTTGGGGTATGCCGCACCAAGGCGGCGTGCATCGTCGACATGCTCTGGGTGCATCAGCACGACGATCTCGTCGATCCGCTCGGCCTCGGCGAACACATCCAAGGTGTGCTCAAGAACCGTCTTGCCGGCGATCTTGAGCAGTTGCTTCGGGATCTTCAGGCCCACTCGTGATCCGGAGCCACCCGCAAGGATGACGGCAATGGTGCGGTGGCGCGCGGACATAACGTTGTGCAACCTTCTCTCGAGCAGGGGCCTTTCAGAGTAGCGCAGCGGGCTACCTCGGCCCTGCGTGACTATGCTGGCCAGCAGTTGTCCGGGCGTCATTGAAAAGGAGGATCGTGGGTCTCTTCGCGCGGGTCGGTGCCCTGGTCACCAAGCGTCAGGTGCTCTGGACTCTCGTGAAACGGGACCTGCGGGTCCGATACGCGAGAAGTTGGCTCGGCTACCTGTGGACCATCCTCGATCCGCTGGCCATGTCGGGCATCTACTTCCTCGTCTTCGTGCACATCTTCCGCAAGGGCGACATCGGCCACGCCCCATACTTCCTGTTCCTGGTCATTGGCCTGTTGACCTGGCAGTGGTTCTCGGCCGCGATCACCGACACCACCCGGGCGCTGCTGCAGGAAGCGCGTCTGGTCCGCTCAACGAATCTCCCGAGGGAAATCTGGGTTGTCCGGGTGGTCATCGCCAAGGCCATCGAATACGCCCTCTCGCTCCCGGTGCTGGCGCTCTTCGTGATCGGCTACGCGGTCCAAGGTTCGGTGGCGCTGAACGCGCGACTGCTGTTGTTCCCCGTCGGAGTGCTGCTGCTCTTCCTCTTCCTGATCGGGGCCGGCCTGCTGCTCGCCCCGGTCACGGCGCTGGTCACCGATACCCAGCGCGTGGTGCGCATCGCCTTGCGGATGTTCTTTTATGGGACGCCGATCATTTACGCTCTCGACCGCGTTCCCTCAAACTTCGAAACCATTCTGTGGCTAAACCCCTTGACCGGGATCCTTGAGTTGCAGCGTGCGGGCTTCTTCGACGCGCCCGTGGCCTGGGGTGCGGTCGGCGTGGGTGCTGCGGTGACTCTCCTCACCCTGGCTGTGGGCTGGCGGACGTTCGTCCGCCTCGAGCGTGCCGTCCTCAAGGAGATCTGACGTGGCCGCGGTCATTACCACCGAGAACCTCGGTATCGAGTTCTATCGCTCACGACGACGGAAACTCTCGCTGCGGGAAATGCTGTTCCGGCAGGGTGCCACCCATTCCCCGGAGACTTTTTGGGCGCTGCGCGGCGTCACCCTGCAAGTCCACCCTGGCGAGGCCGTCGGCCTGGTCGGCGCCAATGGCGGCGGTAAGAGCACCTTGCTCAAGATGATCGCCGGAGTGCTGATCCCGGATGAGGGCACGGTCTCGGTGACACGTGGGGTGGCCCCCCTCATTGAGTTGACCGGTGGGTTCATCGGGGAGCTCAGTGCCCGAGAGAATATCTACCTCACGGCCGGCCTGCATGGTCTCTCGCCGGACGCCGTCGAAGAACGCTTCGACGAGATCGTGGACTTCGCTGGTCCCCAGGTGCGGGCGGCGCTGGATACTCCGTACCGCCACTTCAGTTCGGGTATGCAAGTGCGGCTGGGCTTCTCCGTCATCACCGCGCTGGATGAGCCCATCCTGCTGGTCGATGAGGTATTGGCCGTTGGCGACAAGGCCTTCCGTGAGAAGTGCTATCGACGGATGGAATCACTGCTGGCAGAAGGACGCACGCTCTTCCTGGTCAGCCACAACGAGTCCGATCTGCGGAGATTCTGTACTCGGGGCCTCTACCTGCGATCGGGTGAATTGGTGGGGGATGGGTCCATCGCCGACGTCCTGGCGGCCTACAACGAGGACATCAAGGGTGCCCTCTGAGCGGCGGAGGGCGCGGCCTAGGTTCGGTGTGAGCCCCCGTTCGGCGTGGACCCGTTATGGCGCCGCCGCCATGAACCTTCTTGGCGCGCGGCGATATACGCGGGAAGCACTCGGGATTCAGGACGTCCCCCGGGGGGCGGTCGTCGTGCACTTCGCGGCCACTCCGGCCGAGATCTACCAATTGGAGCAGTGGGCCGAGCTCTTGCATACGGTCGACCAAGAGCGACCGGTGCGGATTGTCGTCAATCGCCCGGACGTGGGTCGCCTGGTGAGCCAGCGCACGGGTCTGCCGGTGGTCTTCGCTCCCAGTGCCAGCCAGCTCGAGGAGCTGGTATCGCAGCGGCCGCCCGCGGTCATCCTGTATGTCAACCATCGCGAACCCAACTTCCGCCTGCTGCGCCACGCCCATATTCCGCACGTGTACATCGGACATGGCGAGAGCGACAAGGGAGCCAGCGCCTCCCACCAGAACCTGGCTTATGACTATGCCTTCGTGGCCGGCCAGGCCGGCCGGGATCGGCTCGCTGCGGCGATGCCCTTCTTCGATGTCAGCGTGCGAGCGCCCATGGTCGGGCGACCGATGGCCGGTTCCGGGCGTGGCCGGGTCGATCCGTCCCGAGTCTTGTATGCGCCGACCTGGGAAGGTGGGCTTCCCTCCATGGCTTTGGGCTCGGTCGTCTCGCACGGAGTGCCTTTAGTCCGTGCGCTCATCGCCGGCGGGTTCAGCGTGACCTACCGACCGCACCCGCTGACCGGGACCGAGCAGTCGGCGCATCGCGAGGCCGATCAGGCGGTGCGTACGCTCATCGCCGAGGCGGGGGAGCCGCATCGGCTCGACCTCGGGCCCTATGAACAGGCATTTGACGGGGCTGCCTTGGCCATTGTCGATGTCTCCTCCGTGGCCTACGACTGGCTTGCCACTGATCGACCCTTCTTGCTGACGGTGCCCACGAATCCTGCTGCCCGGCCACTGCCCTCCATGCTCAGCGAGCGAGCGCCGAGATTGACCGCCGCCCAGGCCGAGGATGGACCCACTGTGGCGAGTCGGGTCCGTTCGCTCATCGCTGAACCGCCCACATCCATGCGTGACGTGGCCGAGTATCACTTCGGAGATCTTGAGGTCGGCGCGAGTACTCGCCGATTCCTGGCGGCATTGGCTGAGGTCATCGAAACGTGGGAACGCCGGCAGGGCTGAGCATCGCCCTGCCCGACTACCAGCCGCTGCCGATCTGCCGACCTGGCAGCACGCTCGCCGCGCCGCCATAGACGATGTGCAGTCGCCGGGTGCCGATCGTGCGCATGACCAGATCCGGGTAGTTATCGGGAGTCCATTGGCCGACGCCCACGATGGCATCCACCCCGGTAAACCCCGTGCCCAGCAGTGTGCGCGTAGCGAAGACGGTGGCTGCTCCGGGTCCGGGATAGAGGTACAACTCGCCAGCCGGAGTCCGCCCGACAAGGTCGGAGATGCCGTCGCCGGTCAGGTCTCCCGCACCAGTGAGTGCGCCGAGCCGCTCCCAGCCCTGACCTCCCAGGTACCGGGGCAGCCAACCACCGGCTCCGTTGGTGGGGTACACCCACAACTTCCCGTCGTCGTCGTTGGCCCCGATGTCGGGGAAGCCGTCACCCGTGACGTCGCCGAGGGCCACGACCCGCATGAAAGGCAACCAATCCGTACCGATCTGCTGCCGGGTTGTGTAGCTGCCTCCGATCGTCGTCGGGTAGAGCCAAAGTTGACCGGTTCGGCGGTCGCGGGCCACGAGGTCCGGGACGCCATCGCCAGAGAGGTCACCGGGTCCCATCACCTGATCAACGGTGTCCCAGCCATAGCCGGCGGTCATCGATGGCAGGAAGCCACCCGTCTCGCGGACCCCTGGGTAGATACGGAGTCGGCCGTCGGCCTCAATGCCGGCTATGTCATTGCTGCCGTCGCCGGTGATGTCCCCGACGCCGACCACGTGGTCCATCCGCGGCCAGGTGCCCAGGGCCGACAGGATGCTCGTCCGCAGGGCAGGCAGAAGGGCGTAGAAGGCAGTGCCGGGGCAACTCGTCGGATAGACATCCCGGTGTCCCTCGATGGGATTGTGCGCAACCTCGGAGTAATAGGTCGGTTTGCGCGGATCGACGTGATGAATGGAGAACTTCCACGCAAAATAGCGCTGGAATGCCGCGAGCACCGAACTAGACGGCGCGCTGGTGGTGTGGTCACCAATGCTCGCCATGGCGAAGGCCACGGAGTTGTGGCCGTAGGTGTGGGCTCCGATGACCGCCCGATCAAGGCCGCCGGCCCGGCCCTCCCACATGCGTCCGTACTTGTCGACCAAGACGTTGTACCCGATGTCGCTCCACCCCTGAGTCTTCACGTGGTAGAGGTAGATGCCGCGGATCAGGGCAGGTACATCGGCGCTGGTGTAGCTATTGGCGTTCACCGTGTGATGAACGAAAGCGCCTCGGATCGCCGCATACTCCGGTGCGTGTCGTCGGATGGATTCATCAGCCCCCCACGCGGAACGCGGCAGGATTGTGGGTTGCGGAACGCTTGCCGGGAAGCCGAGTGGCACGGTACTCAAGGACGTTGGGGCAGTGATGACCGAAGTCGCGGCGGTGCGTGCCGCCTGGGGCCCACCGGCCGCCGCGGTGGTGGCCGCCGGTGGTGTGGCCGCAGCGGTTCGCCCGTCGATTAGGTGAACCGCAAGACCGCCCGGCGCCTGACCCGTGGTGGTCTCAACCCTAATCTGGGCCGAGATTGCTGCGCCGGTCCAGCTGGGTTCGGTGCCCGAGAGGCTGGCGCCCGATTCAGCGGTTGTCCCATCCGGGGCATGCTCTGGCTCGGTCGGAAGGAGAGTCCAGGCGCTCCACGGTGCACCTGCGGTGCTCTGTGTACGCAGCCAGACATTGATCGACTGACGGAAGCCGCTGGTCCAGGTGACCCCGACTGTGGTGAACGGGATGGAGCCCATGGGGCCGGTCGTGAGGGACTCGCTCAGTTGGGCGGTGTCACCACGATCGGCGGCCGGAATCCCCGAGGGTGTTGAGGTCGCGGCGCCTTTGACCAGCGTGAGTGTCTCGAGGCGGGTGCCATCTCGAAGCGTGTCGACGACGCCGGGTCGGGGGGTTGGCGTGGCAGCGCTTGCGGGCAAGGTCGGATAGGCCAGCATGCTGACCATCAGCAGGGCTGGGGCAAGGGGCAGTACTCGGCGCACGGACCGCCTCCAGTCGGCAGGGGGAACAGGGGCAGGTGGAAGTCGAATATACGTCAGTGCGCGGCGGGGCTGTTGCCCGCGGGATTCGGGGCTCGGTCCGCGATAGTCTGGCAAGCGCCGACTGCGGCCACCTACCCTTCTCGACCCAAGGAGCGAAATGCCCGACTTCATCCCGCCAGCAAAGCCACTCGTGGGTGACGAGGAGATCGCGGCGGTCACCAGGGTCATTCGGTCGGGGATGCTCGCTCAGGGCCCGGAAGTCAAGGCCTTCGAGGAGGAGTTCAGCGAGCACTTCGGGCTGGGCCGCGCCTGTGTGGCGGTCAACTCCGGAACGTCAGGACAACACCTCGGCCTGCTGTCCAGCGGTGTCAAGGCAGGGGACGAGGTCATCGTCCCGTCCTTTACCTTCGCGGCGACCTGCAACTCGGTGGCCCTCACGGGCGCCGTACCGGTGTTTGCCGATATCGATGAGGACGACTTCTGCCTGTCGCCGCAGGCCATTGAGGGAGCCATCACCGAGCGGACGGTCGGCATCATGCCGGTCCACCTCTATGGGCACCCCGCGAAGATGGAGGCGATCATGGCGATCGCCGACAAGCACGGCGTTCAGGTCTTTGAGGATGCCGCGCAGGCCCACGGCGCGTCGTTGAATGGCACTCCGGTTGGCGCCTTTGGCAGCTTCGCGATGTTCTCGCTCTATCCGACCAAGAACATGACCTCTGGCGAGGGCGGCATGGTCTCCGTCGCCAATGCCGAGGTGGAACGCCTGATGCGGCTCTACCGAAACCAGGGGATGGAGAAGCAGTACCACAACGAGGTTGTGGGCTTTAACACCCGAATGACGGACATCCACGCGGCCATCGGTCGTGAGCAGCTGAAGAAGGTCGACGGCTGGACTGCGCGGAGGCAGGCGAATGCAGCCTTCCTGTCGGCGAATCTCCAGGGTGTGGTGACCCCGCCGGTCGCCGATGGCGCGGTACACGTCTATCACCAGTACACCGTGCGTGTGCCCGAGGACCGCGATGGGTTCGCCGCCGCGCTCCGGGAGGAGTACAACATCGGGTCGGGGATGTTCTATCCGGTGCCGAATCACCTGCTTAAGCCGTTCCAGCACGACCTGGACCTGCCGAGCACCGCCAAGGCGGCCGCCGAGTGTCTGAGCCTGCCGGTCCACCCTTCGCTCACTCAGGATGACCTTGCGCGAATCGTGACTGCGGTCAACGCGTTGGCCCGGGCCGGCGCTTGACCTATCGGCCGGAGGTGAATCTCCCGGCAACGGGGATTCTGCGGGGGTGGGCTTCGGCGCTGATCGCTGCGGCGCTCGTCTTGGGTCTCGGCCCGGCGGGCGCCGCGGTCACTATTCCGCGGCCGCTAGACGGCACGCTGACGGTGACTGGCCATGGCTGGGGCCATGGCATAGGCATGTCGCAATATGGTGCCCTTGGTGGCGCGCGGGCCGGTGCCACGGCCGAGGACATCGTTCGCTTCTATTACTCCAACACCACAGTTGGTGCCATCGCTGGCGATATGGTGCGTGTCCGGGTCGCCTCCCTGGGCACCGCCATCGTGGTGCGCGCCATGTCCGGCCTCGCCGTGAGTTGGGATGGCAGCGTCACCACCGCTCTGCCGACCACGGTGAGCGGGGAGGGCATCACGTCCTGGCGACTAAGTCCCGATCCCGACCCCATGTCCAATCGGATCCGTCTGGAACGGTTGATGTCCGGATCGGCATCCTGGGTTCTCCACGCGATCTCGCCTGGCCCGTTGGCGGGGATCCGCAACCTGTCCACGAGCGCTATCGAGACCAGCCGGTCCGGCCGCAGCGTGGTGTACCGAGGCGAATTGAGGGCGCTGAGGACGACCGCCGGTGGTGGGCTCATCCCGGTGGTCGCGCTCCCCATGGAGAGTTACCTGCGCAGCGTCGTCCCCAGTGAGATGCCGGCATCATGGCCCGCGGCGGCCGTCGAGGCCCAGGCCATCGCTGCCAGGTCCTTTGCCGAGTACCTGCGCCGATACTCGCCCGCGGCTGCGGGACTCTATGACCTCTGGGATGACACCCGCAGCCAGGTCTTCCCCGGTGCGTCGGTGGCAGGGGTACGGATCGAACAGCCTGGCAGCGACGCGGCCATTGCCAAGACCGCCAGGAGGGTCGTGCTGGACTCAGGGGGTTCGGTGGCCTTCGCGCAGTTCTCCTCCTCCAACGGTGGCTGGACCGCGGCGGGCGGATTTCCCTATCTCAGCGCACATGCGGACCCCTGGGACCAGAACTCGGGCAATCCCTACGGCCGCTGGGAGTCAGCGCCCACGGTCACCGCTCTTGAGCAAGCCTTTCCTGCCATCGGCAGCTTCCGCTCGGTGACCATCACCGCTCGAGACGGGAATGGCGATTTCGGTGGTCGGGTCACGACGGCAGTAGTGACCGGGACGACGGGATCGGTCAGTGTTACCGGCGACGGACTGCGCTTCGCATTGGGTCTGCGGTCAACATGGTTCGAGATCATCCCGGACCCTTCCTGGCCCTCCTTCCCGCGCGACGTGACGGGCGACCGGCTGCCGGATGTTCTGGCCATCGTGGCCGGCACTGGCGCACTGCGGGTCTACCCGCGTGCCTCCGCAACCGCCTGGCTTCCTCCGGTCGTGGTCGAGACCAGTGGCTGGAACACCCCTGCGCTGGTCGCCTCCGCTGGCGCCTTTGATGAGGACCGGATCAGTGATCTGGTCATGGTGATGCCCTCCGGCGACGTCATGCTGCGGCGCGGCTTGGCGGCGAGTCGCTTCGGACCACCCACCACCATCGCCAGCGGATGGCAGACCATGGACGCGATCATTCCGATCGGGGACTTCGACGGAGATGGCTGGGCCGACCTGTTGACCCGCCGTGGCACTGACGGAGTGCTGCTGCTGCAGCGCGGCGACGGGGTCGGGGGCATTCTTGGTGTGCGTCAGGTGGGCACCGGTTGGTCGCAATTCACCGAGGTGCTCAGCCCCGGGGATTTCTCCGGGGACGGCATACCCGATGTGCTGGCCCGCGAGCCCAATGGCGAACTCTGGCTCTATCCCGGCTCTGGCACCGGAGGCTGGCGCACCCGATTCCGGGTCGGGACCGGCTGGCAGATGTTCACCGCGATGACCGCGGTCGGGGATATTGATCGCGATGGGCTCGGTGGCGACGTCTTGGCACGAACGAGCACGGGCGAACTCTGGCTCTACCCGGCCAATGGCACCGGAGGCTGGCGTCCCCGATCCCGAGTCGGGACCGGCTGGCAGATCTTCTCGACGATTCTGAAGTAGGCGCTGTGTCCGTTAGGCCAGGTCTACCGTCAAGGTCGCCCCGGTGGCCTGGCGCACCTCGTCTTGCGTGACGCCAGGAGCGAGTTCACGCAGAACCAAACCATCGGGCGTGACGTCGATGACGGCAAGATCGGTAATGATTCTTTGGACCACGGCCTTGCCGGTGAGCGGGAGGGTGCACTCCTGCACGATCTTGTGACTGCCGTCCTTGGCCACGTGCTCCATGAGGACGATGACCGTCTTGGCGCCGTGGACCAGGTCCATGGCCCCACCCATGCCCTTGACCATCTTGCCCGGAATCATCCAGTTGGCGATATCCCCGCCAGCCGAGACCTGCATGGCGCCCAAGATGGCGGCATCAACCTTGCCACCGCGGATCATCCCGAAGCTCGTGGCTGAGTCGAAGTAGGACGCCCCACGCCGTACCGTCACCGTTTCCTTGCCGGCATTGATCAGGTCGGGGTCGACCGCCTCCGGCGTCGGATAGGCGCCCACCCCGAGAATGCCGTTCTCCGATTGGAGCACGATTTCGACGTCCTCCGGGACGTAATTGGGGACCAGCGTCGGCAGCCCGATGCCGAGGTTCACGTAGGCGCCGTCCTGCAGTTCGCGAGCGGCTCGAGCGGCCATCTGCTCACGGGTCAGTGCCATGCTCAGGCCTCCTTGCTCTCTGTGACGGTACGTCGCTCAATGCGCTTGTCGGCGGCCTGCTGCGGGGTCAGTGGCAGCACCCGCTGCACATAGATGCCGGGCAGATGGATCTCGTCGGGATCGAGTTGGCCGGGCTCGACGAGCTCTTCGACCTCGGCCACAGTGATCCGGCCCGCCATCGCTGCCAAGGGGTTGAAGTTGCGGCTGGAACGGTTGAAGACCAGATTGCCGTGCCGGTCACCACGAGCCGCCCGCACTAGGCCGAAGTCAGCGACGATGGCCTCCTCGAGCACGTACTCGCGCGGTTGCCCATGCAAACTGAACGTGCGCACCTCCTTGGCTGGGGAGGCGATCTCGACCGAGCCGTCGGCGGCATACTTCCACGGCAGGCCACCGTCGGCCACCTGACTGCCCACGCCGGTCGGGGTGAAGAAGGCCGGTATGCCGCTGCCGCCGGCGCGCAGGCGCTCGGCCAGGGTGCCCTGTGGGGTCAACTCGACCTCAAGCTCACCCTCGAGGTACTGGCGAGCGAACTCCTTGTTCTCGCCGACATAGGAGCTGATCATCCGGCGGATCTGTTGGGCGCCGAGCAGGATGCCCAGGCCCCAGTCGTCCACCCCACAGTTGTTGGAGACCGCTTCCAAGTCTTTGATGCCCTGCCGATGCAGCTCGGCGATGAGCACCGACGGAATGCCGCAGAGGCCAAAGCCCCCGACCGCGAGGGTCATGCCATCGGTGATGCCGGCGATGGCTTCGGTGGGTGTGGCGACGACTTTGTCCATGCCCGCAACTCTACGACCACCGGAGGATCTTCTGCCAATGTCGCTGTTGGCAGCAGAACCTTCTGCCATGGGGAGGGAATCCAGAAGTACATGCGTGTAATTCGGGCCATTGACTTGCGATCCTGCGTAACGAGTGGGAGAACTGTTGAGTTCAGTTATCCACTGTTGCGTGTGTGACGTGTGTGAATTCACCCCAACTCACCCCCGGGGAACGGGTCACGCGCGTCCTTTCGAGGAGGCCCTTGTGGCGGTTCCACTGCCGGTAGAGCGTGTTTCGACGACCCCGCGGGCGGTGGGTGAACGCAGGAGGCCAAGCACTCGGCGTGCCCTCACGGTCGTGGGCGCATCGGTGGCGGCCTTTCCGTTGACGATCACGGCCACGGGGGCGGGGGCCGCCGCCGTGCTACTACCCTTGCCCTCGCGACCCTTGCCCAGCGCGCTCGATGTGGCAGCGCCATTCCAGGGTGGTTACCGTTGCCTGACCGGTGAGCGTCCGGGCGTCGTGGCCTTCGCCAAGCTCCTCAACGCCACCTATGGCACCCACACCTACGGCATTTGGCGCCGGTGCGTGCTCGAGCATGGCGAGGGGCGCGCACTGGACTGGATGCTCGACGCCAAGACCCCCGAGGGCCTCGAACTAGGCAACCGCATCACCCGCTGGCTGGCCGCGCCCGACGCCCAAGGTCGCCCGGGTGCGATGGCCCGCCGCTTCGGCATCAACTACATCATCTGGAACCGCCAATCCTGGCGGGCCTATGACCCCGGCCGCGGCTGGACGCCGTACTTTGGGGTCTCCCCGCACACGGACCACATTCACATCTCGTTTACCTGGGATGGCGCCTACGGCCGGACCTCCTGGTGGACCGGGGTCCCGGTGGTCACCCCGCTGACCGGCCCGGTCGCCGGCGCCGAGCCGGTGGTCTCGGTGCCCACCGCGGTGAAGACCGCCAGCGGTTATCCCTGGTTGCGCCAGGGACACTCGGGGGCGGACGTCGTCCTGGCGCAACGGGTTGTCGGGGCGGTCGCGGATGGCGATTTTGGCCCGAAGACCGCGGCCGCGGTTTCGGCCTGGCAGGCCTCCCATGGCGTCCCGGTCACCGGGGAGATGGACAATGCCACCTGGTCGCGCATGGTCGCCCTCAAACTCATTACCTCGCGGGCTTCAGCCGCCGCACCCGCCCCCACGCCGAGCGCAGCGCAGCCGCTGGCGGCCTATGCCGGGCTGACCCTCAAGTTGTGGTCCAAGGGTCCGGCCGTGGTGGCCCTCCAAAAGGCCTTGGGCGGACTGAGCACCGACGGGGAGTACGGACCTTTGACCCAGGCCAAGGTCAAGGCCTACCAGAGCACCAAGAAGCTGCCGGTCACCGGTGAAGTAACCCCAGCCATGTGGCAGGTTCTCATGGGTAAGACCGTGTCCACCCCGGCCACACCCACGCCCCAACCGCAAGTCAGCCCGCTCGCGGCGTATGCCGCCCTGACCCTGAGTGTCGGTTCCTCCGGTCCGGCCGTGGTCGCCCTGCAGAAGGCGCTCGGCGGCCTCGTGGCCGATGGCCGCTTCGGTTCCCTCACGCAGGCGCGCGTGAAGGCCTACCAAACCACCAAGAAGGTGCCCGCCACCGGGGTTGTCACCCCAGCGATCTGGGTTCTGCTCATCGGCAAGCCTCGCGTTGCGGCGCCCGCCCCCAGGCCAGCATCCGCTCCGGTCGCTGCCGCGACCGGGTCTTACACCACGGCATACACCGCCGTGAAGGCCACGACCCTGCGGATCGGCAGCAAGGGCACCGCGGTGTCGGTCCTGCAGAAGGGCCTGGGAGGCGTCGCGGTCGATGGCAACTTCGGGCCGGCCACCGAGGCTCGCGTCAAGGCGGTTCGGGCGACCCTGGGACTGCCCGTCATCGGCGTTGCCGATGCGGCGCTCTGGGCGAAGCTCGAGGCGCGGGAGCATCCGCTGCTGACGTACTGGCGTACCTCGCTCAAGGTGGGATCCACCGGGGCTGCTGTCGTGGCCCTTCAAAAGGCGCTCAAGATCACCGCGGACGGCAACTTCGGTTCGGGGACTCTGGCCGCCGTCAAGGCAGCTCAGGCCCGCGCGAAGCTCACTCAGACCGGTGTGGTTGCTCTGCTGACCTGGCAGGCGATCGAAGCTCAGATGCGTTGACCGCGCCCTCGGTCGCGAGTCGGTGCGCCAGTGCTGCTGGATCACTCGTTCCCCGGCTCAGCACGATGCTGCCGTCTGCGGCCCACGCCGCAAAGGCGGTCTGGTAGAGGGTGGCCACGTCCGCTGCGATGAGATGGGCGCGCGTGCCGGCTGGCCAGGCTGGTTCCGGCACGAGATCGGCGTACGTGGTCGTCAGCGAGCCCGCTATCACGGCGGCGCTCGATGGCGATGGCCGGCCGGCGGCGGAGAAGACGTCGCCATAGCTGGCGATCGTGGCCGCTTCGTCCAGCACACCGGGGCCCAGCGGCACCTGGGCGCGACGGGCCAAGGCGGGCAGGGTCACCAGAATGGCGTCCCCGGTGCGCGCTGCGCGCTCGGCGCGCTCGGGGTCGGTGGTGATCAGGGCGCGGGCATCGGGGTGGTTGCCAGCAATCACGCAGGCCCCACACGACCACAGCGCAAGGCCCCAATAGAGGGCGCGCCAGTGGGCCGGAAGGTCAAGCGCCACGCGGTCGCCCGGTTGAACGTCGAGCTCCTCGGTCAGCAGATTGGCGGCCTTGGCGACCCAGGTGCCGAGCACCCGACCCGAGAGCTCGATGCGCTCGCCCTGGGTGGGGCCGGGGCCGTCGTCATAGGCGGTGACCCGCGGGCGGCCACCGTCGCGCTGCAGGGCGGCCAGTAGGCCACTGATCGTCGTCATGGCGTCATTGTCTCGGATCGATCCGCCGGTAGGCTCGCTCGCCATGAGCGCGCAGACGCCCTCGGGAGCGTGCCGAGTCGAGGTCGTCGTCATTGCATCGGCCGCTGTGACGGCCGCAGTCGGCGTCCTGGGCGCGCTGCTCGCCGGCGTGGGTTGGTGGCTCCCTGGGTTGGTGTGGCCGCTGGTGGCACTGATGGTGCTGCTCGCGGTGGTCGCCGCTCGGCGGGCCATGGCGCGGCAACCGCGCCAGGACGTTCCATGGGCACTGCTCGTGGTCGTGCTGATCCTGACGACCTGGTATGCCGCCACCGCTGCCGAGCAGGTCCTTCCCAGGCGCGATGCCGGCAGCAATCTGCAGGCCGCCATCGCGCTCTCGACTGGGGGGTCACGGGTGATCCGGGTCGATCCGAGCGAACTGGGCGGTGCGGCAGTTCTAGCCGTGCCGGGGGTGACGCTGGAGAGCCCCGGCTTCTACCAGGTGTCCGGGCCGAGCGGGCCCGCCATCGAGCCCCAGTTTGTCGTGGGCGTGGCGAGCATCCTCTCGCTGGGCTGGTGGGCTGGCGGCACAACCGGTGCCACGCTGCTCGCCGCCCTGGCCGTGTCCCTGGCTCTCCTGGGAATTGGGGCCGCTATCGGGAGGCTGCGTGGGCCCATCTGGGGCGCGGTGGCGGCCGCGGTGCTCGGGATCGCCTACCCGATGGCCTATGTCGCGCGGTCCACCTTCTCGGAGCCCTTCGCGCTCCTGCTGCTCGTCGCCGGTGCCCTGAGTATGGAGTTGGCCCTGCGTGAATCAAGCCGTCGCCTGGGCGTCTGGGCGGGCGCACTTGCAGGTGCGCTGATCGCGAGCGGCGTGCTCGTGCGCATCGACACCTTGCGCGAACTAGCGCTGTTCTCGCTGGTTCTCGGGATGGCGGGCGTCCTGGATCGCGCTCGTCGCACCGTTGCGCTGGCCACGCTGGCCGCCATGACCGTGGTCGGGGGTTTGGCCTACCTGGCGAATCGATGGCATTCGCCGAGATACCTGGCCCTCATCGAGAGCAGTGTGACCCCGGCACTCGGCTTCTGGCTGGGCGCCCTGCTGGCCGGCCCGCTGCTGGGTTTGGCGCTGCGGTGGGCCATCGCCCGGGGCCAGCGGGTGCAGGCGGCGATCCCGCTGTTGGCCAGCGGACTGACCGCGCTGGTGCTGGTACTACTGGCCAGCCGTCCGCTGTGGTTGGTCGCCCGGCAGGGTCCACAGGCCTTCGGGACGGCATATGTGGCCTCGATGCAAGCCGCTGAGGGCCTGAGCGTGGACGGAGCCCGCACCTATGCCGAGAACACCATTGGCTGGCTCACCTGGGCCCTTGGCCTGCCGGCCGTGGCGGTGGCCGCAGTGGTCGCGGTCCTGGCCGTGGGACGACTGGTGCGCACCTGGCTCGAGCGGGACGACGCCATCCCGCCGGGACTGATCATCCTGGTCGTGGCGCTGGGTTCCTCGGTGTTCACGCTCTGGCGACCGGGCATCACCCCGGATCATCCGTGGGCTGATCGCCGGCTGATCATCCCGATTGTCCTCGTGGTGGTCCTGGCCGTCCTGGGAGCTTCGGCATTGGCCCGGGGCACAACGCCGGTGGTGGTAGTACGCATCCTGGTGGCCAGTTTCATCGGATGTGCCCTGTGGGGCGTCGCCACCATGATCCCGGGGGGAGTCGAAACCGGTTCGGCCGAAGCGGTTCAGCAGGTGTGCGCGCAGCTCGCCCCCGGCGACGTCGTCATCGCTGCCGACGATCGGGCCGCCAATGAATGGCCCCAAGTGATCCGTGGGACGTGCGGACATCCTGCGCTGGCGTTGACCGAGCCAACCCGCAATGACCCCACCGCTCGTTCGGCTGCGATGGCGGCTCTGCGCGAGGCCGTGGCGCGCGGCGGCCATCGGGCGGTCTTCCTCAGCACTCAGGGCCCGGGCGAGCCCGCGGTGCGCGTGGTCACCCGGCAGCACCCCAACACCCTGACCAAGCCGCCGCGCGGGACGATACGACTGGCCTTCGAGGTGTGGCTTAGTCCCTGAGTCGTCGAGGAGCGCGGGCTCGGACGGTGGCGTAGATCTCTTCGCTCACGGCCGCGATGAGACCCGGCCGAGTTAGCTTGGGGGAGTAGGGCGTTCCATCGGTGAACCCGATGGCTCCGCCGGCCTCGGTCAGGATGAGTGAACCCGGTGCGTGATCCCACGGATGCGACTTGCTGTAGAAGACATAGTCCGCCGCACCTTCGACCAGCCGGGGGTAGTCGATGCCGCAACAGGCCCAGGACAGGCGCATGGGCGGCAAATCGCCCAAGGCTTCGCCGCGCAGCGACCACATGGAGGTCGCCCCAGCGGGCAACGCGTGCGCGGCCTGAACCCATCGTTGGTCGCCATTGCAGGTCGCGCCGTGACCGCGTTCGGCCACCCACGCCACGCCATGCTCCGGCTGCCAGATCCAGGCCCGCGTGACCTGGCCGCCCAGGATCTCGGCCGCCATGAGGGCGTGATCGGGAGAGCCGTGGACGAAGTTCCGGGTGCCATCCACCGGGTCGACGGTAAAGGCGTGTTCCGCCGCGAGATAGGTATCCATCAGGCGTGGATCCGCGGCATACGCCTCCTCCCCGAGGACGACCGCCTCTGGGTATGCCGCCTGCAAGGCCGCCGTGATAGCGACCTCGGCCTCTCGGTCGGCGACGGTCACCAGATCGCCCGGGCGCTTCTCGATGATCTCCCCGTCACGCAGGGCCCGAAAGCGTGGGGTGACCAGTTCGGCAGCCACCTCCTGGAGGAGGTGCAGGATCGCCGTGGTGGACAGCCCGCTCGTCATGGGCTAACGGTGTCACATGCCCGGCCCCCTGGTCAGAGTAGGCTCACCCGCGATGACCGAGAAGTCCGCCGCCAGCCCGCCGCCCAGCGTTCCGGGCCACCCGGCATACCCCATCGAGGACGGGCCCTCGGGTCCCGGCCCGACTCCCTATGTCACGATCGTGCTGCCCTGCTTCAACGAGGGCGCCCACGTGCTGCAGGAGATCGACCGGATCACCGAGGCCATGTCGGCCAGCGAACTCAGCTATGAGCTCCTGTGCATTGATGACGCCAGCACGGATGACACCCTCGAGGTGCTCCGGGGGGCGATGGCTCAGACCCCACACGTGCGCGTGCTGCCCTTCCGCCGCAATGGCGGCTCGGGGACTGCGCGACGAATCGGGACCCAACAAGCCCGCGGCGAGATCGTGGTGTGGACCGACGCCGATATGACCTACGAGAACGAGCGCATCCCGGAACTCGTGCGCATCCTGCGCGATGACCACACCTATGACCAGGTGGTCGGGGCACGAACCACCGAAGAGGGCACCCACAAGTGGGCTCGGGTGCCCGCCAAGTGGTTTATCCGCAAGGTGGCTGAGTGGCTGACTAAGACGCGAATTCCGGATCTCAACTCGGGGCTGCGGGCCTTCCGGCGGGAAGTCAGCCTGCCCTACCTGCGCCTCCTGCCGGCCGGATTCTCCTGCGTCACGACGATCACCATCGCCTTCCTGTCCAACCAGCACGACATCAAGTACGTGGACACCTCGTATGCCAAGCGCGCCGGGACGAGCAAGTTCCACTTCGTCAATGACGCCTACCGGTACATCCTGCAAGTGCTGCGCATGGTCATGTACTTCGACCCGCTCAAGGTCCTCATGCCGCCGGCCCTCTGGCTGATCCTCATTGGCGTGGTCAAGGCCGTGATCGACATGGTGCGACACCCCTTCTACTTCCCGGCGAGCACTGTCCTGGTCGTGATGACCGGCCTGCTCATCGGCTCCCTGGCGCTGCTGGCCGACCTCGTCGTGCGCTCACGTGACGGCTGAGTCGGAGAGGTCTGCGATCACGCTCGGCCGCACGCTCCGGGTCGTGCGCGTGGTCCTACTGGCGTCGGCCGTCGCTGTCATCGGCGCCCTGCTGATCACCAACTGGTCCACGGTGTGGCCCTACTTGCGCGCCATTCCGCCTGGGGTGCTGGTCTTGGCCTTCATCGGAGCCCTGGGATCCCCGATCCTGGGCGTGCTCGGCTGGCGGGCCATCCTCGCGGACCTCGGCTCTCGACTTCCGCTCGCGCCGGCCTGCGGGGTGTTCTTCATCGGCCAGCTGGGCAAGTACCTCCCTGGCTCGGTGTGGACCGTGGTGATGCAGACCGAACTCGCCTCCAGGGTCGGTGTACCGCGCAAGCGAACTGGAGTCGCCGGGCTGCTCGCCATGGTGTTGGCGCTGATTACTGGCGTCGTGGTGGGGCTCCCGGCAGCGCCCTTGATCGTCGGCTCCCACGAGCGGGTGCTGCTCTTCTCCGGGCTGGCGGTCGTGGCCATGGCCATCGTGGTCTCTCCGCCGGTACTGAACCCCCTGGTCGCTTGGGGTATGCGCCGGCTGGGTCGGGAACCGCTCGAGCATCCGCTCTCGCTGCGCGCTGTCGGCACGATGTGTGGATGGTTCGTGTTGTCCTGGGCCAGTGCTGGATTCCTCTGCTGGGTGCTGGCTCGGCAGTTGGCTAACCCCGGGGTGAGCCAGGGCTCGCTGGCGGTGGCGGCCTTCATGGGATTCGCGCTCGCCAGCTCCCTGGGCATGCTCAGCGTGATCCTGCCGGCGGGTGTGGGGGTCCGTGAGGCGGTCTTGCTGGTGCTCTTGACACCCTTTATGCCGCTGGCTGCCGCCAGTGCCGTGGTGATCCTGGCCCGCTTCCTGAGCATCGTCGCGGATCTGGTGTGGGCCGGTGTCGGCTGGCTCTGGGCGCGCAATCACCATCTCTGGCCGGGGCAGGATGAGCGGTGAGCGCCCTTGAGCGCTCCGTGCACTTGGGGACGCCGCGCGCGATCGCTGCGGTGCTCGGGGTCTTTCGGCGTGGGGCCGGCGATCCGACCTGCGCGAGCGTAGCTGGCCACTGGTGGTTCGCCTGGCGGGCGCCGAGCGGTCCGGTCACCGCCCATCTGCGAGCGGCCCCGCTCACCACCCAGGTGGACATCGAGGCCTGGGGAGAGGGCGCGCAGTGGTTCCTGGAGCAGGCACCACTGCTGCTCGGTGAGGCCGATGATGTGAGCGACTTCGTTACCCACCATCCGGTGGTGGCGCAGGCATGGCAGAGGTTTTCGGGCTGGCGGGTTCCCCGCTCGGGTCTGGTGCTGCAGGCGTTGATGCCCGCCATCTTGGAGCAGAAGGTCACCGGCCAGGAGGCTTTTGCTGCCTATCGACGGCTGGTCCGCAGGTTCGGCACGTCCGCTCCTGGCCCGGGCCGGGAGCGGGGTTTGTGGGTTCCACCCGACGCGGCCGGGTGGGCTGCCATCCCCTCCTGGGAGTGGCTCCAATCCAGGGTCGATATCGGCAGGTCGGCGCCGGCCGTACGTGCCGCCAAGGTGGGCAACTCACTGGATCGATTGGCGGATAGGCCTGCGGGACAGGCGCGTTCGGCGCTACAGACACTCCCAGGTATCGGCGTCTGGACGAGTGCCGAAGTGGCGCATCGGGCCTTGGGGGATGCCGACGCGGTCTCCTTCGGTGACTATCACGTGGCCAAGAACATCGGCTGGGCACTGACCGGCTCCCCAGTCGACGACGACGGTCTTGCCGAATTGCTTGAGCCCTATGCGGGCCACCGCTATCGGGTGCAACGGCTCATCGAGCTCGCTGGTCTTGCTCGTCCGCGTCGCGGCCCTCGAATGTCACCGAGGACGCATCTGCCGGGGTGATCCGCAGGGTTGCACTGCCGGCGGCCGCCGCACTCTCACAGCGCAAGTCCTCGGACCAACAGGCCACTTCGAGCCGCGCCGTGACCCGCCCCACGGCATACGGATCGGGCGCGGTCACGGTGAGGGTGAACGCATCCGGGGCGGCCTCCAGGTCGACCGCGGCGTCCTCCTCGGTCAGGAGCGCCACCGCAATCACTCGGCGAATGCGCTCGCTCAGGGCACGGTCTGCGCCGGGGATTCCTACCGCCATGGCCTCGGCCGTGCCCGGCGCTGCGCCCAATGCTGCCCGGACGGCCTCGACGTGACCCATCCGGAACCAGTCGCCCGGCCCGGTGCGGATCAGCGATCGGGCCCCGGCGCCGTCATCCTCGAACCACGATCTGGGGCATCCGCGCACCAGAGCTGCCGGGATGCCATCGGACTTGCCCTTGACCAGGTCGGCGGCCGCGGCGAGCTCGTCCGCGAGCGCGCGGACTGTCACCATCAGCGGCCGACCATCGGCGTCGGTGCCACCGCGGAGGTCCTCCAAAGGGGCTAGGCCTGCGCTTCCCAAGGCGAAATCGGTCACACCCGCCCGCCACGGACGACCAGCGGTATCGGTGACCAGAAGCCCGAGATGGCGCACTCCAGTCCGCTGCCGCAGCTGCTCTCGCAGGTCGCGGGCAGCGGCGTCTGGATCGCGGGGGAGGAGCAGCAGGTCGGGTTCGTGCCCGGTATTGGAGGCGTCGACGCCGGCGGCCAGCATCACTGGTCCCGCGGCTGCTTCAACGACCCGCCCGACGCTCCCGTCGGCTCGGGCTCGCTCGACCACCACGCGCGTGCTCTCTGCGCGCACCAGGTCCTCGCGCCTGGCCCCGGTCGGTGCTCGAAGGCCGAGGGATTTGGAGAGCACCTTGCTCGAGAGGGCCACCACATCGCCCTCCCGCAGCCCGCCCGCGGCCTGTTCGGCGGCGGCCACAAGCAGGCCGGCGACATCCATGCCGGGGGTGATCTCCGGCAGTCCAGTCAGTCCGATCACGGTGATCCGGGGCGGCTCCGTCCGACTCACCTGCCGCGCCCGGTGAGGTCGAGGGCAGCCTGGGCGATCCGCGCCGCCGACGGGACATCCGTCATCAGTAGGGGCCGGTCGTAGGCGACCACATCGACCCCACCAACCGTGGCCACAGCATCGGCCGGATCGACCAGCCAGGCGTCCAGGAAGTCGGCATACAGACCGCCGACGGCTGCCGCCGTGGCCGGTACGCCAATGGCTGCCAGGCACGCGTCGGCATAGCCCCGCACCGGTGCGCCGCCAATCAATGGGGAGACTCCGGCCACGCGAGCAGTGCTGCCGCGCAAGGCATCTCGGACGCCGGGCACGGAAAGAATGATCCCGATAGAGACCACCGGATTGCTCGGGGGGAGCAGGATGGCATCGGCGGTGCGCAGCGCATCCAGGACACCCGGAGCCGCCGCCGCGCGGTCCAAGCCGGCGACGATGAACTGCTCGGCCGGCAGCGCCGCGTGGTGCCGGACCCACCACTCTTGGAAATGGATCGCGCGCCGTTCCCCGTCGTCGACCACGACGTGAGTCTCGACCGGTGTATCGGTCATCGGCAGCAGTCGGATGCCGCGATCGGGCAGGCCCCAGCGCTGCGCGAGTCGGGCGGTGACCTCACTGAGCGAGAAGCCCTGACCCAACCACTGCGAGCGCACGATGTGCGTGGCCAGATCCAGGTCGCCGAGGGTGAACCACTGGGGGAGCGAGCCGTATGCCGCGAGCTCGGCCTGGATCCGCGTCGACTCCTGCGCGCGCCCCCAGCCCTGACCTTCGTGGACTCCGCCGCCCAGGGTGTACAGCAGCGTGTCGACATCGGGGCTGACCCGCAGACCGTGCAGGGTCAGGTCATCGCCGGTATTGGCAATGACCGTGACCTCCGACCCGGTCAGGGCAGGAGTGGTGGAGAGGTGGTGCACCAGGCCGCGGACGAACCGGGCACCACCCACGCCACCGGAGAGGACAGCGATCTTCATGGCCCGCAGTGTGTCATTTCGGAGCCGCTGATCGGGGTGTTGGTCACTTTGCCGATTTGACCGTTAGCAGATCCCGGCTTGACGTAGGCTGCATGACACGCGTGTAATTTCAGGCATGTGTTCCGGTCGAGGGTCGAATCAAGGGTCGAGGAGGAGCTAGTGCACG
>WBZP01000748.1_pt1 | contig 42381 bp, 36 predicted proteins | sample 5204301 | NCBI WGS metagenome assembly WBZP01 (sample SAMN12412401, study PRJNA552823) | activated sludge metagenome | isolation source: activated sludge from nitrification reactor of wastewater treatment plant... | place: USA: Pennsylvania | collected 2017
AGTCGTCCGTGCTGATCACCACGGCAGCCGGTCGTCCGTGTTTGGTGATGGTTACTCTGCCGCGCTCGCGCTCGACCTGGTCAACGACCTCGGACAGCCTGTTCTTGACGTCCTTGAGTGACATGGCAGGTTCGATCGACATGGCTACAAGTGTAGCCACTATTCGAGCTGTTGCAATGCGCATAGCTGCCATACCTCCCCAGACGCCTCTAGCTCAGGGCCGTGTTCGCCGCACGGACCTACCGGGCGTGGTCGGGCAAGTTGAACAACACCGACGCGGCCGTTGGGGCCGCGCCAGCCGTAGGCTGGGACACGCTAGTGGTCCTGTCTGCTGGATGCGTCAAGAACACCCATCCTCCCGCAGAGCCACGAGCACCTACATCAGGCCACGATCACGCCGAAGATCGAAGAGCCCTCAATGACCTACGGCGACCGCCTAGGAATCAACTAAGCCGATGACCACTTACACAGAATTTCCGACACTCCCACCCGCGGCAACCGTCACAATGACCCTCATGACACCGACCCCCGTGGCACCCGCTGAGAGTGTGCTGGCCCGGGCGGTTTCCCTGGTGCGGTTGTTCGACACCCAGCATGCGGTGATCGGGGTCTCTGACGCCGCTCGTCGCACCGGCTTGGCCAAGAGCACAGCTCACCGGTTGCTCAACGAACTTGCCGATCTGCGCGTCCTGGAGCGCACGGGCGGAGGGTTCCGACTGGGGCTGCTGCTGTTCGAGCTAGGCGCCCTCGTGCCGGTCCATCACAGCTTGGCGACCGTGGCGCGGCCGGTGATGACTGACCTGCGCGACACCACCAAAGGCCGCATCCACCTCGCGGTGCTTGATGGCACCGAGGTCGTCTATGTCGACATCGTCGGCGAGGCGCGCACTGCGATCGCCTCTCGTGTCGGTGGACGCTTGCCCGCACACACCACCGGAGTCGGCAAAGTGATCCTGGCCTACTCCCCTGCGGCGACTGTCGACGGCGTGCTCAAGACCGGGTTGCCCCGGATCACGCCTCGCACCCTGCATACCCCGGGGGCGCTGCTGCGCGAGTTGGAGCAGATTCGACACGAAGGTCAGGGTTATGACCGAGAGGAGTCACACCCAGGAATCTCCTGCGTTGCCGCACCCATCTTCGACAGCGAAGGCGGCGTGATCGCTGGCATTTCGATCACCGGGCCGACCCGTCTGATCGACCCCAACGTGATGGGGTTGGCAGTGCGCACCGCAGCGCGCACGATCAGTCGCCAGATCGGCGCCGCACAGGCCTAGCCACAGTCGGTCAGCTTCAAGACAGCGCCGCTGCGCCCGCTTCGGCGATTTCGCGGTCCTGCTCGGCCGACCCACCGGAGACACCGATGGCTCCGACCAGTTCCCCATCGACGATGACGGCCACACCACCACCGAAGATGACCAGGCGATCACGATGCACGATGCCCTCGCGCAGTGAAGGCTCGTCCTTGATCAAGTCGAACCACTGGTGGGTCGGGATGCCGAGAAAGGCAGCCACGGTGTAGGCCTTGTCGGCCGCAATCGTCGCTGACAGCAGCGCCGCGCCGTCCATGCGGGCCGCCATGATCTGGTGGCCCGCGTCGTCGCTGACACAGACATTGACCGGAACCCCGATCCGTTCCGCGTGAGCCAGAGCCGCGTCCAATACCGCGCGTGCCCCACTCAACGTGAGGGTACGACGAGACCGGGTAGACCTGGAGGTGTCACTCACGGAAGGCTCCTTCGTGGAACGGATCGGGGAAGTCCAATCGAGATCAGGTGCTCACCGTAGTGAATCGCTCGTTGATCTCACGGGCGTGGTAGAAGATGCCCTTCGCAATCTGATCAGGGGTCCACTTGTTGATCGGCCGGTCGCGGTAGGCCGGGTAGCCGCCCGCGAACACCTCGTTGCGGTTGCCCGAGGGGTCGAAGAAGTAGATCGTCTGACCGCGCGTGATCCCGTGGCGGGTAGGGCCGATGTCGATCGGCACGTCATCCATGGTCATGATGTCGGCGGCGTGCCCGATCTCGGTCCAGTCCTGCAACTTGAACGCGAAGTGGTGCAGCCTGCCCTGTGGACCTTCGAGCACGGCAATCTGGTGGATCTGGTTGTTAGAGGTCATCCAGGTCGCGATGAAATGGGCATCGTCGTCGTTCAGGTCGGTCTGAACTCGCTCGGTCGGGAAGAAGTCGAAGACCTCGCGGAACATACTCTCCATCGTCCGCACGTCCTCGGCCAGGATCAGCGAGTGATCGAGCGCCGGCACGCCGATGCCGACCAGGTGCCGCGGGAACGCGTCGGGGTTGTGGGTGCCGACTTCGGTGCCGATCACGGTCTGGGAGTGATAGACCTCAAACACGTGGTCCGAAGGGGCGGTGAATCGGATCCCGTCGCTGACCTCGGGGTTCTCACCAGCGCTCATTCGCTCCACGGTGAGGCCGAATTGGCGGGCCTTCTTCTCAATCAGGTCGATGTCGGATTCGTATTCGACTTTGAAGCCGTACTTGACCACACCGACGCCGCCCTCTTCGAGTACGACGGAGTGGTGGTCCCACTCGTCCCAGCCCTTGTAGAAGACCTTGCCGTCAGTCGACAGGGTCTCGTAGAGGCCCAGGGTGTTGGCGTAGTGCCGCTTGGCCTCAGCCAGATCGGTGACGCGCGCATGCACGTAGCCCATTCGCATGACTGCCATTGATTCACTCCTTCGGTTGTGGTTGTGGATTGCTTAGTTCGGCCCGCTCACGGGCTTGTTCGTTGAGTTTGTGCAGCCAGGGCTGGACCAGCCGAAGTGCGCCTTCGCGAAGCCGAATGGTCACGTCGTCGGTAGGCACGGCTCGACATGACAAGCAGGCGCCTGCGGCTTTGTCAGACTCCGACAGCACTTCGGCGGCCACCACATGGGAGTAGCCGACGCAACCGTGGACCAGATCGACCATGCAAATCCCGCAGCCACCGCGCCGACAGCCCACGGTGTAGGCGAATCCCGCAGCAAACAGTCCCCCGAGCACGGTCTGGCCCGGGGGCACAAAGACCACCTCGCCAGATGGCTCAACGGTGACCAAGGGCATGGGATCCTCGACGATGCTCGCGGGGCCGACACCGGCCCTTCACACTCAGAGTCGTCTGCACCTCGAGGCACCGCGAGGGGTGTTCTGTAGACCGGAACGCCACAACAGGCCAACGGTCTCTGCCCCGCGACGAGTGGTCAGCGCACCCTCACGTCCAGCATGGCGCAGTGCGATCACGCCACGGAGCGGCCTGCTCGATCTGGCCAGCAACCGACAACAGCAGGGCATCTTCGGCGGGTCGACCGGCCAGCATCACGCCGACAGGAAGACCATCGGCGGTCCAGTGCAGCGGCAGCGAGACGGCCGGCATCCCGGTGATGTTCCAGGCTGAGGTGAAGGGTGTGAACCGCTTCTGGTTCTCAAAATCCCGCTCTGGATTCGCATCATCGCGAAGGGCACCCACCTTCAACGGCGGCGTGGCGAGCGTTGGAGTGAGCACGACGTCATACGGCGCGAGCGCAATCAGTGCGCGCGCGGCGATCTGGCGCATCCCACTCAGCGCCGCGCCAAACTCTGGTCCACTGACGGCCCGACCACGGTCAGCCAGCCAACGGGTCAGCGGGCGCAGTTGGCCTCGCGCCTCGTCGGGCACCGGCGAGAGGGCAGTCAGCACCGCCCAGAGGGTTTCAAACACTGGCACCGCATCGGCTGGGATGGGTACTTCGATGTCTTCGACCTCGTGACCCAACTCAGCCAAGAGCGTGCTCGTGCGCTCATAGGCAGCCAAACACTCCGGGTCCACGGTCGCCTCGGCGATCACTGGTGTCGCGAACCGACCGACGCGGAGCCGACCCGGCTCTCGGCGTACGGCGGGAAGGTAGGGCTGCGTCGGAGCCCAGAACGGATCCCCAACCGACCGACCAGCCATCACGTCAAGGAAGGCAGCCACGTCGGCCACAGTTCGTCCGATCGGACCACTGGTGGCCAAGCCGGTGGGTTCGCCAAAGGCCGGTGCCGCGCTGATCACGCCGCGACTGGGCTTGAAGCCGACCAGTCCACAGCAACTTGCCGGGATTCGGATCGAGCCGCCGCCGTCGGATCCATGTGCCAGCGGCACCAGACCTCCACCGACAGCCGCGGCCGCGCCTCCCGACGAGCCGCCAGCCATTCGAGTGGTGTCCCAGGGGGTCACCGCTGGCGGGAGACCTGCGGGCTCGGTGTAGCAGGGTGAGCCGAACTCCGGTGTGGCCGTCTTGCCGAGGCTGACCAGTCCAGCATCGGCGATCCGGCGGACCACTTCGTCGTCGAAGGAGGGCACCCAGTCGGCGTAGACCGCCGAACCATAGGTGGTCTTGATCCCGGCCGTGTTGGACAGATCCTTGATCGCGGTTGGCACGCCCGCCAAGGGTCCGTCGGCCCTGACTTCGGCCTGACGGGCCAGGTCGCCGGTCACGGTGACGAACGCACCCAGGGTCGGGTTCAAGCGCTCGATTCGAGCCAGGTAGTGCTCGACCAACTCAGCCGTGTTGGTCTCGCCCGCTTTGATTGCAGCCGCTTGCTCCAACGCGGTCAGGTCGTGAAGTTCGCTCACGTGCCCATCAGACCACGGGCGCGAAACTCCCGTTGCCTAATCCGCGTCCTGCGCCAAGCGCTCTTGGCGGCGCAAACCGAAGGTGAGCCCGTCAATCAACGCCCCCCATGAGGCTTCGATGACGTTGGCGCCAACCCCCACAGTGACCCAGGAGCGCAAGCCGTCGGTGGTTTCGATCAGCACCCGAGTGATCGCGTCGGTGCCGTGGCCTTGGTCCACGATGCGCACCTTGTAGTCGATCAGTTCGAACTTGCCCACTTCGGGGTAGACCTGCTCGATCGCTCCGCGCAGGGCGTGGTCGAGCGCATTGACCGGGCCGTTGCCTTCACCGGTCACGATGATCCGACCGTCGCCGGTGCGGAGTTTGACGGTGGCCTCCGAGACCGCCTCGTCGCCGGGGCGCGTTTCGGTGATCACGCGCCACGACTCCACGTCAAAGTACGACGGTCGCCGACCCTCGACCTCCTCCACCAACATCAACTCAAAGGACGCGTCGGCGGCCTCGAAGGAGAACCCCCGAGCCTCCTGCTCCTTGACCCGGCGGGTGATCCGGTCGATGAGTTCCTTGTCGCCAGAGAGGTCAAAGCCGAGTTCGCGACCCTTGAGTTCGATGCTGGCTCGCCCCGCCATGTCGGAGACCAGCAATCGCATGTCGTTGCCGACGTCGGCTGGGTCCATGTGCTGATAAAGGTCCGGGTCGACCTTGATCGCGCTGGCGTGCAGCCCGGCCTTGTGGGCGAAGGCGCTGACGCCGACGTACGGCTGGCGCGACGAAGGCGGCACGTTGGTCACCTCCGCTACGGCGTGGGCCACACGGGTGGCCTCGCGGAGCAGACCGGCAGGCAGCACCTGGCGGCCGACCTTGAGTTCGAGGTTGGCCACGACCGCCACGAGGTCGGCGTTGCCCGTGCGCTCGCCATAGCCGTTGAGCGTGCCCTGCACATGCGTAGCCCCGGCTTCGACCGCTGAGAGCGTGTTGGCTACGGCGCATCCGGTGTCGTTGTGGCAGTGAATACCGACGCGCCCACCGGTGCTGGCCACCACGTCGCCCACCACGTCTGCCACCCACCCAGGCAGCATGCCGCCATTGGTGTCACAGAGGGCCGCTACCTCAGCGCCCGCTTCGAACGCCGTCTGGAGCACCTCCACGGCGTAGTCGCGGTTGTCGCGATAGCCGTCGAAGAAGTGCTCGGCATCGAGGAACACCCGCTGACCCTCTGCGGTCAGATGGGCCACGGTGTCACGCACCATCGCGAGGTTCTCCTCCAGCGTGGTGCGCAGCGCCATCGACACGTGCCGGTCGTGGGACTTGGCGACCAAGGTGACTACCTTGGCGCCGCTATCGCGCAGTGCCGCGACTAACGGGTCGTCGGCGGCGGCGACTCCGGCGCGTCGAGTGGCACCGAAGGCAGCCAGGGTGGCGTTGCGCAGGTCGAGTTCTTCACGTGCACGCCGGAAGAACTCGGTGTCCTTGGGGTTCGCGCCGGGCCAGCCGCCCTCGATGAAGCCGACGCCGAGTCCGTCGATGTGCCGCGCGATGGCCAACTTGTCGGCCACAGAGAGATTGAGACCCTCCTGCTGGGCGCCATCACGCAACGTGGTGTCGTAGACGTGGAACTGCTCGGTCATGCGGGTCGCCTTCTTGGGAAAAGAAACAACCTCCCGCGGGACGAGAGGTTGGCGCGACGGAGGGGTCCGTCGCGCTAGGAAATGATGATCACCGTGCTCAGCACGGGTGGCAGTCTGCCACATCGGCCGCGGTGCCCCAACGGATGGTCCGTCATCTGAGCCGAACTAGAGTCCCACCCATGACTGCTTCACGTGCGTTGGTCCTCGGCGGCGGCGGGGTTACGGGCATTGCCTGGATGACCGGCCTACTGCACGCATTCGCCCAAGGTGGCGCGGAGCTTGCGTTGGCGGATCGAATCATTGGCACCTCGGCCGGATCCGTCGTTGGCGCTCAAATCACCTCCGGGATCCCGCTCGTGGAGTTGTACGCCGAACAGACCCGACCCGCTGACGCCGAGATCGGAGCCGAGTTCCCGCTCACCACGATGATGCGCTTTATGGGCCACCTGGTCTCCCCCGGTGACGTGCGCAAGCGGCGGGCTCGGCTGGGGGCCGCGGCCCGGAGTGCACACCCCGAATCCGGGGAGCAGCGGATCGAGGTGATTCGCAGCCGACTCGGCGACTTGGACTGGCCCGCCACTGATCTGCGGATCACCGCGGTCGATGCCGATAGTGGGGAGTTTCATGTGTGGACTCGTCGCAGTGGGGTGCCTTTGATCGAAGCGGTGGCCAGCAGTTGCGCCGTACCTCTCGTCTGGCCGCCGGTCGAGATCGAAGGGCGCCACTACATCGACGGTGGAGTGCGCTCCAGCACCAATGCCGACCTGGCTAAGGGTTGCGAGACGGTCGTCGTGATCGCGCCGTTGCCGAAGGCACTGACTCCGTCAGCCTCGATTTCGCGGTTGCTGGCCCACACCGGCGCCCGGCGCACGGCGGTGGTTGCCCCGGACGAGGAGTCTTTGAAGGCAATCGGCCGCAATGTGCTGAATCCGTCGCGGCGGATCGGTGCGGCGCTTGCTGGATATGCCCAAGGACAGCGCTTGGCCGGCGAGATGAGCGCGGGCTGGAACGCCTAGAGATAGGCCAGTACGTCGGCCAGGAAGCCCGTCGCCCACGGAGCCTGCAGGCCTGGTGACCAAGTCGGTCCGCGGCCGAGCAGGGTCCACGCCAGCACACCGGCGCACAGAATCATGAAGGCCGCCGCGGTCCACGTCGGCCACCCACCCCGACTCGCCCGCCACACCAACGTGCGCGTGGTCGCCCGGAGTCTTGTCGATCCTGGACCCCACCAGATCGCGATCGCGAACACCAGACCCATCACGAGAAGACCCGGCCGCTCGGTGAGCCCGGCGACATGAGCGATCGCTCCGGCTGCGACTGCGGCCAAGATGCCCCACGCGGCCAAGGCCACGGTGCCAAACAGAGCGATCACGAGATAGAGCGGTGTCGCGAAGGAAGTCTGGAGCCCGTCGTACCAGCGGGCTTGGCCGCGAATGTTTCGCCGAAGCACGTGGCGTTCCCCGGTGATGGAGGCGGTGCGGAGCAGCAACATCGCCACCGTCACTAGGAACGTGCCGAAGTACGGCGCAAATCCGACCATCGCCGCGACCAGCAAGGTCAAGCCGGTCAGGAGCAGTCGGCGCTGACCAGATGAGCGGACCGGCTGTGCTGCCACCACGGGATGGGCGACCGTGGTTGCGGGCAGCCGCGCGGTTGGCGGATCGGCTGGGGGCGTAGCGGGAGTCGGAGGGTTGGTGGGCGCGACGGCGGCCGCCCCTGCGGTGGATCTCGGCCGTGCGGTGATCGGCATGGTGAATGGCTCGGCCGCAGGCGTTGCGCCAGACAGAGACGCCAAGATCGCGCTCATGGTCGGCCGGTCGGTGGGCTCAGTGGACAGCCCGGCGGCGATCAGGTCACGCAGGTTGGCTGGGACGCCGGTCAGGTCGTAGTCACCGAGCCGAACCCGATCGAGCACCGCCATCGTCGGGCCCTTGCCATAGGGCGAACGTCCCGTCGCGGCAAACACCACGGTCGCCGCCCAGGCGTGTACGTCGGCGGCCGGGGTGGCTTCGTCGCCGTACAGGAGTTCAGGGGCGAGATAGCCCGGAGTACCGAGCAGCCATCCGGTGTGAGTGAGCCGCGGGTCTTCGCTGAGCCGTGCCAGACCGAAGTCGATCAGCACCGGCGAGCGGCCCTCCATCAGCACATTGGAGGGTTTGACGTCACGGTGCAGCACGCCTACTGAGTGCACCGAAACCAGCGCCTCGGCCAAGAGACGGGCAAAGTGCCACAGGTCCGTGCCCTCTAGAAGTCCCTCTTCTCGAATGTGGTCATAGAGCGAGAGACCCGGCACATAGCGGGTGACCACAAACGGAGTTGGCCCAAAAGGGTCGGCGTCGAGGATCTCAGCGACTCGAGGACTACGCACCAGGCGCAGCGAATTGACTTCGCGTGCCAGCCGCTGTCGGGCCTCTTGGTCACCAATCACTTGCGGCCGAAGCACCTTCACCGCAACCCGGCGTCCATCGGATGCACGGGCCAGATGTACAACGCCCATGCCGCCCTCGCCAATCTGAGTGAGCAACTCATAGTCGCCCACCCGCGGAAAGGAACCCGTCACAGTCACCCCAGCAGCGTACGTGGTGCCCGGCGCCGCCAAGGTATTGAACTCCATCACCCACCCAACCCCGTCGAAACCACGCCCCCCCTCGTCGGCTGAGCCCGTCGAAACCACCACCCCCCCCTCGTCGGTTGAGCTTGTCGAAACCACGAGCCCCCTCGTCGGTACGACGAAGGGCCCAGCCACGGAGGTGACGACCGGCTGAGCCCGTCGAAACCACCACCCCACTCGTCGGCTGAGCCCGTCGAAACCACCACCACCCTCGTCGGCTGAGCCCGTCGAAACCACCACCACCCTCGTCGGCTGAGCCCGTCGAAACCACCACCCCACTCGTCGGCTGAGCCCGTCGAAACCACGACCCCCCTCGTCGGTTGAGCTTGTCGAAACCACGACCCCCCTCGTCGGTTGAGCTTGTCGAAACCACCACCCCACTCGTCGGTTGAGCTTGTCGAAACCACGACCCCCTCGTCGGTTGAGCTTGTCGAAACCACGAGCCCCCTCGTCGGTTGAGCTTGTCGAAACCACCCCCCAGCCGCCGGTTGAGCAGGCCGCGGAGCGGCCGTGACGAAACCAAGACCATCTACGCCGAACCCGTGGTTTCGACAAGCTCAACCGACGGACAGGTGGGTCGACAAGCCACGTGCGGGCCCGTGGTTTCGACAAGCTCAACCGACGGACTCAAACGCCTACCTGGTCGTCGAGCAGCGCCCGAAGGGCGCGAACGACGAGACGCCCGATCACCGCAACCGTGGCTTCGACAAGCTCAACCGACGGCGGGTGCACGGCGTTGTGCGCGAGGGGTCAGCAGATCTTGTGCATCCAGCCGTTGACGTCTTCGACCCGGCCGTATTGGGTGTCGACCAATTGCTGGCGGATCCGCATGGTGACTTCGCCGGGGCCGTTGGGGGCGGCGTCGGCTTCGCCGTCGTCCCAGGTCAGGGTGCCAACCGGGGTGACTACTGCGGCGGTGCCGCAGGCAAACACCTCGGTGATCCGGCCGCTGGCCACTCCCGACTTCCACTCGTCGATCGAGAAGCGTCGCTCTTCGACTTTGTGGCCCAGGCTGCGCGCCAAGGTGATGATCGAGTTGCGGGTGACGCCTTCGAGGATGGTGCCGAGTTCGGGGGTGACCAGGGTGCCGTCGTCGTAGACGAACCAGAGGTTCATGCCGCCGAGTTCTTCGACATAGGTGTTTTCGATGTCGTCAAGGAACACCACCTGGTCGAAGCCGCGCGACATCGCCTCCTGCTGCGCGGCCAACGAACTGGCGTAGTTGCCGCCAGTCTTGGCCGCGCCCATACCGCCTTTGCCGGCACGGGTGTATCGCTCGCTCAGGCCGAGCCGCACTGGCTTGATCCCGCCTGCGAAGTACGCCCCAGCCGGCGAAGCAATCACCAGATAGCTGACCTGCTTGGCCGGACGCACACCGAGGAACGACTCACTGGCAAACATGAACGGTCGCAGATAGAGGCTCTTCTCCCCTTGCGGATCCGGCACCCAACGCTGATCGGCGCGCACCAACGCATCGACGCTGGCTACGAAGTCCTCCACGGGCAGTTCAGGCAGAGCCAAACGCTGGCTGGAGCGAATCATTCGGGCTGCGTTGGCTTCGGGGCGAAAACTCCACACCGAACCATCAGCGTGGCGGTATGCCTTGAGCCCTTCGAAGATCTCCTGCGCGTAGTGCAGTACGGCGGTTGCCGGGTCCAGCGAAAGGGGCGCGTAGGGGACTACCTGCCCGTCGTGCCAACCCTGCTCCGGGGTCCACGTCGCCGAGAACATGTGGTCGGTGAAGTTGGTCCCGAATCCGGGATTAGACAGGATCGAGCGCACCTCGTCGTCACTGCGCCCGCCGTCGGCGGTCGTCGTGGAGATCTGCAGATTCATGCCGCAGAGGCTACCGGTCCGACTGTGCTGCAGGTCACCAGGTCAAGCCGTGCTGGCTCAGTCCGCAAGCCGAGCGACGATGTCGTCTCCGACCTCAGCCGTGCGCAGCGGCACCCCAGGCTGCCGGGCCGCGAGGTGAGCGATCACCGCCTCCTCGACGCGCCCGGCAGCCGCTGCGTCACCGAGGTGGTCGAGCATCAAAGCCACCGACAAAATGGCAGCGGTCGGGTCGGCCTTCTGCTGACCGGCAATGTCGGGCGCCGAGCCGTGAACCGGCTCAAACATGCTGGGCATGGTTCGGTCAGGGTTGACGTTTCCGCTGGCAGCCAGACCAATGCCGCCAGTCACGGCCGCAGCGAGGTCGGTGATGATGTCGCCGAAGAGGTTGTCGGTGACGATCACGTCGAAGCGCGCCGGGTCGGTGCTCATGAAGATCATCGCCGCGTCGATGTGCATGTAGTCGAGCGTGACTTCAGGGAACTCCTGTGCCACCTGTTGCGTGATTCGCCACCACACCTGGCCGGCGTGGACGAGCACGTTGGTCTTGTGGACCAGTGTCAACTTCTTGCGGCGGGCTTGCGCGCGCCGGAACGCGTCACGGACCACGCGCTCCACGCCGTACGCCGTGTTGACGCTCACCTCGGTCGCGACCTCATGCGGGGTACCAGCGCGCAGGGTTCCCCCATTGCCGGTGTAAGGACCCTCGGTCCCCTCGCGTACGACGACGAAGTCGACCTCACCCGGATTGGCCAACGGAGAGACTGCACCCGGATAGATCCGCGACGGGCGCAGATTCACGTAGTGGTCGAGTTCAAACCGTAGTTTGAGCAGCAGGCCGCGCTCTAGGATCCCGGGCGGCAGGTTGGGGTCGTTGGGCTTGCCGCCGACGGCGCCGAGCAGGATCGCGTCGTAGGTCTTGAGTTGAGCCAACACCTCATCAGTGAGCACATCACCGGTGGCGAGGTAGTGGTCGGCTCCGAGGGAGTATTCGGTGGTCTCGAACTGGTCAGGAGCCACGGCGGCCAAGACCTTGAGCGCCTCCGTGGTCACCTCCTTGCCGATTCCGTCCCCGGGGATGACTGCGATCTGCTGTGGCGCCTGGTTTTGCATAGCCCGCAGGGTAGTCGGGTCCCACCTGCTGGTCCGCTACCGGTCTCCTCGATGGACACCCGTGCGAGACTCTGCGGCGTGAGTGCGCCCCTCGAAGTCCCTGCGATCGTGGAACGTGCCTTCGGGGTGTCTCGAAGGTCCGGTTATGCCACCTTCTGTCGCAACGAAACCGGTCGACTGCTGGCGGCACTCGCCGCGACCCGTGACGGGTTGATGGCGGAGTTCGGCACCGGGTGCGGAGTCGGTACGGCGTGGCTGCGTTCCGGCGCCCCCGAAGGCACTCGTCTGCTGACCGCCGAACTGGATCCGGCGCTGGCAAAGGCGGCGGCGGAGATCTTCGCCGACGATGACGCCGTCGAAGTTCTGGCCGCAGACTGGTCGACGGTCGCCGATCGGGCTCCTTTTTCGCTGCTGTTCATGGATTTGGGTGACCAGACCGACGCAAGTGTCGACACGATCGCAGACCTGGTAGCGCCTGGCGGCATCGTCGTACTTGATGATCTGACGCCGTGCGAATCCTGGCCGCCCGTCGTCGACGGACGGGTCGACCTCGTGCGTGAGCACTGGCTCACCGATCCGCGGTTCACCGCCGCCGAGGTGATGGTTGCCCCCGATGCAGCAGTCATCATCGCAACCAGGCGGGGTTGAGCATCCTCACTCTGCTTCGTCCGCCGTAACCACGCCGGGGAGTTCGACGGTGAAGATCGGCAACAGCCACTGGGTGATCGGGCCGATGCCCAGCGCATAGAGAAGAGTGCCCACGCCGACCACTCCACCCAGAACCCAGCCCAGAGCGACCACGATCACCTCCATGGAGGTCCGGACCAACCGGATCGACCACCCCGTACGACGGTGCAGGCCGGTCATCAACCCATCCCGCGGCCCGGGACCAAACTGAGAGCCGATGTAGAGGGCGGTGGCCAATCCGTTGAGTAGCACGCTGGCCACCATCAACCCGACTCGCTCCCACCACAGCGACGGTGTGTTCACTATTGCGAGAGTCCAGTCCGCCGCGAACCCGATCAAGAATGAGTTCAAGATCGTGCCCAGCCCCGGGAGTTCGCGCAGCGGAATCCAGAGCAGCAGCACTGCCAGGCTCACCAGAATCAGCACTTGACCGATGCTTAGCGGTAGGTGAAGAGCCAAGCCTTGGTGCAGCACGTCCCAAGGGGCGTTGCCAAGCGTGGCGCGGATCATCATGCCGATCGTGATCCCGTAGAGCATGAGCCCGATCAACAGTTGCACGAGTCGACGGGTGAGCCGTCCGGCGCGGAGTTGAGCAATCGGCCCTAGGCGGGCGAGTTCGGTTTTGGTGATCACCACGCCGACATCGTGCCCGCAATCAGTCAGTCAGGTCGACACCGCGCACCGAGTCAGCCTGGATCGAGGCCTCGATGTTGGCGAGCACCTCGGGCGGGACGGCGGAGTCCACGCTCAGCGCCACCAGAGCGCTGCCTCCCTTTTCGTCACGGGAGACCTGCATACCGGCGATGTTGACGCCAGCATCGCCCAGGATCTGTCCCATGATGCCCACGATCCCGGGGCGGTCGATGTAGCGGAAGAAGGCCAAGTGATTGGTCGGCTCGACATCAACCAGATAGCCGTTGACTTCGACCAAGCGCTCACGCTGGTTGATCCCGACCAACGTCCCTGAAACCGAGAGCTGGGTGCCATCGGCCAAGGTGCCACGGATCGTGATCAGGTTGCGGTGGTCGGGACTCTCGGAGTCAGTGACGAGGCGTACGGCGGTGCCACGCTCGGCAGCCAGCAGCGGGGCATTCACATAAGAAACCGGGTCTTCGACGATGTCGGTGAAGACCCCCTTGAGGGCGGCTAGTTCGAGCACCTTGACGTCGTACTCGGTGATCTCACCGCGCACCTCGACATCAAGAGATTGGGCGACCTCGCCAGCCAGCGAGGTGAAGATCCGGCCCAACTTCTCAGTCAATTGGATGCCAGGGCGCACTGCCTCGGCAATCACGCCGCCCTGGACGTTCACCGCGTCGGGGACCAATTCGCCACCGAGGGCCAGTCGCACGGACTTCGCCACAGCGATGCCAGCCTTCTCCTGGGCCTCGTCGGTGGAGGCCCCCAGGTGTGGGGTGGCCACTACGTTCTCTAACTCAAACAGGGGGCTGTCCGTGCAGGGCTCTTTGGCAAACACATCGACGCCGGCAGCGGCGATCTGGCCGGTCTTGAGCGCGTCGTACAACGCCATCTCGTCCACGATGCCGCCACGGGCGGCATTGACCAGCACCAGGCTGGGCTTGGCCTTGGCCAACTGCTCTGCACCGATCAGGCCAATCGTCTCCGGTGTCTTGGGCAGGTGGACGGAGATGAAGTCGGATTCGGCGATCAGTTCGTCAAGGCTGACCATGCGAACCCCCATCTGGGCGGCGCGGCCGGCTTGGACGTAGGGGTCGTAGGCGATCACTTGCATGCCAAACGCACTCAGGCGCTGGGCCACCAACACGCCGATGCGACCGAGTCCGACGATGCCGACGGTCTTCTCATAGAGCTCGATGCCGGTGTATTTCGACCGCTTCCACTCCCCATTGCGCAGGGCCTGGTGAGCCGGGCTGACGTGGCGGGCGGCGGCCAACATGAGCGCGACCGCCAGTTCAGCGGCGCTGACGATGTTGGAGGTCGGCGCGTTGACCACCATCACGCCGTTCTGGGTCGCAGCCTTGACGTCAACGTTGTCGAGGCCAACCCCGGCCCGGGCGACAATCTTCAGCCGCTTCGCCGCCGCCAGTGCCTCGGCGTCGACCTTGGTCGCCGAGCGGATCAGGATCGCGTCGGCGTCAGCGATTGCGCCGAGCAGTTCACCTCGATCGGCGCCGTTGCAGTGCCGGACCTCGAAGTCCGGACCGAGTGCCTCGATAGTGGCCGGGCTCAACTCTTCGGCAATCAAAACGACTGGTTTGCTCACAGCGGATCCCTCAGCAGGTGTCAAAGAAGGGGGGGGGTCGCACGACGCTGTGCGGACAACGGATCGCACTCTACCCGAGCAGATGGGTGCTCCTGGCGAGTGGATGACGAGCCATCCGTCCGTTGAGCGTGTCGAAACCACGCCCCCACCATCCGCCGGTTGAGCGTGCCGAAACCACGCCCCCACCATCCGCCGGTTGAGCGTGCCGAAACCACGCCCCCACCATCCGCCGGTTGAGCGTGCCGAAACCACGCCCCCAGCATCCGTCGGTTGAGCGTGTCGAAACCACGCCCCCAGCATCCGTCGGTTGAGCGTGTCGAAACCACGCCCCCAGCATCCGTCGGTTGAGCGTGCCGAAACCACGCCCCCACCATCCGTCGGTTGAGCGTGCCGAACCACGCCCCCAGCATCCGTCGGTTGAGCGTGCCGAAACCACGACCCAGCATCCGTCGGTTGAGCGTGTCGAAACCACGGCCGTACTCGGACCGGTCGTCATTGGGAGTTTCCTAAACCCGGTGGGCAGTCGGGGAAGCCGGCAGGGCGCTCTGAGCGCGAGACTCCGGCACCGCTACCCGAACTGCCCGTTCTTGTACGACGGCAGGACTCCCACCTCGCCCGCGCGTTCTACGTCGTAGAGCCGTTGGTTTCGTCGCACGCCGCCCGCGGCGGCTGCTCAACCAACGAGATCATGCGCTCGGGGTGGCCGGTCTCGATCAGGAGGTGTCGTGAGGGGCAGTTTTGCCCACCAGGTGCGTCCGCTAAGCAGAAGTGGCCTCCCATTTCGGGAGGCCACTTCACCTGGATGTTTCGTACTTGACCTGGCAGATCTGCCAGGTGAGGCATCAAAGTCACAAGTTAACTTGTGACTTTGACACCCAAGAGCAGCCCCAATCAGCGGGCCGAACTTCCCTCAACATAATCCGAATCGTGGCTCTTCACCCACGCCATCAACTTGCGCAACTCGCGGCCAGTCGCCTCGATTGGGTGCTTCTCCTCGGCCTCACGGAATGCCTTGAACTCCGGGGCACCGGCGTCTTGGTCGTTGATGAACCGCTCGGCAAACGAGCCGTTCACGATGTCGGCTAGGACGGCCTTCATGTTGTCCTTCACCTCAGGCGTGATCACTCGAGGCCCAGAGACGTAGTCGCCGTATTCGGCGGTGTCAGAGACGCTCCAACGCTGCTTGGCGATGCCACCTTCATACATGAGGTCGACGATCAACTTGAGCTCGTGCAAGCACTCGAAGTAGGCCACTTCAGGCTGATAGCCAGCCTCGGTGAGCACCTCGAAGCCATACTGCACCAACTTCGACGCGCCACCACAGAGCACGGCCTGCTCGCCGAACAGATCGGTCTCGGTCTCCTCGGTGAAGGTGGTCTTGATCCCGCCCGCGCGCAGACCGCCAATCCCCTTGGCGTACGACAGGGCCAGATCCCACGTCGTTCCAGAGGCGTCCTTCTCGACGGCCACGAGCACAGGGACGCCCCGGCCCTCGACGTACTCCCGTCGCACCAAGTGACCGGGGCCCTTGGGCGCCACCATGAACACATCGACGCCCTCAGGCGGCGTGATGTAGCCGAATCGGATGTTGAAGCCGTGACCGAAGACCAAGGTGTCGCCCTCGGTGATGTTGGGCTCGACCGCCTCGGCATACAACTTCCGCTGCACGTGGTCGGGAGCCAAGATCACGATCACGTCGGCTTCTTCGACTGCTTCGGCCGGGGTGAGCACCCGCAGGCCCTCAGCCTCAGCCTTGGCGCGGCTCTTGGAGCCCTCGGGCAGACCGATGCGCACGTCAACGCCGGAGTCGCGCAGGGAGAGCGCGTGGGCGTGTCCCTGGCTGCCATAGCCGAGCACGGCTACGTGCTTGCCCTGGATCAGGGAGAGGTCGGCGTCATCGTCGTAGAACATCTGGGCCACAGGGGGCTCCTTCTCATGCGGGTTTGATCGGCGGCGGATACCACCGTATTGCGTGCAACGGGTTTATTGAGCGGCGGGGACCGGAATCGGGACGAGCCGCGCGGTGCGTTCGGTGACGGACCGAGAGCCACGACCAATCGCGACCACACCGGACTGCACAATCTCGCGGATGCCAAACGGTTCGAGCACCCGCAAGAAGTCGCTGATCTTGTCGGGGTTGCCGGTGACTTCGATGGTCACCGCTTCGGGAGTCACGTCGACCACTTTGGCGCGGAACAACTGCACGGCGTCGAGCACCTTGCCGCGAGTGTCCACGTCAGCCTTGACCTTCACCATCACGAGTTCGCGTACGACGGCCTCGCGGGACTCCAACTCGACGATCTTGAGCACCTCAACCAGCTTGTTGAGTTGCTTGGTCACCTGCTCAAGCGGGAACTGCTCGACATTGACCACGATCGTCATCCGAGACAGTTCTGGAACCTCGGTCGGCCCAACGGCCAAAGACTCGATGTTGAATCCGCGGCGACTAAATAGACCAGCGATGCGGGCCAGAACACCTGGTTTGTTCTCCACCAGGACTGACAGGGTGTGGGTGCTCATCGGTGTCTCACTCGCCCCTATAGGTCGTCTTCGTCAAACTCGGGAGCCAGATCCCGGGCGTATTTGATGTCGTCGTTGCTGGTGCCTGCGGCCACCATCGGCCACACCATCGCGTCGCGGTGCACGCGGAAGTCGACCACGACCGGCACGTCATTGATCGACATTGCCTTCTCGATGGTGGCGTCCACGTCGCCGGGAGACTCACACGCCAACCCCACCGCGCCATAGGCGTCGGCGAGTTTGACGAAGTCAGGCACGTGCTTGGAGCGCAGATCCGTGTTGGAGTAGCGCCCCTCGTAGAAGAGGGTCTGCCACTGCCGGACCATGCCAAGGCTCTCGTTGTTGATGATCGCCACCTTGATCGGAATCCCCTCGAGGGTGCAGGTGGCCAACTCCTGGTTGGTCATCTGGAAGCAGCCGTCGCCGTCGATCGACCACACCGTGGTGTCCGGGCAGGCCACCTTGGCACCCATTGCGGCCGGCACTGAGAAGCCCATCGTGCCCAGCCCACCGGAGTTGATCCAGGTGCGCGGGTTCTCAAAGCCAACGTAGTGGGTCGCCCACATCTGGTGCTGGCCGACTCCAGCGACATAAATCGCCTCGGGGCCGACGATCTGACCAAGGCGTTCGAGCACATACTGCGGTGCTAGCGAGCCGTCTGCGGGCTTGTCGTAGCCCAGCGGGTAGCGCATCTTCACACCGGAGATGAACTTGACCCAGCCCTCGTAGTCGCCCGTGTTGCCCGCAGCCTCTTCGGCCTGCAGCGCCACGATCAGATCGGCGATCACCTCGCGCGCGTCGCCCACGATCGGTACGTCGGTAGCGCGGTTCTTGCCGATCTCAGCCGGATCAATATCGGCGTGGATCACCTTGGCGCCAGGCGCAAAGGAGTCAAGGTTGCCGGTCACTCGATCGTCGAAGCGGGCGCCGAGGCTGATGATCAGATCGGACTTCTGCAGACCAGCCACCGCAGCGACGGTCCCGTGCATCCCAGGCATGCCGAGGTGCTGCGGGTGGCTGTCTGGGAAAGCTCCACGGGCCATCAGCGTGGTCACCACGGGGATGCCGGTGAGTTCGGCCAGTGTGCGCAGTTCGCGGGAGGCACCAGAGCGGATCACGCCGCCCCCGACATACAGCACCGGACGGCGCGACTCCAAGATCAGCTTGCACGCCTCGCGAATCTGCTTGGAGTGCGGCCGAGTGATCGGTCGGTAGCCGGCCAAGTGCAACTCACTGGGCCACACGAACTGTGTGGCCGCAGTGAGGGCACTCTTAGCCACATCCACCAGCACGGGGCCGGGTCTGCCCGTGCTTGCGATGTGGAATGCCTCAGCCACCGTGCGCGGGATCTCCGCCGGGTCGGTGACCAAGAAGTTGTGTTTGGTGATCGGCATGGTGATGCCGCGGATGTCGGCCTCTTGGAAGGCGTCGGTGCCGATGCTGGCGGCTCCCACCTGACCAGTGACGGCAACGATCGGGACCGAGTCCATATAGGCGTCGGCAAGCGGGGTGACCAGGTTGGTGGCTCCGGGTCCGCTGGTGGCCATGCACACCCCGGTCCGCCCAGATGCAGCGGCGTACCCCTGAGCAGCGTGACCAGCGCCCTGCTCGTGCCGCACCAGGATGTGGCGGATCGAGGAGTCATAGAGCGGGTCGTAGGCCGGCAGGATCGCGCCGCCCGGGATGCCAAAGATGTCGGTGACGCCTACCGACTCCAGCGACCGGATCAGGCTTTGGGCGCCGGTCATCGGCTGGGGGCCTGGGGCTGCTGCCTGGCTCATCTTCTGCATCCTTCGTGCTCAGCTTTTCCAACAAAAAACCCTCCGGCCGGGTGGCTGCGGAGGGTCGACGCGCGGAGAGGCCCGAAGGCTCACACGACGCGTCGTGTGCGTACGAGAATCTCGGTGCGCATGCGTAGAGGGTTCCTTTTCAACGCCGTTGGCGTCAAGTCTCTGTGCTCGGCGTCTCAGGTTTTGGACGATCTGCCCGACTGGTGGGCACTTGTAGGCGGGTGTGCTGGCGACCCGCCGCGAAGTTCGACGGCGCCAACCAGCGCTCGTATTCAGCCCGCACTCCCCCGGCCCAGTCGCCGTCAGTCATGGCGAACCAGTCGGTGTCTCGGTTGCGGCCCTTGTAGACCACCGCTTGGCGGAACCGGCCTTCGCAGCCGAATCCGAAGCGCCCCGCTGCTTTGCGACTGGGTTCGTTGAGGCTGTCGCACTTCCACTCAAACCTGCGATAGCCCAACGTGTCGAAGACGTGCTTGGCCAGCAGGTAGATCATCTCGGTCGCCGCTGTGCTCCGCTGCAACGCCGAACCCAACGCGATGTTGCCGACCTCGATCACGCCCATAGCCGGGTCGTCGCGCATCAAGCAGGCGTGACCCAGGACCTGATCAGCCACGATCACCGCAAACGGAGTCATGGTGTCGTTGTGGGCCACGCTCGCGACGTACGCCGCAAAGCCCGCCTGACCCTCAACGGACTCCAGGAACGGTCCGGCGAAGAGGTAGGTCCAGAGCGAATCCGGCGAGTTCACCACCAGCGCATCCCACAAGTCGGCTGTGTGCGCAGTGGTGAGCGGCGCGAGTCGGACCGTGCGCCCGATCAGTTCAACCGGCGCTACGCCCGCCCGCTGACTCCACGCCACGGGTTCTCCGATGGGCTGGCCGAACTCGTTGACGGGCACGCGCGCAGCCTAATCAGCCAACGTTGCGACTAGGTCGCCAGCCTCGGTCGGTGGTGGCAACCGCACGCGGCTAGGCCACGACTCGTGTGCGCCGGGGCCACCAGAACCGGTCACCGAGGAGCAGTGCGATCGCTGGCACCAGAACTGTGCGGACCACGAGAGTGTCGAGCAAGACCCCGACGCCGATGATGATGCCGATCTGCGCGAGTACGACGAGCGGCAAGACCCCGAGCACCGCAAAGACCGCAGCCAACAGGATGCCCGCGCTCGTGATCACGCCACCGGTCGCTGCCAGACCTCGCAGCATCCCCTCACGTGCCCCGTGCTCGCGAGATTCCTCTCGCGCTCGGGTGACCAGGAAGATGTTGTAATCCACGCCGAGAGCGACCAAGAAGACGAACGCGAGGAGCGGGGCGCCGTCATCCATTCGCTCAAACCCAAAGACTTGGGTGAACAAGACCCAAGAGATCCCGAGGCTCGACAGATACGTCGCCACGACAGTGGCAACCAGCACGAGCGGCGCCACCAACGAGCGCAGCAGCACGATCAGCGCCAGGAGCACTAATCCCAAGATGATGGGTAGGACCACCCACCGGTCTCGCGCACTGGCCGCCGCGGTATCCAGAGCTTTGGCCTCCGAGCCTCCGACATATGTCTGCGGGAATCGATCAACTGCTTCGCGCAGATCGCCGATCGTCTGACGCGCGGCCGCACTGCCACTGTCGGCGGCGATCACGACCTGAATCTCGCTGAGCCCGTCACCGGTTGGGCCCGGTCGCACAGAAGAGACCCCCGAGACTCCCTCGACAGCCGAGGTGACCGCTGCTGGATCAGATTCGGTGATGATCCTGACTGGGTCGGCAGATCCCGCAGGGAATGACTCGGCCAACCGTTCCCCCGCGGCAATCGCCTCCGGTTTGCGGAGGAACTGGTCGGCGTCAGACAGCCCAGTCCGGATCTGGCTGATCCCACCCGCGGCGATGCCCAGCAACACCAAGGTGGTCACGACGAACGTCCAGGGGCGACGCGCAACGGCATCTCCGATCCGGCGCCACCCGGACTGCCCCTCAGACAACCGGGCCTCGCCAGCCCGTGGCACCCGCGGCCAGAAGATCCACCGCCCAAAGCACACCAACACGGCCGGGAGCATGACCATCACGAAGATGGCGGCCACCACGACCCCGACCGCACAGGCAAGCCCGAGCCCCCTGGTCGCCGGGAACAGTGAGAGCAGCAAAGTGAGCAGCCCGACGAACACCGTGAGAGCGCTCGACGTCACGGCCTCGGCAGTACGACGCAACGCCGTGGCCATGGCCTGACGCCGATCGGTCGTTGTGCGCAACTCGTCTCGATAGCGAGAAATCAACAGCAGCGCGTAGTCAGTGCCGGCGCCGAAGACCAGCACCGACAAGATCCCGATCGTGGACTCATCCCAAGCAGTGCCAGTAGCCGAGAGCACTCGTGTGGCCACGACCGCGGCGACTTGATCGCCCAGTCCAACGACCGTGAGCGGGATCAAGAAGAGCACCGGGCTGCGGTAGGTGATCACCAGAAGCACCGCAACCACCCCTGCTGTGGCCGCCAGCAGTCGAGTATTGGCCCCTTCGAAGACAGCCGCGAGGTCGGCTTGGATTGCTGCAGGTCCCGTCACCTGCGACGAGACTCCAACCGGAAGATCGCGCTTCATGTGCGCACGCAGGTCGCGTACGGCTGCCGCGGTCGTGGTGGCGTCCTCGGCGTCGATTGGAACTACCACCAGCGCGGCACTGCCGTCACGACTCGGAATCGCGGGAGCCTTGACGCCGGGTTGCGCCATTGCCTTCTGGCTCAACGTCGCCAGGTCTGCAGGCGAAAGGTCGCCGTTGTCTTTGGTGAACAGCACCACTGCAGTTGATTCCTGCTGGTCAGGCAACCGCTCGGCGAGCAATTCTGCCTTGGTTGACTCAGCCCCGCGAGCCAGCGCATCGGTGGCGGCTGGGTCGCGCTCGGCCTGGCCCACACCGGCGAGCAAGACCGCCGACAGCGCGAAGAAGATCAAAACGGTGACGATCGCACCGAGTCGAGAGGTCACCAGCGACGCTAACTGCCGCACTACGGCTCCTTGTCATAGAATACTCAGAAGGTTAGTCAGGAGATTACTAAGTTGGTTAGTGATAATGCAACTGATGGCGTGCGCTCCGTCGTACCCGAATGGCGTGAGAGTGAGACGCTCAGTTTGCTGCAACAACTGGTCGACCTAGCCGCCACGGTCCCGCATTCTGTGGCCCGTCGAGCTGGCATGAGTCCCAACGAACTGCACGCCTTGCGGCACCTGATCCAGCAGCCACTCGGCCCGGTTGAGCTCAGCCGCGAACTACAGGTCACATCGGCGGCATCATCGGGGGTGGTCGACCGGCTCGAGGCCCACGGGCACGTCTCTCGACGCCCCCACCCCGACGACGGACGCCGAACAGAGGTGGTGATCACCGAGAGCGGGCGAATGGAGGTCTTTCATCTCTTGGCGCCCATGTTTTCAGCGCTTGCCGCTGTCGACGCCCGCTTAAGCACCGAAGAGCGCACGGCCGTCGACGCATTTCTGCGTGGCGTCATCGATGCCATGCGGCAGATGATCTAGCAAGCAGCTACTGAAAGCTGACGAACCGCACCTCAGGTCGAATCCGCAACACTTCGGCAGGGCGCTGCCTCGGACGGTCTTCGTCGTAGAAGAGCTTGTAGCCCATCGTGAACTGCTTTGGGCGGGCGACTCGGTGATAGGTGGCCAACTTGGCGCCCGGCGGTCCGAAACCGTCTACGTGTTGCACCATCGCCAGTCCAGGGCGCTGCTTGACCCGATGAATGCCGCGAATCATGGAGGTCCTGAACTGGTGCAACATGAACACCTTCTCGGGCAATCGCTCTCGTCGTACCAAAGCCGAAAGCCAGGCACTGGTGCGATTGACCTCGCGCGCGTCCACCGACCCCAAGACGCGGGCCGGGATCTGGTGGCGCTTCATCCGCCATTCGGGGTCGAGCGCCAGGCCAACCCAAGGATCTTTCAGAGCCCATTCCCAGCGCTTCGCCACACTTAGGAAGTCGCTGCGCCCTGGCTGCAGATCGAACAAGACCAGCGCCTTGTGACGGTGCGCAGCGCGGATGTATTGCTTCACGTAGCGCTTGGGAATGTCGTGACTGAAGTCGCCGTCCTTGCCGGGGCCGCCATCGACGACCGTCACAATCACCTCATAGACAGGCTGAATCTTGCGCTTCTTCGTGGCAAAGGGGCGAGCCGCCTTGATCAGACGTTTGGTGGTCTGCTCGGGATTGCCTTCACCAAGTACGCCGAGGCGCGTGGTCTGCGGGCTGCCGTAGTAGGCAACTAAGAAGCGACCGTCGAAAACTTTGGTCCGGCCACCGGGCAAAGTCGCAGGTTTGGGCTCGGCTGGCTTGGGACTCGTCGACGCCTTGGTCTCAGCCGTCTCGGGCGGTTTGGCGCCGCCGCAAGCTGCCAAGACAACGAGCAACCCGGTCAGAGTTGCGCAGGCCAGACTCCGTCGCAGCATCCGGGAACCCTAGCCCGCCACAGCGAACGTGAGTGGACTAGGGGAACCGATGGCCTTAGCCGCAGACCGCGCCGTGGGCGGCTGACTGCACCACCTTGGCGTATTTGCCGAGCACTCCTCGGGTGTACTTCGGCGGGTTCGGCTGCCACCCCTCGCGGCGGGCCGCGAATTCCTCGTCACTGACCGCCACGTGCAGCGAGCGCCCGGCCACGTCGAGGGTGATCTGGTCGCCGTCGTGCAAGAACGCGATCGGACCAGCATCGACCGCCTCGGGGGCAATGTGACCGACACAGAGCCCCGTCGTACCTCCGGAGAAACGGCCGTCGGTGATCAACAAGACGTCCTTGCCCAGCCCAGCACCCTTGATTGCGCCGGTGATCGCGAGCATCTCGCGCATCCCTGGGCCGCCCTTAGGCCCTTCGTAACGGATCACCACGACGTCACCGGCCTTGATTGCCCCTTCGGCAAGCGCATCAAGTGCGGCCCGTTCACCGTCGAAGACACGCGCAGTGCCGGTGAACGTTGAGTCGTCGAAACCGGCGCTCTTCACCACCGCCCCTTCGGGCGCGAGAGTGCCGTGCAGGATCGTGATCCCACCGGTGGCGTGGATCGGTTTCTCGAAGTTGCGCAGCACCTCGCCATCGACGTGCTGGGGAGCCAAAGCGTCGAGGTTCTCGCGCATGGTCTTGCCGGTTACCGTCAGGCAGTCGCCGTTCATCAGCCCGGCGTCGAGCAGCGCCTTCATCACCACCGGGATGCCGCCGATCTTGTCGACGTCGTTCATCACAAACCGGCCGAAGGGCTTGAGGTCACCGATGTGCGGGACCTTCTCCCCGATTCGGTTGAAATCCTCCAAGGTGAGGTCGACTTCGGCCTCACGGGCGATCGCGAGCAAGTGGAGCACTGCGTTGGTGGAGCCACCCAGAGCCATCACGACCGCAATCGCGTTCTCAAAGGCCGGCTTGGTCATGATCTGCCGAGCCGTGATCCCTTCACGCAGCAGATTCACCACGGCCTCGCCCGAGCGGTGCGCGAACCCATCACGGCGACGGTCGACGGCTGGCGGGGCCGCAGACCCGGGCAACGACATGCCGAGCGCCTCGGCCACCGAGGCCATCGTGTTGGCGGTGTACATCCCGCCACAGGCCCCTTCACCGGGGCAGATCGCCCGCTCGATCCGGTCGACTTCCTCGCGGGTGATCCGCCCTGCCAGACAGGCCCCGACCGCTTCGAATGCGTCGATGATGGTGACGTCGTTGCCGTCAACTTGGCCGGGCATGATGCTGCCGGCATACAAGAAGACGCTGGCCAGATCGAGTCGGGCCGCAGCCATCAGCATCCCGGGCAGCGACTTGTCACACCCGGCCAAGAGCACAGATCCGTCGAGGCGCTCGGCCATCATCACGGTCTCGACCGAGTCAGCGATCACCTCGCGGCTGACCAGCGAGAAGTGCATGCCCTCGTGGCCCATCGAGATGCCATCGGAAACCGAGATCGTGCCGAACTCGAGCGGGTAGCCCCCCGCAGCGTGCACACCGTTCTTGACCGCCTTGGCCAATCGGTCCAACGACAGATTGCAGGGAGTGATCTCGTTCCAACTGGAAGCCACGCCGATCTGCGGCTTCTCCCAGTCGTCATCCCCCATGCCGACAGCACGCAACATGCCGCGGGCCGCGGCCTTCTCCAAGCCGTCAGTGACGTCGCGGGACCGAGGCTTGATGTCCGGATTGCTCATGGCGTGAGCCTATCGGGGCGAGCGGAGCGCAGGCAGAGGTGTTCACGCAGGCTTGGTAGCCCGGACGAAGGCACTGGCAAACGCCCCGGTCAACACCTCGACCACATCCTCCAGGCTCATCCCGGTGGGAAGTTGGTCGCTCCTGAGCCCTTCGCCCATGGCGATCAAATCGTCGCGGTCATAGGACCGCGTGATCTCGATGCCGATGTCGGTGAATCCAACTGCGGCCAACTTGTCGGCGTACTCGGTGTCGAGGAGGGATCCGGAAATGCAGCCGGTCCAGAGCCCCACGACGTTGCGCAGTTCGGTAGGGATCGGGCGAGTCAACACAATGTCAGCTACGGCGAACCGGCCCTTCGGCCGCAGCACGCGGAAGGCCTCGCGCAGCACGGCGTCTTTGTCTGGGCTCAGGTTGATCACGCAGTTGGAGATCACCACATCGACGCTGGAGTCGGGCAGTGGCACCTCTTCAATGGCACCCAGCATGAAGGTGGCGTTCTCGATCCCGGCTTCGGCTTTGTGGCGCTCCGCCAGCGCGAGCATCTCTGGGGTCATGTCGAGCCCGTAGGCCATGCCGTCGGGGCCGACCCGCTTGGCGGAGAGGAGTACGTCGAGCCCGCCGCCCGAACCCAGATCGAGCACGTCTTCACCAGGGTTGAGTTGAGCCAGGGCCGTCGGATTGCCGCAGCCGAGTGAGGCCGCAATCGCCGCGTCAAAGGGGTGGTCAGGGTCGTTGGCCAGTTCGTCGTACAGGCCTGAGGTGATCGGGTCGACACCGTGCATCGGTTCAGCACAACACCTGTCGTTGACCTGATCCTCCGACCCACAGCACGAACCCGAGGAGCAGCAGCCACCTGACTCGTCAAGGGTGCCCAGCGAGCCACGAGCGGCAGCCGAATAGCGGTCTTGCACGGCAGCACGTACCTCGTCATCACTCATCTGGGTCATCGCCATCTCCTTGATTTGACGTTTATTGAAACAGTCTCAGTTTGGTGCTTGTTTTGAGATCTGTCAAAATACGCCGATGGAGAGCACAGCGGTCGTCCCCCTCACTTGCTGCGGTCTCGCTTCGGCCCGCCTAGATGCCACTGAAGCCCAGCGACTGGCGCTGATGTTCAAGGCCTTGGGCGACCCGGTGCGACTGCAGATGGCGGCCATGATCGCTGCCCAAAATGAGATCTGCGTCTGTGAGATCACACCCGCTTTTGAGTTGAGTTCGGGCACGATCTCCCACCATCTCAAAGCACTGCGAGAGGCTGGAATCGTCGAATCCGAACGTCGCGGAACCTTTGTCTACTACCGGATCCAACACGACGCCGTGGCAGCGATGTCGGCGCTCTTGGGCTAGGGCCGGAACAGAAGCACCCGGTCATCGGTCCGCACCGGCTCACCCCGACCGTCGCGGTTCGAGGTGGTCACCCAGAGTTGCCCCTCAGGGGTGACCGCGACTGTGCGCAAACGGCCCCAGCGGCCTGCGAAGTACTCCCCCGCAGTGGTAGCAGAGGTGCTATCTGGAGAGACGGTCATCTTCACCACGGCGCGCCCCTTCAAAGTGCCCATCCAGAGCGCTCCGTCGAGATAGGCCAGACCGGACGGGGATGCGTCGTCGCAGGGGAAGGTCAGGGTGGGGGCGACGAAGTCAGGGTGTTCGCTCGCGCAATCAGTGGTGGTGCCGAACACCTTGGTGCCCTCGCAGATCGGCCACCCGTAGTTGCCGCCGGGTTCGATGCGGTTAACCTCGTCCATCTCGTCATTGCCAAATTCCGAGGCCCAGAGTTGACCGTTGTCGTCCCAGGCCAATCCTTGAACGTTGCGGTGACCGAACGACCAGATCGGCGAATTGTCGAACGGGTTTCCTGGCGCCGGCTGCCCGGTCTTGGTGATCCGCAAGATCTTGCCGCCGAGTGAGTTGAGGTTCTGCGAGGGGTTGGGATCTTGTCGGGCGTCACCGGTGGTCACGTAGAGGAAGCCGTCGGGACCAAAGGCGATCCGCCCACCATCGTGCGTAGGCGCCCCTGGGATACCGCTGATCACGACGCGTCGCGGGCCCAGTCGACCTGCTCGGTAGGTCATCGCCAGCACTCGGTTGTCGCGGGTGGTGCTGACATAGACGTAGATCAGCCGATCCACGTCGTACGTCGGTGAGATGGCCAAGCCGAGCAACCCGCCTTCACCTCGGGGCGCCGTCTGACGAATCGTGCCGACGTAGCGCCGGGGAGAGCTGTCTTTGACCCGATAGATCCGCCCTGTGGTGCGCTCGGTGACCAGGGCCGCGCCGTTGGGCAAGAAGCCCACGCCCCAGGGCACGCGCATCTTCTGCGCCACAGTGCGCACGTAGGTCGGTGCGGGTCCGGTTGCCTGTGGCGCCACTCCTGCCGAGGTGCATGCGGTGGACCAAATCAAGGTCAGTGCCGACAGTGCGGCGTGAAGCGCCTTCGTCATACGCAACGACATTACGCCGATGAGCCCGGCTAGAGCAGACCTTCTGCCTTCAGAGTCGCCGTGGCCAGATCGCGCGGCGCGCGCCGTTGAGTCGGGCTAGTCGGTGCAGACGGCTGATCCAAGGTCTGGTCGAGCCCTGGTTGGCCATCTGCGACCACGAAGCGTGCGCGCGTCCAGTCGGTGTCACCCGGCGTGGTCACGGTGGCGACGCAGCGGTAGTCGGCGACGAGTTCACCGGGAGTGAATCGGAGCAGATGGAAGCCGCGCAGGGAGTTGTAGAAACGCAGATTCGGATTCGCGGCCATGAAGGGATGGGTGCCGTCCCCGTCGAAGCCGTCGCCTCCCGAGGCCACCGAGGTGTTGGACAACTCCACCCCCACCGTAGGCGAATCCGGGATCTCAAAGTCCGCTTGGATCAAGTTGGCCCATGCGGCGTGGGAGTCCCCGCTCAAGAAAACCGCATTGCGCGCCGCCGCCGTGGCCGCCAACAGTCGTTGGCGGGCTGGCACATAGCCATCCCACGCGTCGGCAGACCAGCCACGCGTCCCCCCGACCTCGACCCGCCGCTGGGTCAGCATCACCTGCTGAGCGATCAGGTCCCAGCGGGCCGTGCTGCCCTGCAGGTTCTGCTGGAGCCAGCCCTCCTGGGTCGCACCCAGCATTGTTCGGGTCGGATCCAGTCGGGCCGGATCTTCTGTGATTGCGCCATTGCCCACCTGATCGCTGCGGTATTGCCTGGTATCCAAGACGTGAGCGGTGAGCAACTTCCCCCAGAACACGCGCCGGTAGGCCCGCACCGATCCGTCGGCGGCGGGTCGCGAGAAGGTGCGCACCGGGTGGTTCTCATACCAAGCCCGAAGCGCTTTGCGACGCCGCGAGGCGAAGTCGGCGAACGGTGTGCTCGGCGAGTTGGCAGCCCAGTCGTTGTCGACTTCGTGGTCGTCGTACACAGCCACGAAGGGGGCGGACGCTTGCGCAAACTGCAGATCGGGATCGGTTCGATACTGCGCGTAGCGTCGCCGATAGTCGGCCAATGTCACGCACTCGGCACCCACGTGAGCGCGCGGGCCGGTGTCTTGACCGGCAGACTCATAGATGAAGTCGCCCAGATGCACAAGGAAGTCCGGCTGTTGCTCGGCGGCGCGCCGATAGACGGTGAACCAGCCGTTCTGCCAGTTCGCGCAACTCAACTGGGCCACGGTGAGCGCAGTGACAGCGGCGTCGAGTCGAGGCGCAGTCACGGCCCGGCCGACGGACGAGAGCCACTTGCCCACTCGGAAGCGGTACCAATACTCCCGGCCAGGCTCCAGGCCAGTCAGCGTGACATGCACCGCGTGGCCACCCGACTTGCTGGTGCGCACCGAGCCTTTGCGCTCGATGGTGGCGAAGTCTGATCGCCGCGACACTTGCCAATCCACGGTGAAGCGACGAGTGCCGACCCCGCCGGTCCCGTCAGACGTCAGCGGCCGCGGCGCCAGTCGGGTCCAGATCACGAAGCCGTCAGGGGTGGGTTCGCCAGAGGCCACCCCGAGAGTGAATGGGTTGACATAGAACGGGGTGGTGGCAGCACTGGGTCGCTGATCGGCGACGACCAGACCCACTCCTCCGGCCGCCGCAGCCAGGGCTGCGCGGCGTGTCAAAGGCATGAGTCAGAGTACGTCGAGGGCGGTCCGATTTGTCACCCTCGACCTGGTGTCCTCAAGAACTCCCGACTCGCCGCGCGATAAACCCCTACTCGTCACGCCCTAACCCCCTACTCGGCGGGAGATAAGCCCCTACTCGGCGGTTAGGTGAGTTGTTCGAGGATCAGTTCGCGGACGCGGGCGGCGTCGGCTTTGCCGCGCATGGTTTTCATGACGGCGCCGATCAGGGCTCCAGCAGCAGCGACCTTGCCGTCACGGATCTTGTCGGCCACATCGGGGTTGTCGGCGATGGCGGCGGCGACGGCTTCGGCCAGAGCACCTTCGTCGGAGACCATGGCCAGGCCTCGGCTCTCGACGACCTCATCGGGGGTGCCTTCTCCAGCGAGCACACCTTCGAAGACCTCACGGGCCAACTTGTCGTTGATCGTCTTGGCGTCGACCAGAGCCTGGACCCGGGCGACATCGGCGGGGGTGATCGGCAGGTCGGCCACCTCGCGGCCCTCCTCGTTAGCGCGCCGCGCCAACTCACCTAGCCACCACTTGCGAGCCGACTGCGGTGCGGCGCCGGCGGCAATGGTCTCCTCGACCAAGTTCAACGCACCAGCACCCACGGTGTCGCGCATTTCCAGGTCGGAGAATCCCCAGAGTTCCTGGAGGCGAGTCCGGCGTACCCGCGGAGGCTCGGGCAGCGCGGCCCGCAACTCCTCGACCCACTCGGGGGCCGGGGCGATCGGCACCAAGTCGGGCTCGGGGAAGTAGCGGTAGTCCTCCGCATCGGACTTCTCCCGACCACTCGTGGTGATCCCGGTGTCTTCGTGGAAGTGCCGGGTCTCCTGCAGGATCGAACCGCCGTCGCTCAGAATCGCCGCGTGTCGGGAGATTTCAAATCGCACGGCTCGCTCCACACTGCGCAGCGAGTTGACGTTCTTGGTCTCGGTCCGCGTGCCCAACGTGGCTGACCCGGCCGGTGCGAGTGACAGGTTGACGTCGCAGCGCATCGAACCCTGCTCCATACGTACGTCGGAGACACCGAGTCCGAGCAGCAGTTCGCGCAATTGGGCGACATAGGCCTTGGCCACCTCGGGCGCCCGTTCACGAGTGCCCAAGATCGGCTTGGTGACAATCTCGATCAGCGGAATCCCGGCGCGGTTGTAGTCCACGAGGGAGTAGTCGGCACCGTGAATCCGTCCGGTGCTACCGCCAACGTGGGTTGACTTGCCGGTGTCTTCCTCCATATGGGCGCGCTCGATCTCGACCCGCACGATCTCGCCATCGGCAAGTTCGACGTCGAGGTAGCCGTCGAAGGCGATCGGTTCGTCGTACTGCGAGGTCTGGAAGTTCTTCGGCATGTCCGGATAGAAGTAGTTCTTCCGGGCAAACCGGCACCAGGAGGCGATCGAGCAGTTGAGGGCCAGACCGATCCGAATCGCCGACTCCACCCCCTTGCCGTTGACCACCGGCAGGCTGCCAGGCAGGCCGAGACAGGTAGGACAGCTCTGGGTGTTGGGCGGAGCGCCGAACTCGGTCGGGCAACCACAAAACATCTTGGTGGCAGTGTTGAGTTCGACGTGCACTTCCAACCCGAGGGCAGGATCGTAGGCGGCCACCGCCTCGTCGTACGGCGTCAGGGTCTCGCTCATCGGGCCCCTCCTTCGGCTGCAACCAGACGGTCCAATAGACGGCCACCCCATTGCGCTTCGAGCAGCGCCTCCAGGGCTGCGCCCACCCGGTAGAGCCGGTCATCGGCCATCGCCGGAGCCAGGATCTGGAAGCCCACCGGCAGTTGGTCTTCGTCGGCGAGTCCGACCGGCAGCGACATCCCGGGCACTCCGGCCAGGTTGGCCGGGATGGTGGCGATGTCGTTGAGATACATCGCCAGGGGATCATCCAACTTCTCCCCCAACTTAAACGCCGTGGTCGGCGCAGTCGGCGAGACCAGCACATCGGCAGTGCCGAACGCGGCCTCGAAGTCGCGGCTGATCAAGGTGCGCACCTTCTGCGCCTGGCCGTAGTAGGCGTCGTAGTAGCCACTGGACAGCGCATAGGTGCCCAAGATGATCCGGCGCTTCACCTCGTCGCCAAAACCTGCGTCGCGGGTCACACGCATCACATCTTCGGCGCTCGGGTCGCCATCGGGGGTGACCCGCAGGCCATAACGCATCGCGTCGAAGCGGGCCAAGTTGGAGGACGCCTCGCTGGGCATGATCAGGTAGTAGGCGGCCAGAGCATGCACGAACGACGGGCACGACACCTCGACGATGTCGGCGCCAGCCTTGACCAACATCTCAAGGGCGTCATTGAAGCGGGCCAACACTCCGGCCTGGTAGCCCTCGCCACCGAGTTCGGTGATCACGCCGATGCGGACTCCAGAGAGGTCCCTGGTGGTCGCACCTTCGCGAGCCGCGGCTACCACCGGCGGCAAGGGAGCCGCGATGCTGGTCGAATCGCGTGGGTCGTGGCCACCGATCACCTCGTGCAACAACGCAGAGTCGAGCACGGTCCGGGTCACCGGACCAGCCTGATCGAGGGAATTTGCCATCGCGATCAAGCCGTAGCGCGAGATCCCGCCATAGGTCGGCTTCACGCCGACGGTGCCGGTAACTGCGCCGGGCTGACGGATCGAACCACCGGTGTCGGAACCGATCGCGACGCCCGCCAGGAAGCCAGCCATGGCCGCTGCAGAGCCACCCCCGGAGCCGCCGGGAATCCGGTCGCGGTCCCAGGGATTGCGAGTCGGGCCGTAGGCGGAGTGTTCGGTGGAGGAGCCCATCGCGAACTCGTCCATGTTGGTCTTGCCCAGGATTGGCAGCCCGGCGGCCTTGAGTCGGGCCACCACCGTGCTGTCGTACGGCGGCACCCAGCCCTGCAAGATGCGGGACCCGCACGTGGTTGGCATCCCGGTCGTGGTCAACACGTCCTTGACCGCGACTGGCACGCCATCGAGTGCTGAGGCTGGAGCCCCGGCCGCGCGGCGCTGGTCGGCGGCCTCGGCCTGAGCCAATGCGCTCGCAGCGTCGACGTGCAAGTAGGCGTGAAGGTCGTCGTCGACCTCGCTGATCCGGTCGAGATAGCCCTGGGTCAGGGCGACGCTCGTCGTAACACCGGCCTCCAGCGCAGCCGCGAGTTCGCTGGCCGAACGTGTCTCCATCACTCCTCCCCCAGGATCTTCGGCACCGCAAAGCGCTGGTCCTCGACCTCCGGGGCGCCGCCCAGGGCTTCCGCAGCGGTCAGGCCCGGGGTGACCACGTCGTCTCGGAAGACATTGGTCAGCGGCAACGCGTGAGAAGTCGGGGGGATGTCGTCAGCGGCGACGTCAGCCAACGACGCGACGGACTCCAAGATCACGCTCAACTGTGGGGCGAGGTGGTCGAGTTCGGCGTCGTCGAGATCGATGCGCGCCAGGTTGGCGAGGTGCCGAACCTCGGCGCGCGTGATCGACGTAGGGGTCTGGGGCATGCGGCGATTCTAGGGAGTTGGCTCGCCTAACGCCGACTCAGGTGCTGGTGGGGTCCTCAGTAGCGCTGGGTGGCCCGCTTCGCTTCGTCGTACGACGCAGCCAGTGGCGCGCGAGCAAACCGAGCGGGACCAGCACGATCAGCCAGGGCAGCAGCGCTCCGAGCATGGCGATGAGGGCTGCGAACGACGCGGACAGCGCCTCCCAGCCACGCTGCAGTCCGGCCAAGAACGGGTTGTCGCTCGCGGCTGCCTTGGCGGTCTTGTCGATGGTGAAGGTGATGGTGGAGCGGTCGGTCTGATCGGCCAGCCACTTCTGCTGGCTGCGCAGCGAGTCGAGGTCCGACTGGCGCTGGGCCAGTTCGTTCTCCAGCGCCACGATGTCGCGGATGCTTTTGGCTCTGCCCAGCAAATCCCGAATCCGGGCCACACTGGCCGCTTGCACCTTGACTCGGGCTTCGACATCGATCACCTGGGTGGTGACGTCTTCACTGCTCCGGTTGGCACTGACCAGGCGACCCAGTTCGCTCAACTTGGTCATCGTCTTGTCGAATCTGTCGCTCGGCACCCGGATGGTGAGCACCGAGAAGGTCAGCCCACCCTTGCGGTCGGCGGTGGTCTCCTCGGCACTCACGCTGCCACCGGTCTCGCGCACGACGGCCATAGCTTGGGCACGCAGTCTGGCCACGTCAGCACCCGAGACGGTGACGTTGCCAGTGCTGATCACCTTGCTTGGCATCGGCTGCTCCGCCTTGGCGGCGCCCGCAGCCTGACTCGAATCGCCCTGCGCAGGTGCGGTCGCAACAGCGCCTGATTCAACGGCGAATTCGCCACCAATGAGCGCGTCCCGCGAAGCGCTCCGGTCGCCCATACCGCCACCGGAATCACCCGAACCGCGCCCCATCTGCATGCCGACATAGGCGGCGAGGAGCAGGGACAGACCAATCACAAGCGCGATCACAAAACGACGAGGCGAGACCAGGTTCATGGTGATCTGACGCAGCCTGACGCCCGACGGTTCCCACGGCCCCGCAGTGGAGGTACGAGTTTGCTAGGGCCCGTCAGCGAGCAACCGCACGAACCCGGCTTCGTCGAGGATCGGCACCCCTAGTTGCTCGGCTTTGTCGGCCTTGCTGCCAGCGTTGTCGCCGACCACGACGTAGTCGGTGTTTTTCGACACCGACCCGGCAGCCTTGCCACCGCGGCTGATGATCGCTTCTTTGGCCGAGTCTCGGGAGAAACCTTCGAGAGACCCGGTGACCACGACCGTTAGGCCTTCGAGGGTGCGCGCAACGGAGGCGTCGCGTTCGTCTTCGAGGCGCACCCCCGCAGCAGCCCACTGCTCCACGATCCGGGCATGCCATGGCTCACCGTCAAACCACTGCCGCACGGAGTCGGCGATGGTAGGGCCAACCCCCTCGACCGCGGCAAGGGCTTCGGTCGAGGCCGCCTGGATTGCCGAGACCGACCCAAAAGCCGTGGCCAGAGCCCGGGCTGCGGTGGGCCCGACGTGACGGATCGACAGCGCCACCAAGACCCGCCACAGCGGGCGCTGCTTGGCTTCGTCCAGATTGGCAATCAGTTTGGCCCCGTTGGCCGACAACTGCGGACCCTCCTCGCCCTTCTTCGGGGCGCGGGTGAACAGCGGTACCTGCAACAGGTCGGCCTCGTGAAGGGCGAAGATGTCGCCTTCGTTGGCGATCACCCCGGCGTCCAACAAGGCGACCGCGGCTTCATAGCCGAGGCCTTCGATGTCGAAGGCGCCTCGGCCAGCGACATGGAACACACGCTCACGCACCTGCGCGGGGCAGTGTTCGTGGTTGGGGCAGCGGAGGTCCTTGTCGCCCTCCTTCTGCTCCACCAACTGGGTGGCACAACTGGGACAGTGTGTGGGCATGACCCACTCAGGCAACCCTTCAGGGCGCAGGGCGAGCACCGGGCCGAGGATTTCGGGGATCACATCCCCGGCCTTGCGCAAGATCACCGTGTCGCCGGGACGCACGTCCTTGCGGCGGACTTCGTGAGCGTTGTGCAACGTGGCCATCTCCACCGTGCTCCCCGCCACGCGGGTTGGCTCCATGCGTCCAAATGGCGTCACCCGGCCAGTGCGCCCGGTGTTGACCTCGATCGCCAGCAGGCGAGCGTTGACCTCCTCCGGGGGGTACTTGAATGCAATCGCCCACCGAGGTGCCCGCGAGGTGCTGCCCAGGCGGCGCTGCAACACCACCTCGTCGACCTTGACCACAACCCCGTCGATCTCGTGTTCGACGTCATGGCGGTGCTGGCCGTAGTACTCAATGAAGCCCTCGACCTCCGCCGGCGATGACACGACCTTGGCCCGATCGCTGGTAGGCAGCCCCCAGGCACGCAACGCCTGATAAGCCGCCGATTGGGTGAGCGGTTCGAAACCCTCCCTAAAACCGATGCCGTGGCAGACCATGCCAAGCGCCCGAGTCGCGGTAACCCGCGGATCCTTCTGACGTAGCGATCCGGCCGCCGCGTTGCGCGGGTTGGCAAACATCGGCTTGCCGGCCTCACTCATCGACACGTTGAGCCGCTCAAACGCAGCCACGGGCAAGAACACCTCGCCGCGCACCTCAACCCGCGCCGGGACCGGAAACTCAGCACTCTGGGTCAGGCGGTCCGGGATCCCGGCAATCGTGCGCACATTGGGGGTGACGTCTTCGCCTGTGCGGCCATCGCCACGAGTCGCCGCCCGCACCAGACGGCCGCCTTCATAAAGCAAGTTGATCGCGAGCCCGTCAACCTTCAATTCACACAGGTACGACGGCACCACGCCCTCTTTGGCAATCCGATTTGCCCAGGCCTGCAACTCGGTCAACGAGAACGCGTTGTCGAGGCTCTGCATCGGCTCCAAGTGATCGACCGGGGTAAACATGGTCGACACCGCTCCGCCTACCTTCTGGGTCGGCGAATCGGGGGTGCGGAGTTCGGGGAAGCACTCCTCCAACTCCTCCAGCCGGCGCATTGCGTGATCGAACTCGGCGTCAGACAAGGTCGGATCGTCAAGGACGTAGTAACGCCAGCGGGCTAAATCCACGACCTCGGCCAAGGTGGCGTGCTCATCGCGGGCCTGCGGTGTGGCGGCCTGGGCCTGAGGGGACTCACTCACGAAACACATCCTGCCTTGCCCCACCCCCATGATGCAGACGGGTTAGGGGTGAACCGACTCCATCCAGGCCGCGAGTTGGTCAGCACTTGTCTGCTGATCGAAACCGGTGGTGTCAATCACGTGGGTGTTCCAATCTGGGTGTGCCGCAGTCCACGACAGCCACCGCTGCCACTGCATCGGACCGTCGGGATCGACGATCACCTGCGGGGCGTGCTGGGGGTCGGCGGCATGTCGTCGATGCCAGTTGGCCCAGCCGATGAAGTTCTCGATGTCTTGCTCACTCCAGAACCCGCCGTCTCGCGCGACCAACCGGTCGCGACGTACGTCGTCAGCGACGTCGAGCAGGCAGACCGCAATCCCCTCAAGTTCGGTGGCTCGTGGCACGGCCAGCACTTCACCCAACGGAGATTGGCCGGTCAGCAGGAGGTCGCGGCCCTGAGCCTGCTCGGCCAAGGCCACGTCGATCCAGTGGATCAGCGTGCGATGCCGCCACGCTCGGTCGGCGCCCTCGGGCACGCCGACTTCATCGAAGTCGTGCACCACAAGACTGTCGAACCGATCGGCCATTGCGAATGCCAGTGTCGACTTGCCCGAACAACTGGACCCGGTGAGCACATAGAGCACCTGCTGGATGTTTCCCTGTGACCGGATGCACGGCAACTGATTATGTGAGCAGATCGCTCACAGCGGCGGCGGGCTCAGCGACTTGGCGGCCACAGTGAGTTGACTCAGCAGGGCGCGCGCGGCATCTGGAGTCGAAGAGGCCAAGCCGCATGAAGAGGTGAGCATGGTCTGTTCGGTGGGAGCCAAGCCGAGCATGTCGAAGAATCGGTGGGCTCGCGCGTTGACCGCAGATTGGGTCTGCGACTCACCAGCAATGCCCAGGCCGATCCAGTCCCCCGCCTCCAGGGCCTCGGCGAGCGGTTCGTAGCACTCTGCGGCCAGCACCTCGAGATCCACCAGCAACCCCCGCGCTCCGGCGCCTCTCAGCAGTGCGACCGGCACCGCCGCCGCACAGCAGTGCACCACCGGGGTGGCACCGGCAGCCGTGATCGCGGCCATGACTGGCTCCAGTCCGGCTGAGATCTTTGGCGGATCAACGCTGCGGTGGCGATGGAAGCCCGATGCGGTGGGTACCTGACCTGCCATCACAGCAGGCAGGGCGGGTTCGTCGACTTGGACCAGAATGTCGGCGCCCGGCAGGCGTCGGCGTACGTCGGCAACGTGGTCGACCACACCCGCCGCCAGTGCCTCAGCCAAATCCCGGCGGGCGCCGAAATCCGACAACACCCGCTCCCCTCGAGGCTTCTCCACTGCGGCCGCAAGCGTCCACGGACCGCAGACCTGAACCTTGAACCGCCCACTAACCCCAATCGCGGAGACCACATCGAGATCTTGGGCGAGCAGTGAGGTGGCGCGCCGCTGATCTCCCCCGCGACTGCTGAGCCGCCAACCGGCCGGCTGCAGGTCGAAACCGAGTTCGCTGATCAGACCCAGGGTGCGCCCGACCATCGATGCGATCGCGCCACGGCCGGGCATCTCCACCAGATGGGGCAACGAAACCTCGCCCAGCACGACCCGCTGGGCCTCGTCGTAGTCGCGGGCGTTGTCGAGTTCAGATCCAACTGCCCCGCCTGGCATGGAACCGATACCGCTAGACCACATCCGCAGAACCCGCCTGAGCAGTCTGTGGCCTCATGGGGCCGTCTTAGAGATCGTGGCCGAACCCACAACCCGGGTGCCGTCGTAGATGACTGCCGCCTGTCCGGGGGCGATTCCGAAGGCTGCATCCTGCAGCGCCACAGACACCCCACTCTCGGTCAGTGACACTACGGCACGATGCTCCTCACCGTGAGCGCGCAGTTGCACCGTGCAAGTCAGATCGGATTTGGGAGCGACACCGCACCAGATCGGTCGAATCCCCTCCAGCCGCGTGACTGCCAAGGCCTGTTTCGGTCCGACACTGACTCGACCGCTCACGGGTTCGATGTCCAAGACATAACGGGGCTTGCCGTCGGGGGCCGGACGGCCGATCCGCAGCCCCTTGCGCTGGCCGACGGTGAACCGCCACGAGCCTTCGTGGGTGCCGAGCACTTCACCAGAGGCGGCATCGACGATGTCGCCGCCACGATTGACCTCGTTGAGCTTCTCCGAGAGCCACCCGCCGGTGTCGCCGTCGGAGATGAAACAGATGTCATGGGAGTCCGGCTTGCTGGCCACAGCAAGGCCGCGCTCCGCGGCTTCGACGCGTACATCGGACTTCAGCGAACCACCCAGTGGGAAGTGCGAGCCCGCCAACTGCTCCGCCGACAGCACCCCCAGAACGTAGGACTGGTCCTTGCTGTGGTCCACCGCTCGATGCAACTGCGGACCCTCTGGCCCTTCTTTGACCGTGGCGTAGTGCCCGGTGACGACGCCGTCGAAGCCGAGCGCCAAGGCCCGCTCCAGCACGGCGGCGAACTTGATCTTCTCGTTGCAGCGCAGGCACGGGTTAGGGGTCCGGCCCGCGGCGTACTCATCCATAAAGTCGACGACAACATCGTCATGGAAGCGATCGGAGAGATCCCACACATAGAACGGAATGCCCAGCACATCGGCGGCGCGGCGAGCGTCGTTGCTGTCTTCGATCGAGCAGCAGCCTCGGGCGCCGGTGCGGTAGGAGGCGGGGTTGCGCGACAGCGCGAGGTGGATGCCGGTGACGTCGTGGCCTGCGTCAACAGCTCGCGCCGCGGCTACCGCCGAGTCCACGCCACCGGACATGGCGGCGATCAGTCTCACGTTCGACTCACCGCCATCGCCTTGCGGGCGCGCTCCACGACGGGACCGATCGCGGCAACCAGCGCGTCTACATCGGCTTCGGTAGAGGCGTGGCCGAGTGAGAAGCGGAGCGAGGATCTGGCGTATTCCTCGTTGCAGCCCATCGCCAATAGCACGTGGCTGGGTTGAGCGACGCCTGCCTGACAGGCCGAACCAGTCGAACAGGCGATCCCGCGCGCGTCGAGCAGCATCAGCAGCGAGTCACCCTCACAGCCTGGGAACTTCAGATGAGCCACCCCAGGCAACCGCTGATCCGGGTCATCGGCTCCGTTGTAGATCGCATCTGGCACCACCTGCTGCACGCCCGCGACGAGGCGATCGCGCAGCGCGGCCAGTCGGCGAGCATGCTCTTCGATGTGGCCAACAGACCAGGTCACTGCGGCAGCCAGACCAGCCACGCCGGCAGCGTTGAGAGTGCCGGAGCGGATGTCTCGCTCTTGCCCGCCGCCGTGGGTCAGTGGCACGACCGAGAGTTCTCGACGCACGACGAGAGCGCCGACGCCCACCGGCCCGCCCAACTTGTGACCGCTCAGAGCTAGGAGGTCGACGCCACTGGCGGCGAAGTCGACCGGCACCGAACCCACCGCCTGGACCGCATCGGTATGCACCGGGATGCCGTGCGGTTGGGCCAGCGCGACCACCTCGTCGAGAGGTTGCAGTGTGCCGACCTCGTTGTTGGCCCACATCACGCTGATCAGGGCCACCGACTCGGGCTCTCGCTCAACCGCCTGCCGCAGAGCGGTCACATCAAGCCGCCCCTGCCGATCGACTGGTAGCAGTTCGACCTGAGCACCTTCGTGCTTGGCCAGCCACTCCAACGGGTCCAGCACAGCGTGGTGCTCAATGGTGGTCGACAGAATCCGAACTCGGCGCGGATCTGCGTCACGGCGTGCCCAGAAGACTCCCTTGAGAGCAAGGTTGTCTGCCTCAGTGCCGCCCGAAGTGAAGACCACGTCTCCGGGACGACAGCCCAGGCCGGCGGCGATTTCCTCGCGCGACTCTTCAACCACGCGCCGGGCCGCTCGACCGGCCGCATGCAAAGAGGACGGGTTGCCCACGACCGGAAGGAGTTTGGTCATCGCCTCGATCGCCGCTGGCGCCATCGGCGTCGTGGCAGCGTGGTCGAGGTAGATCGGGTGGTTCATGGCGTGTGCCAGCGTACGGCGCATGCGGCTAGGCCAGACAATCCTGGTCTGGTCCGTGGACCTCAGCGCGCGGTGAAATGCACCTTGTTGAAGACCGACCGCCATTGGGTGACGTCGGTGCCGACCGAGTCGTCGCCGGACAGGCCACGGGCGATGAACTCTGCCAAGGTGTCCATGTCAGCGGCCCTCATCCCCCAGCGCACAGCCTCGGGCGTGCCTAGTCGCAACCCATTGGTGTCGCCCTCGACCGCGTCGATGGGGAGTCCGATGCCGCAGGCCAACAGATTGGCGCGACGCAGTTTGGCTGCGGCGGCCTGACCGCCGCCGTACGGCGCTGCGATCACGGCCAACTGATGGGAGGTGGTGAAACCAGCCTCGGTGGCAAAGACCGGAACCCCGCGCCGGTCAAGTCCGGCGGCGAGCGCTTGGGCGGCGGCGACCATCTCGGTCGCATAGTCAGCGCCAACCGCGAGCCAGTCGTTCAACGTCACCGCGAGCGCGGCGACGCGCCCGGAGTCGTGGTTGGCGGTCAGCCCCGGATAGGCAATCGCGTCGACACGTTCGGCAATCTCTGGATCGGAGGTGAGCAGCAGCCCTCCAGGCGGTCCGCCCAGACTCTTGTAGGTGCTCATGGTGAGCACATGCGCGCCTTGGCTCAGCGGATTGGGCCATTGACCGCCGGCGACCATGCCGCACAGGTGGGCGGCGTCGAAAAGCAGTTTGGCGCCAACTTCGTCGGCGATCTCACGCACTTGCTCGACGGGGTGAGGGGCGAGGTTGAGGCTGCCGCCCAAAGTGATCAGTCTCGGCCGCACTTCGCGGGCCAAGACGGCAAGGTCGGCCACGTCGACGGTGTAGCCATCGGCGTGAACCGGTGCCGGAACCGTGGTCAGGCCGTAGAGACCGGCTGCCCCCGCCGCGTGGTGCGTCACGTGGCCCCCGATCGCAGGCGGTGGCGCAATGATCGTGTCACCGGGGCGACAGGTGGCCATGAAGGTGTAGAGGTTGGCCAGCGCACCAGACCCGACTCGCACTTCGGCATAGGCGGCATCAAACAGACGCGCGGCCAGCTCGGCCGCCACGACTTCAATCTGCTCGATCGCCTCGAGTCCGGTCTCGTATTTGTCAGCTACCCAGCCGAGGCTGGCCCGCGTCCCAAGCCCGGCACTGAGGAGTGCTTCGGCGGCAGGGTTCATCACATTGGTGGCCGGGTTGAGGTTGAGGCACTCGCGGTCATGAATGCGGGTGCTCTCGGTGGCTAGCGAGGTGATCAGGTCCTGCGTAGCCGCGGCTTGCGTCGGCATCGCGGCAATGATCTGGCTGATCCGGTCTTCGACATGGCCCGGGGCCCAACGTCGTACGGCGAGTCTGTGGGTCACCACCGCATTGTTGCGCGTCAGCCCTTGCGGGTGAGCACCGCCACGACTGCTCGATGGTCGGTGAACTCCAGATCGACGATCTGGGTATCCACACAGGCGAAGTGCGAAGAGAAGAACACGTGGTCGATCGGCACCAATGGGACTGGGGCCAGCCCACGCAGTCCGCCAGAGCCCGGTGTCGGCCAGGTGGGTTGCCAGCCTGAACCGCAGGCGTCAACCGCGTCGACGAGCCCGGTCGTGGCCAGCATGTCGCGCATCGCCCGATGGTCGATCGTCGCGTTGAAGTCGCCCGCCATGATGGTCGGCTCAGACCCAGCCTGGACAGTCTGCGTGATCGTGGCGAAGTCCTGACGCCACGCTGCGGCGTTATTTGGCGGCGTCGTGTGCACGCCGATCACACGGATCGGCCCACCCAAGTCCGTGGTGGCCATAAACCCGCGATTGGAGACGGCGACCGGTTGGGCGTTGGGCAGATCGGTGCGGGAGAGGATCATCGTGCCGAACACGCCCGGTTGCGCCTCGCCCGCGTGATAGCCGTAGTAGCGCAGCACGTCAGCGGCTCCCCTGGCGATCTCCCATGCCTGAGGAGTCACTTCCTGGAGGACGACGATGTCGGCCTGATAGAGCCGCGCCTTGTTGAGCACGACCCCCATGTCTGACTGCCCCATCCGAAGGTTGGCGGTCATCACGGTGACTTTCTGTGCCCCGCTGCTCGGCTCTGCATTCGCCGAATACAGCGGCAGATAGCGCCAAGCAGCCAGGGGTAGCAGCGCCAACGCAAGCACGAGTACGACGGCAGGTCGGATCCGCTTGGTACGCGGAGTCAAGAGCATCCCCGCCGCGGTCAACGCGGCGATCCCCAGAAGCGGGACGGCGTAGACCGCGAATGAGGCCATCAGCAGCAACATGCCGAAGGTCATTCCTGGGGCGTCGTTGAACTGGCCTGCCAAATACAGGCCTACCCCACCGAGTAGTGCCCCGATGGCGACGATCCAGAGAACGATTCGAAGTCCGCGCACCGGGTCAGGCTACTGAGGGGTTTGAATCCGGGTAACAAAGTCACAAGTGAACTGGCTCTTGTGACGTATGTGTGGGTGGGCGCACGCCGTTTTCCGGTCTAGTTTCTGAGCTGTCGAAGAACAGGAGCTAGTGGGCGGAGAACGGCGTGCGTGAGAG
>WBZP01000303.1_pt1 | contig 42353 bp, 37 predicted proteins | sample 5204301 | NCBI WGS metagenome assembly WBZP01 (sample SAMN12412401, study PRJNA552823) | activated sludge metagenome | isolation source: activated sludge from nitrification reactor of wastewater treatment plant... | place: USA: Pennsylvania | collected 2017
AGAAAAAAAAGCGGAAGAACTCATCAAGCTGAAACCATTTGACTTCGGGCTTGATGCAGGAATCGGCTTCCATTTCTATTTTCCATACTTCGTGCTAAGCCCCGAATTGAAGATAGGCTGGGGTTTCAGTAACCTGCATAGCCGCGATGAGAACCTGAAATTTTCAAATACCATCGACAAAATCAATTCACGTACGATCACCTTCTCCCTTACAGTTGAATAATCCAACTATATAACGATGTTGGATAAACGAAAATATGGTTGGCCCTGTAATTTTCCGTGGGCTCAGAATTGTAATCAATAGCCGTAATTTAGAAATCGTACGCCCGTTTAAACATGTTTAAGCGGATGCCTGCCGATACGAAAGTTGAATTGACGGTGCCCGGTACGCTTTCCAGCTTATAATTTCGCTGCTGCAGGGTAGCTTCCAGAAACAGGTTTTCTCGCAATTCGTAGGAAACATTCAGGGTGCCGTTAAAACAGGTGGCTTTGTTGCCGCTGCCTATATTATATCCTTCTTCCATCGTCCTGGTTGTATAGTCCCTCAATGGGTTTGCGCCGTAGTTGATACCGGCACTGTCAAGCCCCTGGTTATAATAGATGATCCGGGCATTTACCCGCCATCTGGGGGTTGGCTGATAGTTCAATATTCCGATGAATTCCTGGAAATTGGCTCCCAGCGGATGTGCCATCGGTTGATTGTAATGCGTGTAATTGGCAACGGTATCGTTGTGCGAATAGGTAAACGGCCGTACCCTGTTTGCTTCAAACTGTAAATCGAGATTCTTCAACCCGAATGCATCTATATATTTCACACCTGCCTGGATGGCCCATTTATTCACCCAGTTGCTGGGATTATTCTTCACTTTTGATAATATGAATTCATCCAGCAGGAACTGCCCGTATAACTGGAACCTGCGGGCAATATTCGCTTTAAAGTCAAAACCTGCCAGGGCATTGTCGGGGCTTCCAATGGTTCCTTCAATATGCCTGTAAAAGATGATCGGGTTCAGGTACTGGAAATCATAATGGTCTCTTCTGCCGAAAATGATACCTTCAAACAGGCCTACATTCAGCCATTTGGTAACGTTCATGCTTAGGTGATGAACAGCGGCATATTTCCGTGAAAGCAGCGAATCTGACCGCTTCTTGAATTGTGGCACCAATTCCATGAATATGTTCTGGTAATTGATTTTCCAGATCTTGGTATTCAGTTTGGCAAACAGGTAACTGTTGCCCCAGTCGCTGAGTAGCAGGCTGCGATAGCCGTTGCCGATGAAATTCTTATCGTAACCAAACTGGATATCGATGTATTTGGTGGCGTTGAACGTGATATAACCCCTTGCATCAAAGTAATCAAAGCCGGTAGTTTTAAATGGCTTGTAAAAACCTACACCTGGTACAGCTTTAACGGAATTAACCCGATCCTGGAAATAAGCTGGCCCGCGTTCCTGGTTTTCTATGATGGTAGACGAAAAGCCGATCTTATTAGCTATGCGTCCGCGGATGGTTACCCCCCTGCTGTTGAGGTACTGGGTGGCATCGTTATCCGATTCCTTGCCATATTGTAACTGCAGCACCGGGTTTACAACCAGGAAGAAATCCTTTGTATTCACTTCAAACAGGTTCGGTTTTGTTTTGTAGAATGTTTTAAGCACCGGCCTTTTGCTTTTAAAATAATCTGCCGGCCTGTTAACCCACTCGCTGTTGTTCATAAACAGGCTTTGGAGGTTGTATTCGTCCACTTTGGTAAACCTGGCCGTGCGGGCACTGTCTATCAGTTGTGCCTGCTCTACAATGGCTTTCCGGTTATATGGCTTGAGGCTTGAAAAATTAAGATCGGTATTCTTTTGCTGTTTTATTTCCAGCCTGTCTATAAAATGGTATTCTTTGGTTCCCTGCATCAGGTAAGTAGATTGGGAAAAAGCGGTAACCGGACAAATAAAAACAAACAGTTTGATTAAGCTTTTAATAATTTGCATTGAATTGGAATTTGATAAACAATCTTAATTTCAAGATATGCAAAGTTATCTGTTTAAAAACATACAGGTTGTAAATGAAGGGAAAATTATACGCTGCGACGTGTTGACCCATGGGGAACGTATTGAAAAAATTGACAGGCAGATAGATGTAGCCCGAAGGGTTACAGAAATTAATGGAGAACATAAGCACCTGTTTCCGGGTGTAATAGACGACCAGGTTCATTTCCGGGAACCGGGGTTAACCCATAAGGCGGATATCCATTCTGAAAGCCGGGCTGCAGTTGCTGGCGGGGTTACCAGTTTTATGGAAATGCCCAACACCATTCCCAATGCGCTTACCATACCATTGCTGGAAGATAAATACGGCATTGCGGAAAAAAGCTCATTAGCCAATTATTCTTTTTACATGGGTGTTAGTAACAGCAATACAGAGGAAGTGCTGCGGGCTGCTGAAAACAGGAAAAATATTTGCGGCATCAAGATTTTCATGGGAAGCAGTACAGGTAACATGCTGGTAGATAACCATGCCACACTTAACCGCATTTTTGCAGAGTGCGACATGCTGATTGCCACACATTGTGAAGATGAAAGGATCATACGAAATAATTATGAACAACTGAAAGCAGGTAAGGGTGAATTGTCGCCGGCCGACCATCCGTTGGTAAGGAATGAGGAAGCCTGTTTTGAATCATCCCTGGTTGCCGTACAGTTTGCAAAAAAGTACAACAGCCGCCTGCATATCCTGCATATCAGCACTGAAAAGGAATTGCAATTATTTGGCAATATGCTTCCGCTAAAAGAAAAAAGGATAACGGCAGAAGTATGTGTGCATCATTTGCATTTTACGGCGGATGATTATACCCAACTGGGGTATAAAATAAAATGCAACCCTGCCATAAAAGCCGCCCATAATAAAGCCGCATTGTGGGAAGCATTGCTGAACGACCGCCTGGATGTAATAGCCACAGACCATGCCCCTCATTTGCTTTCTGAGAAATCGGCTCCTTATGAACAGGTGCATGCGGGGCTGCCGCTGATTCAGCATCCGTTGTTGATGATGCTGTATTACAACAACCAGGGTTATATATCTCTTGAAAAAATAGCAGAAAAGATGAGCCATGCGGTGGCTGATTGTTTCAACATAAAGGAAAGGGGATATATACGGGAAGGGTATTATGCCGACCTGGTTGTAACCGACCTCTTAAAACCTTTCAGGGTTTCGCAGGAAAACATTTTATATAAATGCGGCTGGAGCCCGCTGGAAGGCATGTCGTTTCCTGCCACTGTATGCAATACATTTGTAAACGGGAACATGGTTTATGGAAACGGAGCCATCATTGAATCTGAGTGTGGGCACAGGCTGGTATTTGACAGGTAAGCAGCAGTATGAACAGATAAAATGCAATTAAGGTAAGGAAAACCGTCACCGGCTAAACAATATTAACAGCATGGAAATTGATAAGACAACACTGAACGACCTGTCAGTATTTAATGCAGAGGAAGCGTTTTCGATATTTGATTATCTTGACCATACAACAACTACTAACGGTAAGGAGCAGTTGAAGATAAACCTGCAAACGCCATTACAAACACCGAATGACATCAATGGCATACAGCAAACACTTAAACTTATTTTACTGAAGCAGAAAGACTGGCCGGGCCAGATCAGTAACGGTTCGGTAATGGTGATTGAAAGGTTCTATGATGCAAGGGTAGATATGATACCGGCCAATGTATCCGCTACCAATGCATATAGTTATAAATTACTGCATGCCCCTGATTATTCACTGATAAAGTACTCGGTAACACATTGTTTTGATTTCATCAAAGGGATGCAGCAACTGGTTGATCTGTTTTTAAAGGATGGCTGCCCGTCTCCATTGCATAAATTGCTGGAAGTAGCCGGCCGTTTAATGGCTCAGGAAGTGTTTTCCACGGTAAGGTTGAATAAATCAGCAAAAGATTTACCCATTCAGCAGATGCTGCAACTGGCGCATTATATCTTATACAGGTTTAAACAGGGTATGCATACCCTGTTGCAGATACATGCTCAATTGGATGCCTGGTACGGTATGGCTATGGCGGTACAAAAGCATCATCTTGTTTTTCCGGTTTGTAAACCCTCGGAACAACCTTTTATAGAAGTGACGGGACTGTATCATCCGCTGTTAACCAATGCCGTTTCTTATGATGTAACCATGAACCGTCACACCAATTTCCTTTTTTTAACCGGTGCCAACATGGCCGGTAAAAGCACGTTCATTAAGGCGGTGGGCATATCGGTATTCCTCGCCCATATTGGCATGGCGGTTCCTGCAGGTAAAATGGAACTGAGTGTGTTTGATGGCATGTTAAGCAATATAAATGTGATGGATAATATCACGAAAGGGGAAAGTTATTTCTTTAATGAAGTGCAACGCATCAAAGCCACCATACAAAAAGTGAATGATGGCCGCAAATGGCTCATACTGATAGATGAATTGTTTAAGGGGACCAATGTGCAGGATGCCATGAAATGCAGCACAGCGGTAATAGAGGGGTTGCTAAAAATAAGGAATTCGCTGTTTATCCTTTCAACACATTTGTACGAAATAGCTGAACCGCTGCAGGTGCATTCCAATATCATATTTAATTATTTTGAAACCACCGTAAAAGACGATCAGCTCTTATTCAGTTATCATCTTAAAAAAGGAATCAGCAACGACCGTTTCGGTTACCTGATCATGAAAAAGGAAGGTGTGGTTAAGATGCTGGAAGAATTGTAAATTTCATGCAATAATACATGCATGACGGATTCATTTGCAGCCATTGGGTTAGGCGTAATAACCCATATGCCGGTATACATCATTAGAAAAAATAACCATTATTTTTATGGATACTAATTGGCTTTTGCTTCCTGCCTGGTAGCCATGATGTCCCTGTCGAACAAATACAGCCCACTCTTATCTTCACCTATCAGTTCCATCTTGTCATTGAGCACACGGGCCGATTTCTCTTCTTCAATCTGTTCACTCACATACCATTGCAGGAAATTATGGGTGGCATAATCTTTTTCCTTCAAAGCAAGGTCAACCAGTTCATTAATGCTTTCTGAAACAGCAATTTCATGCTTTAAAAAATCTTCAAAGAGGCTTTTTAATCCTTTATGAGTGATGATGGGTTGTTCCAGGGCAGGCACCAACGCAAAACCTCCGCGTTCATTGATGAAACGCATGAGTTTTAACATATGAATCCGTTCTTCTTCACTTTGCTGGAAAAAATAATCCGCTACATTATCAAGCCCGGGTTGTATGTCGCACCAACTGGCCATAGCCAGGTAGGCGTGGGAAGAAGCAGCTTCCAGCTTAACCTGTTTGTTTAGGGCTTCCTGCATTGTTTTTGATAACATAAATAGTATATTTAAATAAAGAAAAGTCTTGCATTGCAAATATAGTGAAATTGAAAAATGCAGGATAATTATGTAAGCTTAAGTATTTTTTTAGGTAAGAATATATCCTTCAATTTTCAAATTTCAAAAAAATGTTCTTCAGGTTTTGGGCATAAACGGCACCTATCGGAATAACCGTCTTATCCAGGAAAAGCATGTTGTTCTTGAAACTGGTTATTGCATCGCTATTGATGATAAAAGACTTGTGTACACGTATGAAATTAGCAGGTAAAGTTTCTTCAAAACGTTTCATACTTTGTAAAGTTAGCAGTTTATGTTGATTGGTGTGTACGGCTACATAATCTCTCAAACCTTCCAGGTATCTTATATCCTTCAAAGAAACCTTAACCTGCCTATAGTCGGATTTAACAAGTATATAATCCGGCAGGGGATTTACATTTTCGGAATACGAACGAGAATACCTCTTTTCCCTCACTTTGTTTACCGCTTGCTTGAACCTTTCATATGTGATTGGCTTAAGCAGGTAATCCACTACATCAAGGTCAAATGCGTTTACTGCGTATTCCGGATATGCTGTGGTTAATACTATGTCACATTTTTTATTGATTATTTTCATAAACTGAATGCCCGTAAGCTCCGGCATCTGTATATCCAGGAGTAAGAAGTCAACATTTCTTTTTTCCAGGAATTGCAAAGCCGCAAAAGGATTTGTGAATGAATTAAGTAGTTGAATGCCATGGCATTTCCTGGCATAACTCTCCAGCAATGCAACAGCTAAAGGTTCATCATCTACGATTATACAACTGATAAGGCTGCTCATCTTTCCAGATTTATGGTTAACGTAGTTTTATACCTGGTATCATTTTCCTCAATACTAAAAGTGTGCCGGCCTGTATACAAGAGATCCAGTCTTCTTTTAACATTGGTTATGCCGATTCCGGAAGTGCTGTCTTTGTGAAAATCAGCTTTCTTGTTTTCAACCTTGAATTGCAGCCTTTTACTGTTTGCTGATAAATGAATGGTAAGTGGAATTGTATGATCATTGAGCGTGCTGTGCTTGAAAGCATTTTCTACCAGCGGAATCAGTAAAAATGGAGCTATTTTGATATTTTCATCCTTTGTATCAATCGAAACGTCAAGCGGTAATTCGAAATTATAACGTAATTTCTGCAATGAGATGAAATTGTCAAGGTACCTTAATTCATCAGAAAGCATTACCAGGTCATTTTTTTCATAAAGCATATATTGTAATAATGAACAAAGTTGTTCTACTGCAAATAATGATTTGTCTGATTTGTGGTAAATGAGTGAATAAATGTTATTTAGGTTGTTTAACAGGAAATGAGGATTGATCTGTGACTTCAGGTAGTATAGTTCGGCCTGCCTTTTTTCCAGTTGCAATTCCATTTTTTCACTTTCCTTATATTTATTGCTTTGCACATAGTAAAATATGATACCGAATGCGGTATATGGTATAGAAAAATACTTGTTATCTAACAAGTAACCTGTCATGGTTATGCCGGTATTGTAATTATGGAAACCAAATACAGCCGGGCAGAAAATTTCTTCAAGTACATACCGGAACAAAATGATGACCGGGATAAAAGCAAGAATGAACAGATATGCCAGCAACTGTCTTTTTTGTTTTGAAAAATACCACAGGAAACAATACGCCGACAAAGCATACAGGAAGAAAGCTGCCGTTGTTGTTATTTCCAAACCAATACTTGTAGTGCTTTTGAAAATACCTTTGAAATATCCGGCAATGCCGGTAGTATTCATTTCAGCAGATAGCCCCCAAATGAAATTAAATATCAGGAAGTAGTAAAATAGTTTCTTGAGTTTACATGGCATAGTTAAAATTATGAAATTAGACTTGTTATTATTTGCAGCTAAGCCTGAATAAACCGGTTTGTCTGCAAAAAGGGGATTTTCGTCTGCAAAGCTTTTTTGCAGAATTGTTATTTCGTTTGCAGAATAAATGAATATTGGCATTTTGTGATTGGTAGTTTTGAGGAAAACAGAATCATGAGAACGATAGTACTTATTATTTCCGGGTTCTTTTGTGTACACGCAGCAGCACAAAGCAAGCAAAGATCCATTGAAAACGATATTATGAAGTGCACCCGTTATTTTGACATTGAAGATGGGAAACTTGTTGGCGAAGGAGCTGATTACCTGGTGAAAGAAATGAAGTCAAGCCAATACCTGTTACTGGGGGAATATCATCATTCTTATCAGATTTCCAAATTGACCGGAGCATTGATTCCTGTGTTGCATAATGCAGGTTACAGGAGCATGGCCCTGGAGGTTGGGCCGGAATCAGTAAAAATCCTGAAAGAACTTTCCAAAGTCCCGGAAAAAGTAGCAGGGAACCTGCATGCATTCAACACGAAATATCATGTAATTCTGGATAGCAGCATTTATGTACCGATCCCTTTTTTTGAAAATACAGAAGATGCAGCTTTTTTGAAAGAATTAGCAAAGTATAACTGGAATCTCATCGGGCTTGACCAGGAGTTTATCATTTCGTACCTGCCTTTACTGGAGAAAATGCAAACTAACCTGGGCGATAAACAGAAACAGCGGCTCAGTGAAGCATATCTAAAAGCACAGAGAGTAATTAAGGAAGCATATAAAACAGAAAATGACGGTGGAAAGGAAATTCAGGAAACAATATCTGAATCAGTTGATTTTTACAATTACCTGGAACTTTCCTTATACCGGAACAAAACAAACAAAAAAATAGCTGATGCATTGCGAAAAACAACATCCATTTATTTGAAATCCGTTAAAAAACAATACCTGGAACAGAACACAGAAAGGGTATCTTATATGAAAGAAAACCTGGCAAATTATATCTCTGGAAATAAGTATGACTGCAAGCATGACAAAATGTTTTTGAAAATGGGATCGGTTCATACAGGAAGGGGTTTCAGTCCATTAAGTTTATATGAAATTGGAAATACAATCAGCGAACTGGCAGCGTATCATGGGAATAAATCATTGCACATCAGTATCAATTCAAGGTTTTATGTTGACAAAGAGATAGAAATAGATGAATTGTCAGATACAACATCTTATGGCTACAGGTTAAAGCCTTTTTTGCAAATGGGAAAAAGAGACAAATGGACGCTTATTGATTTGCGGCCCTTGAAGTACAGGGTATTTTACTCCAGGGAATACAAGCTGGAAGAACTGATTCTTAACATCTTTAAAGGGTATGATATATACCTGATTCCACCCGTAGATATTGAACCAACATTAAACCTTAGCAGAAATGCAGGTGAATAAAAGAGATTAATTATTTAATAGTAATAGAAATGAAAAAGAAAGCAACCATACTGTTTTTGAGTGTGATATTATACAGTACGCAATACTTATTTTGCCAGATTAACCCGGATGAAATATTACTTAAAGGAAAGAAAATTCCTAAAGTATTGCTTGTGGGCTCCTGGCATTTTGATTATCCCGGGCTTGATGCATATAAAACAGAATCGGATAACAGGATCAATATTTATTCACCGGAAAGGCAACGTCAATTATTAGATCTCATTGATTACCTGGCTAAATTCAAACCCACTAAGATAATGGTTGAATCTGGACCCATTACAGGGTACCTGGTATATAATTTCAATGAATGGAAAGCAGGACGTGAGCGATTATATGCCAGTGAAAGAAGCCAGATTGGGATGCGGCTGGTGGAAAAGTTCAACCTGGATACCATTTATGGTGTAAATGCAGGTGCGCTCCTGATGGACCTGGTTAATGATTCATCAATCAAAGGAATTGGATATCTGGATACAATTGCAAACAGGCATTATTTCGGAGGTAAAGATGAGTTCAGTCAGAGATATAATATGTTTTATAATTATGAAGACGAATTCCAGTTAGGCAATACGCTTTTGTCTGGATTTAAGTATTTGAATTCTGATAAAGTGCTAAACAGGTATTTTGGCGCATATATTGCTGGAGGCCAGTTTATATCAGAAAATCAGGAAGGCCCGGATGCATTATCCATGTTCTGGATGAACAGGAATCTGCGTATATTCAGGAATATCCAGCGTATTAAAGCCAATGAGAATGACCGGCTCCTGGTTTTATTCGGAGCCGGGCATATTGCCATCCTGAAATGGTTGTTTGAGTGCTCACCGGCATATGAGCTGGTGAAGTTTAATGAACTTGAGAAATAACGTATATAAGGTATTCAGAATGAATACTATTTTTTTGTCGATACGTAATTAAGAGGTAATTGCCTGTTTGTAACAAGTACATCATTGGAAAAACAGTAAAGTAAATTGGTAAAAAACTGAAGTTGGCTAATGTGGGGCTAACATTTTTCACGTCTTTTTTTGATGAAATTTAGAAATAAATATGAATAAGTTTATTCAGGATGCAGAAAGAACATTTCATATTTACAAACAAAGCAGCATTATAGAAAAATACGTAAGAATTAAACCGTCTGAAAAAAACTACCAGGGGATTTCAGAAAGGCTGGATAAATCTATCAATGAATATTTCTATATACCCAATTAACTAATATCAATCAACAGAAATCTACCAATTAATAATACCACTTTACAAAGCATTCATTTTTACCCTTCTGTCAAGCTAAAAGAGGATATGTGGTAAATTAATTTTTTACTTCGCTGTAGTATATGTTCGAAAAATTATATATATTGTAAAGATTGTAAAACAATTTTTCAACTGAAAATTTTTTCTAATGAAAAGAACCATATTATTATTTTCAATTTTATCTTCATTAACGTTTTTATCTTGCTCTGACGCTGAAAATAAGGCAGGTGAAATAAGTAAAACTGCGGAATCCACTTCAGGGGAAGACCCTATAAAACAAGGTGAACACCTCGTTCAGATCATGGGTTGTAATGATTGCCATTCACCAAAAAGGATGGGGCCAAATGGACCTGAAATCATTCCTGAACTGATGCTGTCTGGGTATCCTTCTGACAGGCCGGTTGCCACATTTGATAAAAAATTACTGCAATCCGGATTTTCTGTTTTTTACCCTGATCTTACAGGAGCAGCCGGCCCATGGGGCATTTCTTTTGCCGGCAATTTAACGCCGGATGAAACAGGTATCGGCGGGTGGACGGAGCAGCAGTTTGCAAAAGCAATCAGGGAAGGTAAATGGAAAGGGATTGATGGAAGCCGGCCACTGTTACCGCCCATGCCCTGGTTCAATTACACCAAACTGACCGATAAGGAAGTGAGCAGTATTTTTGCCTATCTGAAAAGCATTAAACCTGTGAAGAACCTGGTACCACTGCCTGTTTCGGCCGATAGCCTGAAATGATATTTCTATAAAATGGGTTCTGTGAGTTTGCTGGTTACCTGATTTGTGATCCTGCCGTGTATTGAAAATATATGTCAACTTCAATCCCCGGTTTGAAGCTGTATGCCAACGTCTGGCGTATATATTCAATTCAATATCCTTCTACCGCTGTTACCTGTTAATGCACCTGTACGACATTTGTAAATGAGTTATTTTGAATAAAAGCAAAAATCATGTTTACATGAAAAAGTCAATATTCATCGTGCTGATGATATTCAGCTTTTTGGGTACGGTTTATGCCCAGCAGGGAAAAAGGCAGGCAAAAATTGATTCTTTACTGGCAAAACTGCCGACTGTATCAAGTGATTCAACCAGGTTAAATATGCTGGTAAACCTGGGTAATTTGTATATACAAGTAGATATCCAGAAGGCTGCTTTATATAATGAACAAGCAGTGGAACTGGCCAAGAAACTGCATAAAAAAGATACCATTTCAACGCTTTCATATTTACTCGGTAATCTCTACCATGAAGAAGGAAATGATTCAGCAGCCATTAGGCATTACCTGGTATCCCTGGCACTGGAAAAGGAAGGAGGCAACAAAGAAGGCATCGCTACCGTTCTGAATAACCTGGGTGCAACATACCAGGCGCTTTCCAATTATCCCCGTGCATTGGAATGTTTATTTTCATCACTTACCTATTTTGAACAGGCCCGAAAAGAAGCAACACCTGGCAGTATACTGGGCATTAAGAACGGGATGGCAAACTGCTATACGAATATTGCCAGCATTTTTGGCATACAAAAGGAATATGCAAAGCAACGTGAGTACCTGCAAAAGGGGTATGATATGTATGAATCTTTCAAATATAAACCCGGCAAGGCCATGGCAATTGGAAATATCGGGGATGTTTTCACGCGGCAGAAAGAATACGACAGCGCCATTGTTTATGTAAACAGGTCGCTGGGCATGTACCGTGAAATAAAAGACAGCACAGGAATAGAACGTAACCTCAGTAACCTCGGATCATTGTACAGCAACAAAAAAGAGTTTGATAAGGCCCTTGAATATTCGAATACCGCACTGGCTATTTCAAAAAGGAAAAAGTATTTTGAATCCACCGGATATAACATGACAATTTTAGGGGAGATCTACAAGGGGATTGCCATGGAAAAGGGGAGTGATATAGCTACCACTTACGGATATACGCAATTACAGGCGTTGAATATAGCAAGGAATTATACAGACAGCGCCATAGCTGTATTCAGGCAATCAGGTAACCTGGAAGCGCTGTTCGGTGCATACAAACAGCTTAGTGAAATACAGGTCTTGCAGGGTGATTATCAAAATGCTTATTCCTCTTATGTACGCTTCAATGAACTGAATGATTCGGTTTATAATAAGGAGAATGAGAAAAAACTTACCCAAACCGCCCTCAATTACGAGTTTGCTAAAAAGGAAGATTCACTTAAAATGGAAAGCGACAAAAAACAACTGGCCCTGCAAAAGGAGATTGAATTAAAGGCTATCCGGTATGAATTTGAAAAGAAACAGGCAGCAGCTAAAACGGAAAAAGAGAAACAACAACTGATCTATGAACAAAAGCTGAAAGAGCAGCAGATAGAAAATGAATATGCCCAAAAAATGGCCAGGGCAGAAGCTTTGCAGCAGCAGAAGGAACAGGAACGCAGGCAAAAAGAGGCACTGGCAAAGCTGGAGCAGGAAAAGAAGGATGCCCTAAACAAAGAACAACTGAAAAGGCAACGGAATATCCTTTATTCATCCCTGTTAGGAATTGCAGGCCTGATGGTGTTTTCAACCATTGTTTTCCGCCAGCGGAACAGGGTTAACCGGGAGAAAAAAAGGAGCGATGAACTGTTATTGAATATATTGCCAGCAGAAGTGGCCGAAGAACTGAAGATGAAGGGGAGTTCAGAAGCCCAGTCAATAGACGAGGTTACCGTACTGTTTACGGATTTCAAAGGGTTCACCCAGCTTTCTGAAAAGCTGACCCCAAAAGAACTGGTTGCCGAGATCAATGAGTGTTTTTCTGCGTTTGACCATATCATGCAGAAGCACGGTGTTGAAAAGATAAAAACCATCGGGGATGCCTATATGGCGGCAGGCGGGCTACCCACACCCAATTTGACACATGCCGCTGATGTTGTGGATGCCGCTTTGGAAATCCAGCATTTTATGGCTGAACATAAAAGGAAGAAAGAGGCTGAAGGAAAGCCGGGCCTTGAAATCAGGATTGGTGTGCATTCCGGACCAGTTGTGGCGGGTATTGTAGGTGTAAAGAAATTTGCTTATGATATCTGGGGCGATACGGTGAATACGGCATCCAGGATGGAAAGCAGCGGGGAAACCGGCAGGGTGAATATCAGTTCCAGCACCTATGCGTTGGTGAAAGACCGCTACCATTGCGTACACCGTGGTAAAATATCGGCAAAAGGTAAAGGGGATATCGATATGTATTTTGTAGAACCGTTACCTTTAACCTGATAAGATTGGATAAATGCAAACAGGGTGATGCTACATTTTTTTAAATTAATATTTACAATGGAATGGCAGAGAGGTTATAAATCAATCTGACTTGTATAATTGACAGATCCATTAACAAATTAAATACCATTCAGTTTGAGAAACCTGGAAGCATTGCTTGATGAAATTGAAAGAAGGATTCATTCATTCAATCATACCACACACAAAATATCTTCGGCTGCTGTAGGCTGGCATATAGAGCATTCATTACTGGTGCTTAACTCCATCACCAATGCCTTATCAACATCAGATCCATTAAAGTATAAGCGCAAATACAGTATTATCAAGTTGATGGTTTTCGCTTTTGGTAAAATACCCAGGGGAAAAGGAAGAGCGCCTGAAATAGTTAAACCGAAGAACCCGGTATCAGCCAGTTCCCTGAAGGAACATCTTTTAAAAACAAGATTGAAATTGAAAGAACTCGATGCCCTTGAGTCCGGAAGTTATTTCAGGCATCCTGTCTTTGGCGATTTACGATTACAGGAAGCGAAGAAGTTCCTGCTGATACATACAAAACATCACCTGGCAATCATTGATGATATTTTGAAGGAAACCTTAAATGAATGATTAGCATAAAGATTAGTTACCTGATCTGATCCTGTAAAATAGATATGGAGCAATAACAGTCCAGAGAGGAATGAATACCCAGATTCTGCCTTTCAGTAAATTATAATCTTCCAGCAACCTGTTCAAGGAAGTTCCGCGGTAAAGCCCGAATCCAAATTCAAACCCAAGTGTCAGTACAAGCCATATAATACCGGTAACAGCAGCTTCTTGGCTGTTTCTGAAAGGAAGCCATCCGGACACAAACCAGATATAAACCCCGAGAAGAATGATTAAAGTAATGGTGGATAATTGATGCCCGGCCAGTTCACCAGTCAGTTTCTTATACCACAGGTCTCTGGCAGTACCATTCAATATTGCGATAAGAATCATCGGAAACCAGCAAAGTACGTATTTCAGCATGAGATAAATCTAAGGATTTTCGTAATATTTTTTCCGGTACAAAATATGGATATCGTTTATTTCACCCGGTATGTATCATTTATTTCTCCTGTTATTCAGGGTATTTTCTTTCAGTAATGCGTGATAAATCACTTTAGATTACAACAGGCGGGCGTAACCTTTACACATGCTTGTAAAAACATTCGGCAGCGCTGTTTATGGCGTAGAAGCCATCACCATTACCGTTGAAGTGAACGTAAACAACCAGGGGCAGCATTATTTTATTGTGGGCCTGCCCGACAATGCCGTAAAAGAAAGCCTGCATCGGGTAGAAAGCGCCATAAAGAGCAATCACTATTATATGCCAAGGACAAAGCTGGTGGTAAACCTGGCACCTGCAGATATCAGGAAAAGCGGTTCTGCATTCGATTTACCCATTGCCATCGGTACCCTGGCGGCGACAGAGCAGATTGACAATCCGGAGCGTTTACCCGCTTACGTTATTATGGGTGAACTTAGTCTTGACGGAACCGTTAAACCCATCAAGGGGGCGCTGCCCATCGCTATCCAGGCACATAAGGAGGGATTTGAAGGGCTGATCGTTCCATCTGCCAATGCCAATGAAGCCGCTATGGTTAACGGGTTGAAAGTGTATGCTGTAGACCACCTGAATGATGTGATCGGTTTCTTCAGGGATGAATCATTGCTGAAACACGTTTTTGTAGATACGCAGGAAGCTTTTGCCAGTGCACAACGGGATTTTGAAATAGACTTCAGTGATGTTAAGGGTCAGGAGAACATCAAAAGGGCATTGGAAATAGCAGCTGCCGGAGGTCATAATGCCATATTGATCGGGCCTCCCGGTGCCGGTAAAACGATGCTGGCAAAAAGATTACCAACCATATTGCCACCATTAAGTTTACAGGAAGCTCTTGAAACCACTAAAATTCACAGCGTAGCCGGGAAGCTGCTTGATAATGCCATGTTGGTAAGCCGTCGCCCGTTCAGGAGCCCCCATCATACCATTTCCGATGTGGCACTCGTTGGTGGAGGAGGTAACCCTCAGCCGGGTGAAATTTCTTTGGCACATAATGGTGTGTTGTTCCTGGATGAGTTGCCCGAATTTAAAAGAACCGTGCTTGAAGTAATGCGCCAGCCGATGGAAGAAAGAAGGGTTACGATATCCCGGGCAAAGATTGCGCTTGATTTTCCGGCTAGTTTCATGCTTATCGCCAGTATGAACCCATGCCCTTGCGGATATTTTAACCATCCTGACAAGGAATGCAGTTGCGGGCCCGGTATTGTTCAGAAATACCTTGGAAAAATTTCCGGGCCACTGCTAGACAGAATTGATTTACATGTGGAAGTTACGCCTGTGGCATTTGAAGAATTGTCTTCCAAAAATATATTTGAAAAAAGTGAACAAATAAGGGAACGGGTAATTAATGCAAGAAACTTACAGGCACAAAGGTATCTAATGCACGAAGGCGTATACGCCAATGCGCAAATGAGCAGTAAAATGCTGAAAGAGATATGTATCATCAACGACACAGGGCAACGCCTGCTAAAATCAGCCATGGAAAAACTGAACCTTTCTGCCAGGGCTTACGACCGCATTATTAAAGTAAGCCGTACAATCGCCGACCTGGCCCATTCTCCCGATATCAAACCCGAACACCTCGCTGAAGCCATCCAGTACAGGAGTTTAGACAGGGAAGGATGGGGTGGTTAGATGTTCAAAGTTCATAGTTCAAAGTTCATAGTAACTTGTTATAAGCAATCCCCTCTCAATAGTGTAGCCATTATTTTAACCGTTACATTCATAATAAAGCCAACCTCAAACCTCAAACCTCAAACCATAAACCCTCCAACTAATTAACTTTTTTACCGAACTTGTATTTTATTTCATACATTGAAAAATTTCAATGTATTTTTGCTTCCATTTTCTTTTCACTGCAGTACAATAAATAAGATTAATTCATGAAAATATTATTTCAATACCTGAAACCGCATAAGTGGCTGGTATTTCTTACGCTTTTCCTTGCTTCCATCAATATCGGCTTTTCACTGGTTGACCCCATACTTCTGGGAAAGCTGATTAACCTGGCAAACAGCCACCAAAGCAGCCCTGAACCTTATAGCAGGGAAAGGTTCTTTAATGCATTTTCCTGGGATAAACCCGGGGTTTGGTTCATTCTGGTTTGCTCCATTTCGGTTGCCATGATCAGCCGTATAGCCAAAAATTTCCAGGATTATTTTTTGAATGTAGTGATACAGAAATTCGGTGCCAGGGTTTTTACCGATGGTTTGCAACACGCCATGAAACTGCCTTATCAGCAGTTTGAAGACCAGCGCAGCGGGGAAACACTTTCTGTGCTTACAAAAGTGCGTGCAGACGTTGAAAAATTCATGAACAATTTTATCAATATCCTTTTTGGGGTGATTGTTGGGGTTGTGTTTGTATTTGTATACGCAGCCATATTTATTCATTGGAGCATTCCTGTGGCCTACCTGGTAGGCATCCTGGTACTTACCGTTATAACAAATTACCTAAGTAAGAAGATCAAGATCATTCAAAAGAATATAGTGGGTGAAACAACAGCACTGGCCGGCTCAACAACAGAATCGCTCCGCAATATTGAGCTGGTGAAAAGCCTTGGACTAACCAGGCAGGAAGTAAGCAGGCTTAACAAGAATACATATAAGATCCTGGGGCTTGAACTGAAGAAAGTGAAAAGGATCAGGAGCATCAGCTTTATACAGGGCACGATGGTGAATACCCTGCGACAGGTAATTTTGTTTATCCTGATGTGGTTGATTTTTAAGGATAGCATGAATGCCGGGCAACTCGTTACCATGCAGATTTTCTCATTTTTTGTATTCGGGCCTTTGCAGGAAATAGGCAATATCCTGTTATCTTACCGTGAAGCTGAAGCATCATTGAATAATTTCCATAACCTGATGCAAAAGGCACCGGAACCGGAACCAGCAAACCCAAAACCACTTAACAGTATTGAAACACTTGCATTCAAAGATGTATCATTCAAACACCAGACAGCTTCACAAAAAGCAATTGACGGTATAAACTTTAATGTAAATGTTGGAGAAACGATCGCATTCGTTGGCCCGTCGGGTTCCGGTAAATCAACCCTCATGAAATTACTGGTAGGGCTGTACCGTCCGCAGGAAGGAAAAATATTATATAATGGACTTGATGAAACCGAAATTCATTTTGATGACCTGCGCAAACAGATAGGTTTTGTTACCCAGGATACCAACCTCTTCAGCGGAACCATTCGCGAAAACCTGGTATTCGTTAACCCGGCAGCTACTGAAACGGAACTGCATGAAGTGCTTGAAAAAGCCAGTTGCACCAACCTCGTTAAACGGGCTGAAAAAGGGCTTGATACCATGATTGGTGAAGGCGGGCTTAAATTATCCGGTGGCGAAAAACAACGTTTGTCCATTGCCCGTGCTTTGTTACGCAAACCGCACCTGCTCATATTCGATGAAGCCACATCGGCGCTCGACTCACTTACCGAAGAGGAAATTACAGAAACCATCAGGGAGATTTCATCCAGGAAAGGGCAGATTACCATCCTTATTGCACACAGGCTAAGTACTATTATGCACGCCGACAGGATTTATGTGCTGGAACAGGGGTATGTAGAAGAAACCGGCACACATGAAAGTTTACTGGAACAAAAAGGCCTTTATTTTGCCATGTGGAGGCAACAGATAGGGGAAAGGAAAAAAATGGCTTCTGCAGTGACTAAATAGAATAAGAATTACCTGTTTTATGATCATGTTCAGCGAATTCCATTCACGGTATGAATATAACAGTAATGGGTAGTTGCAATTGTTTTTATTTCCCGTATTAGCTCAGCGCAGTATAATAATAAGCCAGGTAAAGACTGCGGAATATTATGAAACAGGTGATTTTATGCAGGGGCTGTAATTTTTCTTAATACCTTTGTGCCATGTCTGAAGTAAAAAGGCCCGCACCAAACTATTATTGGAGTATACTAACCGGGAAATGTCCCCGCTGCAGGAAAGGGCCGATGTTTAAGGATAATAACGCTTACAGGAAATTAACCCTGAAGCATATTTTTGATATGCACGACAACTGCCCGGTGTGCAATCAGAAATACGATATGGAACCGGGATTTTGGTATGGTACGGGATATGTAAGCTATGCGCTTGCAGTAGCTGTATCAGTTACAACTTTTGTAGCCTGGTATGTGCTTATCGGCGTTTCAACCGACGACAACAGGATATTTTACTGGCTCATCTTTAATGCCGTATTTTTAGTGCTGCTGCAACCATGGCTGATGCGGCTAAGCAGGGTGATTTATATACGCTTCTTCGTTAAATATGATAATGACTATATAGCCAGCCGGCCTAAGGAATTTGAATGAACCTATTTCTCGCTTTGAGGAAACATATCTGTAAAGATATTTCCTGCATTCAATTCCTCAATATCTTCCAGGATTATTTCCAGCGCCTTGGTACTTTTTAATATTTCCAGCAGCGATAAAACGATAGAAACCAGCAGGAATAAAAGGCTGCCTGCAAATATCCAGTGCGCAAGGCCCATCCAGTTCCTGAATATGGCATACATGCACATTACACAGCAAAGGAAGCTTAAAACACCAAATCCCTGCATATACCTGATGAGGTTAAGCCTAGCCCGCAGGTTCTTTAACTGGGGTATGATCATCCTGCTGTCACCGCCCTTCCCATAATCTGCATGAAGTTTTCGCACCAATGAAGCCAGCGATAAAAAGCGGTTCGTATACGCCAGCATCAGCAAGGTGATGGCCGGAAATAATAAGGCGGGAGTATTAATATTTATTTCTATCATAGTACAAAGTAATATACTTTGGATGATAATTGTACAGCATCAGGAAATCCTGTTAAAGCCAGATAGTACCAGGTAATTATTTGCTAAGGGATGAATGGCAAATGGTACTTATTTTAATTTTGTAATATTACCGCAACGGAATCTGATTGCAGGTACAGCATATGACATTTACATTATTATACATCCGGTTGAGGCAGTTACAAAGGGAAGTGAACGGACTGGGCATATACCTGATTTTTTTTATTGGGGCCTGTATATTCCTGCAGTATTATTTTTACAGGCAGTTTTCAAATGAAAAACAAGCATGGTACCCGGTTTTATTGCTTGCTATTGTTTGCATGTTTATACAATATAAGCGTAAAGACAAATCATTTGTTTACAAACACCTGGCATATCCTTACCTGCAGGTATTTGCTGAATATACGGCGCTAACATTTCCATTTGCCATTTCATCCGTCTTTACAAAAAACTGGTATTGTTACCCTGTATTACTGGTTCTACTTGGCATTATTCCGCTGGTAAAACCTATGGCCGCTAAACATACATACTTTAAGAACCTATCGTCATTCATTCCTGCAGCTAATGTTGAATGGATCAGTGGTATCAGGAAAAATATGATTCCCGTTATATCCCTATACCTGGCGGCAGCCTGTACCTGCTGGTTGCATATTGTTCCGCTGTTTTTCCTTTGGATGCTTACAATGGTTTTCTGTTCTTTTCAGCTTGAATCTGAACCGTTACAGGTGTTAAGGGAAGGGAACTACCCGGCCGGTATTTATATCATGCGAAAAATGAAAACCGCTGTGATGTATATTGTAATGTTGTATGCACCACTGCTTGTAATCAATGCTGTTATCAACAGTAATGATATGTTGCTTGATATTTTATTCATATTTGCACAGGTAAGTATCATCTGTTTCACCATATGCCTGAAGTATGCTGTATATAAACCCGGAAGGATCCTGACAGGAAATAATATTCCTTTAGCCATCGTGTCTATGGGATCGGCCATACCTTATTTTTTGCCAGTTCCGGCCCTGTTATCCGTTTCTTATTTCTACAAAGCAAGTAAACATTTAAAACAATACCTGGATGATTGACATAAAAGGGCTGTCGGTTAGTTTTGGAGAAAATGCCGTATTGCAATCGGTAAGTGTAACATTGCATCCCGGAAAAATTTATGGCATTGTTGGTTTGAACGGTGCAGGGAAAACAACCTTTTTTAATCTATTGGCAAAACTGATTAAACCCGTTGCAGGTTCAATTCTGCTGAATAATAACCCGATCAGTATCAGGGATTCTGCTTACCTGGAAACAGTCAATTATTTCTATTCAGGTATTACCGGTTACGAATACCTGAAGATATTCCGTAATACAAACAAGGAATTAAGCCTGCAGGTTTTGCAACAGTATTTTAAACTGCCGTTGGATGAACTGATAGAACATTACTCAACCGGAATGAAAAAGAAACTGGCTTTACTCGCCATGTTGAAGCAGGACAAACCCCTGTATATACTGGATGAACCGTTTAACGGGCTTGACCTGGAGTCGAACAAATTGCTGGAATTGATACTGGAAACTTTGAAGAGGAAAAACAAGGTCATATTGCTTTCTTCCCATGTGCTGGAGCCATTGATAACCCTTTGCGATACCATTCACCTGCTTCAGAACGGTCATTTCATACGGCATTTTGAAAGGGATGAATTTGCAAATATAGATGACGCATTATTCGGGAAACTGAAACAGGAAGCTGCAAAAGACATCTCATCTGCTATCTGATACAGGAATACCTGCTGTCTTAAAGCTTACCGCTTTGTTTACAAATCAATCGATATTCTCTATGATTCCTGCAATGCCCTGTCCGCCGCCTACGCAGGCAGTTACAATTCCGTATTTCTTGTTCAGCCGTTTCATGTCGTTGGTAAGTTGAATGGTTAATTTGCAACCGGTGCAACCCAACGGGTGGCCTAATGCGATTGCTCCGCCATTAATATTCACCCTGGCCGGATCCAGTTGCAATTGCCTGATAACAGCCAGTGACTGGGAGGCAAATGCTTCATTCAGTTCAAACAGGTCTATCTGCGACAGGTTCATGCCAGCCTGCTTCAGCACTTTTGGTACGGCTTCTACCGGCCCTATCCCCATGATACGGGGATGAACACCGGCACTGGCGCAATTCACCAGGCGGGCGATGGGTTTTAACCCAAGTTCATTGATCATCCTTTCGCTCATAACGATCACAAAAGCAGATCCGTCGCTGGTTTGCGATGAATTGCCGGCTGTAACACACCCACCGGCAGCAAAGGCCGGTTTTAACTTTGCCAGCCCTTCCAAGGAAGTGTCTGCACGTACGCCTTCATCTGTATCAACCACAAAGCTGCGTTGTTGCTTTTTTCCCCTGGCATCCAGGTAAACTTCGTTTATGCTTACCGGTAATATGCCGGATTTGAAATATCCTTCTTTGATGGCATTGCCGGCTTTCACATGGCTTTCGTAACTGAACCTGTCCTGGTCTTCGCGGCTGATATCATATTCTTTTGCCACTGCTTCTGCCGTTAATCCCATGCTCAGGTAATAATCGGGTTCTTCTTTTGCAATGGAATAAGCCGGAACTGTTTTCCATCCTGCTGTAGGTACCAGGCTCATGCTTTCCGTACCGCCTGCAATGATGCATTCTGCCATACCAGTCCGTATTTTGGCTGTTGCCATGGCTATACTTTCCAGCCCACTGGCACAATATCGGTTGATGGTTATGCCCGGAGCATGAATGCCAACAGCCCTTGCTGAAATCATCCTGCCAACCTGTAAACCCTGTTCAGCTTCGGGAACAGCATTGCCCACAATCACATCATCTACCCGTAACGGATCAAGTTGCGGCACACTTGCCAGTAATCCTTTTATTACGGTTACTGCAAGGTCATCGGGCCTGGTAAACCTGAATCCGCCTTTTTTGCTCTTAGTGATGGCTGTACGGTATCCCGCTACTATATATGCTTCCTGCATGGTAAAAAGTTTGAAGTTTGAGGTTTTATGTTTGAAGCTGGCAGTTCATTAATCAACATCCAACCATAAACCCCCATTTTTAGTTGTTTATGCAACTTTATTGATCAAAGTTATAATTTACTATCCAAAACAAAAAACTGAATTGGGTATCTTAATTTCGCATCCATATGTATAAGGTACTGCGCAGTTTTTTATTCCTGTTTGACCCGGAAAAAGTGCATTATTTTTCGATGGATTTATTGAAAATATTATGCCGGGTAAGTTTCATGAAGCATCTTATTAGCCTGGCTTATAAACCGAAAGGAAATACTGCGTTTTCTCTTTTCCCTGTAAAATTCGGGGCAGGCAAAATTGAATTCAGCAATAGGGTTGGGCTTGGCGCCGGATTTGATAAAAATGCAACATACCTGGATGAACTGGAGACGCTCGGTTTTGGTTTTGTAGAAATTGGTACGGTAACTCCGTTGCCCCAGGCCGGTAATGATAAACCCAGGTTATTCAGGTTGCCAAAAGACAAAGCACTCATTAACAGGATGGGATTTAACAATGATGGTGTAGTAGCTGTAGCTGAAAGACTTAAAAAAAGAAAAGAGAATTTGAATATTCATCGTACAAATTTCACCGTTACAGAAAATCATACATCAAAAATCACACATCATACATTAATTATCGGTGGAAATATTGGCAAGAACAAACTAACTCCTAACGAAGATGCCTGGAAAGATTACGAAACCTGTTTTAGGGCTTTACACGATTATGTAGATTATTTTGTGGTGAATGTGAGCAGTCCGAATACACCTGGTTTGCGGGAATTGCAGGAAAAAGAATCCTTGCGGAAAATATTAACCAACCTGCAAACAGTAAACCTTAAACTTCTAAACCCTAAACCAATATTGCTAAAAATATCGCCCGATTTAACACCAGAACAGGTTGACGATGTAATTGATCTTTCAGTAGAAATAAAATTAGATGGGCTGGTTGTATCAAACACTACCATCAGCAGGGATAAACTTCAAACCTCAAACGCCAAACTTCAAACCATCGGTGCCGGTGGGTTAAGCGGTTTGCCGGTACAGCAACGGTCAACCGAATTATTGAAATATATAAATCAGAAAACAAGCGGACGTATACCCATCATCGCCAGCGGCGGAATTTTTAATGGAAAAGATGCAAAGGATAAAATAGATGCAGGTGCTTCCCTGGTACAGGTATGGACCGGTTTTGTCTATGAAGGTCCGGGTATTGTAAAAGACATAAATAAATTTATAGCAGAAAAATAATAACTGCGGGCATTATAATCATCACATTAACAAATCAGCAATATGGAACATTTATTTACATCAGAAAGCATCATCAGTTTTATTGTATTGGTAATACTGGAAGTAGTATTGGGGATTGATAATGTGATATTCGTAAGCATCATCATGAACCGCCTGAAAAAAGCAAAAGACCATACCCGTGCCCGTTATACCTGGATGGTTACCGGTATTATTTCGCGCAGTTTATTGCTGATGGCGCTTGGCTGGCTGCTTGCTCAAAAAGGCAAGGCGGTATTTACACTTTGGGGTAAGGGGTTCGACCTGGCCAGTATTGTCATGTTGGGTGGTGGCCTGTTTCTTATCTATAAGTCTGTTGTTGAAATTCATCATAAGCTGGAAGGGGAAGACCCGAATGAAGCCATGAAAAACCAGCAACAACTATCTCTTGGCCAGGCAATCGGGCAGATTATGCTGATAGATGCCGTTTTTTCTTTCGACAGCATCATCACGGCTGGCGGCACGGCTAAACATGTAGAAATCATGATAGCCGCGGTGGTGATTGCTATGATTGTGATGTTTCTGTTCAGCCCTAAGATTTCCGGCTTTATTCATAAACACCCTACGCTGAAAATGCTTGCCCTTTCGTTCCTGGTGATGATCGGCTTAAGCCTGATCATTGAAGGCTGGGATTCTGAAGCGGCTCACCAATTACACCTGAAGAATTATATTTATTTTGGCATGGCATTTTCTTTCGTTGTGGAAATGCTGAATATGACCATGAGAAGCCGTATGTCAAGGAAAAGGGTGGTGCAATTGAATGAACCGGTACTTCCCGAAGAAAATAAAAAGGATAATTATTCTGATATGGCTCAATAAAATTAACCTGGCAGGTGATACACCTGCCAGATTATACTTTTTTAAAACGGCCGGGCATAGAACAGGAACAACTGCTGGTTATTATCCACAATGGATATATCAGAAGCATCAGTGGCTCCGTCACCGCTGGCATCGGTAACGTTATATCCAAAAGCAAAAGCCGCATTGTCGTTATCCACATCAGCCATATCGGAAGCATCTACGGTGCCATCCTGGTTCACATCGCCGCCATAGAAAGCGAATTTGCCACCTGCTACTGCAGCCATCGGCGGGTTAGCGCCATCATCATAAGCTTTTCCCAAAGCATCACTGAAATCATAAGTTGTGGTGCCGGTAAACGTTACCGGTAGCTTGCTCCAGGTCTCCATGTGGTTGCGGTGCTTAACAGCAATATAGTATGGATTACCATTAACAGTCGCCGGGAATTGAATGGTTGCCGTGCCGTCTGTATGTATAACTGCCTTAATTGAATGATCAGGTTCCGGGTTGGAAAGGTTTACCGGCGCCCATAGGTTAACCGTTACCGTATCTGTTTCTGCAGGATCAGAACTGATACCCTGGTCATAAATATTCGCCCGCATGGTATTGATGTCGGAATAGAACCCTTCTAAAAATGCCGTGAGGTTGAGCGTTGCGAATGCAGGTGTGCAAACAGCATTTACCCTTACCTGTTGTGATGTGCTGTTACTGCATCCGTTACCGTCTGTATAGGAATATGTAATACTGTGAGTGCCTGCTCCTGCTGCAGCCGGGTCAAATGAATTGCCTGTAATGCCGGGCCCGCTGAATGTTCCGCCAACAGGGCTTCCTGTTAAAGTTACCGGTGGGCTGGTTGTGCAATAGCTGGATGCCAGGCCACTGAAATTAACAGTTGGTAATACATTCACGGCAACCGTAACATCACTTGAGTTGATGCAGCCAAAAACATTGGTTGAAGTGGCTGTGTACGTAGTAGTTGATACAGGTGATGCAATAACAGCCGTGCCGGATGCCACATCTAAACCAGTGATTGGTGACCAGCTAAAGTTTCCCTGTACCGGGCCTGTATAGGAGATTTTTATTGCCCAGTTGTTCAGGGTTCCGGCATCAGTTGATTCATCATCATATGCCCTGATTGTCCAGTTGCCATTGATGATACTGAACAGGTTGCTGAAGGTTTGCGTGGTTACAGCAGGTGACCCGATCAGGCTTCCCTGTGCCGCAGCATCAGCCCTGAATGTTCCGGAGAAAGGTGCGGTTCCGGAACTTAACAGTGCCCGGGTTATGTCTGAACTGATACGTGTATTGGTGAAATTATCCCCTGAACTGCCCCTGTCTGCCACCAGGTTAATGACCTGGCCATTGGGAGCTTCCAGGTTTAACTCAATATCAGCATCGTAAGCATGGGTTATGTTAAAAGTAACAATCACACTGTCAATAACAGCTCCTGCCGGTACGGCACTCACTGCTATATCATGTGAAACCCCGGTAGCACTGAAATCAGGTATAGGCAAAGAAATGGCGCCGGAACTTCCATTGAACATACCAGCAAGATTCGTCATTCCACCGGATGCGAGAAGGTTAACAGAACCTCCCGGGCATATGGCTGCAGATGCAGGCGAAATGGTTATCGCAGTGGGTGCAGGGTTTACCGTGAGTGTTTGGTTAGCTGTTGCCGAACAGCCATTAACCGTTGCCGTTACTGAGTAAGTCCCGGTAACGGAAGGGGTAACAGTAACCTGTTGCGTGATAACACCTCCTGCCGACCAGCTCCAGGATGTGGCATTGCCGCCGTTCTCAGTAAGGGTTACACTTTGCCCTGCACATAGTGTAGCTGAAGGACTGACTATTATACCTGCCAGTGGGGTGGTTACCGCTAAAGTGGCCGCATTGCTAAATACCTGTGTGCCGCAATTGGCGGTGATACCTGCAAAATAATCAGCGGCATCGGATGCACTTACATTGGATAATGACAAGGTTGCAGTTGCCGCACTGGGATTGGAAACTGTATTGATGGGGTTCCCGGTACTGTTCTTAAACCATTGATAACTTAGTCCGGGGCCGGTGGCGGTTGCGGTAAAGGTTGCCGTTTGACCGGCACATTTTGCAGATGAAGCTGGATGCCCGGTTATTTCCGCAACGGAAGAACTGGAATTAACAGTAACAGTTACGGATACCGGCGATGCTGAACATGTCCCATTGCTTACCACTACCTGGAAGTTAACAGTAGATGTAAGCGGACCGGTCATTGTTGTTTGTGCACCGGGATTTACCACATTACCTGATGGCGACCAGGCATACGATAAACCGCCGGGTGGGGTGAAACTGTATAATGTGCCATTGGCAGGTGCAACGCTGTTTAAATCATTGGCAACCGTATTACTGGCGGTATTGGAAGAGAAGCTGATGCTGTTGAAATTGGTGGATGTAAAGCCCGTTAACCCGGCACTGGAAGAACCTGTGGTACCCATCGTTCCATACCTGAACTCTATCAACCCCGAACTTTCGTATAGCCATGCCTGGAAGGTTGAGTTGGCGGCTCCGGTGGTGTTCCTCGGAATGGTTACAAACCACTGCACTTTAAAGACCCTGTTAGGCGCTGTGCCTGTTATGAGTGTTTGCACACTGCCTGTGGTGCCCGTTGCCATATCATCCCAGTAAGGCGAAATTTTAGGCGTATTTGTAGCAGAAGAAATGCTATTTGTAAACTGTGCTGTTGCTGCCGAAGTACTTGTTCCTAATCTTATCCAACCATCGGGCGAAGCGGCAAAATGAGTGTAATTCACTCCTTCATACGGAAAATTGAAACCAATGAGAAGCGATGCTCCTGCCGTGCTATTGGCACCGTTGGAAGTATTCATCGGCGCATCATCTGTTTTGGTTCCTACAACAATGGCTGCGCCGGTCATCGGATCCAATGAACCTGTACCTGCACCATTAAATGAATAAGCCTTTACAGTGGAAGGAATAGTAGCCGTAACACTTAAGGAGGAAGTTAAACCTGAACAGATTGTTGCAGGTGAAGCTGTGGCAACTACAGCTTGCGGGTTTTGCAAAGCGCTTACAGAGGCCGCTGCTGTATTTACACATCCATTGCCATCTGTTCCTGTAACGGTATACGTGGTTGAACTGGCCGGACTGGCAGATACAACTGCACCTGTAGTGGCACTTAATCCTGTAGACGGCGACCAGGTATACGTAGCAGCGCCGCTGGCTGTTAATGTAACGGCTGTACCACCCGGCGTGCAGAAGCTGGAAGAAGGCGGATTAACGGCAACTGCGGGCAGTGCATTAATCATTACCGCTTTTTCTGGAGTTGTAAATGATAATCCGCTACTGGTACAGGTGGTTATGCAGATATAGTATGTTGGGACAGTTAAGTTACCGGTTGCCAGGGTCGGTGAAGTTCCTAACGCTGTAGGATAGGGGCCACCAGCTGTAGTACCCGAAAACCAGGCATAGGTGATACCATATTCGCCGGCACTTAATGAAAGCGTTGTCCCTGATCCTGAACAAACTGATGCAGCGCCATTGATGGTTGAAACAACAGGTGAACCGGAACAAAATACTGCCTGCCCGCTGTTTGTTTCATCCGCTCCCATATCAGGTGCGGTACCGGCACCGGTATAACCAGGGTTACCCTGGCGGACATCGTTTTCAAAATCGAGGCTAATGCCACTTATATTAACAGCGCCACCTATGGCCTGTGAAGCCACCCCTGTATTAAGCTTCAGGTAACCCACCCCACCACAAGCTGTACTTAAGAAAGTTGGATTTTCAGTGACAGAAGCCTGGTCGCGGGTGCTCATAAACGTTTTGTAAGTAGATAGCAACTGATGTATATTGTTTAATGTATTTATCCCCTCTGCATAGATCAACCTGCTTGCAGATGGAACACCCGCATAAAATAAATTATTGTTTGAAGTAACATCATAATTAGAGGGGATAATATTTGCAGAACCGGTACTTCTTCTTAATACCACAGTTCTTCCAACAGAATTTGCTGTAGAGTTATTTATAATGATATTATTGCGCAGGTCAAGGGTTGGTACAGGTACATCGCCGCTGTAAAATACCCCACTTGAACCGAATGTTGTTCCTGTACTCGTAGCATTCAAGTGTATGGTATTGTAATATACTTTGGCAGCCGTTGAACCGGATATGCTAATGCCGTTAATGGGATTGCGGGCATCGGCAGCCGGCGCCCGAAGGTCACCTATCCGGTTATTATAAATGGTATTGGTTGTACCCCCGGTTATTATAATGCCCGAAACTGCAGGGTTGGTACTGGTAGAAGACAGGTCACAGATCCTGTTGTTGAAGACGGCATTGGCTGTGCCGCTTGATACACTGATGCCTGCAACAGAGGCAATAGTGCCAACATAGAGTTCTGTACTGTTGAGGCTGTAAATTTGGTTGCCACTAAACGTATGAGATGATGTACCGCTTCCTTCAACCATTATGCCTCTCATGGTGGCTCCGCCTTCACCACCTGCAGAAGTGTAGAAATTATACACCTGGTTATTTTGATATGATTTATTTCCCTTAGAATTATACTCATGAATACCGGCAATGGTACCGGTTTTGTGGATTGACAGGTTGCGGATAATATTATTAGTTATACTAATTTTTGAAGTGTCACTGCTGTTGGCATATTCACCAATAGTTATTCCATCAATATTTTTTGTTCCACCTGGTGTTTGATATCCGTTTGCCCAGCTAATCGCTTCAATTGTATTGCCTGTAACGGTAAATTTTTCGGCAACCGGCATAGCAATTCTTATACCTGCAAATGTTCCACCGCTACCGATGAGGTTAAAATTTGATATGGTATTATTGGATATAATGCCATAATTTGATTGACAATGAATCATATAAGAGGTTCCGCTAGCATACAATGCTGCTCCTTCTATCTGTCCAATAGTATTACCAGTTATAAGGAAAGTGCCATATAAGTATAAGCAATCAATTCCTAAACAGAGCGTATTTTGGCCTGTCAATTCGCCCAGTTTAACTGTATTGTTTTGTATTGAAATGGTATCAGGTACCGCAGTTGTACTATATTCCGCCCCCCAATCTTCATAAAAAATTCCCCTTGGCCCGGCACCGAAAAGCCCGGACGATAGTATTGAAACCGTATTGTTATTGATAACAGTCCTGAAGGGGTAAGTAGTAGGGTTAATTGGATAACCAGTAACGGTTCTACAGAGAATACCCCAAACTTCACCTAAACTGTTTGCCCAGGACCCCAGGTTATTATTTACTATATTGTAAGAAATATTTAAATTCCATTGGCGGCTGGCATTTATTCCATAAATGTCTTCATCTGCAGTGCTGCTGCCGTGACTTAACAAGGTTATCGTATTACCGGTTGCGGCTGAATTTCCACCAATATCATTTCCAAGGTCGCCCAAAAATGTGTTGGGATCAGGAATTGCACCACTGCCAACATCCCCGGAATATCCGCTTAAAAAGATACCCCTGTGTCCGCCAACGATCGTATTGGAATAGAATTTGTTTCCTGAGTTGGTGCCATTCGTAGCCAATGTACCTCCGTTTGTGGGCACAGGTTCATTACTCACTCCTCCCCATGGTGTTTGTTGCCAATGGAGGACGATGATAGCCCCTGAAGATTTTGTTGCTTGTTCCGTATGGGCTTTCATATTAAATGTGCAATGCTGAATCAGGTTGTTGTTGCATCCGTCACCGGTTGTCCTTTTAAATAAAGCTATCCCGTATTCCATTGTGGCCGGGGCGCTGTTGTTGTTATCCGTAAACGTTAGTCCGTCTATGATTACATGGTCTGCCCCTAAAAGCATCAGCATACCATCGGGAACTTCTGTATTAGAAAGGTCATCAATTTTCGTTCCTATCCCGGCATTCAGCGTAACTGTTCCCCCTGTTGTACTTATAGTTATGGTATTGGTTGCACTAAGTGTAGGGTTCAGCGTGGCGCTGCCAAGCGTGAGGCCTTTTACAGGTGTGGTTTCTGCATAAGGCCCGGTGATGGTAATGTTGATAGCGCCTGTGGCGATGTTGGCATTCACTGCTGTTAGTGCATCGTTCAGTGATGAGTATGAGCCGGCTGCCGCTGTGCCTCCGGTTACGCTTACCTGTGCCCTTGCTCCAAATGAAGCCGTCAATAGCAGCAATAACAGACAATATCTCATCAAAACAAGCCAGGATAACTGTTTTTTTGTACTTGCAGCAATGAATGCTGAGGGTATTTTACTTTTAATAACCACGAACAAATTACCGGATAGCAATAGTATTTTTTTCATACTGTTTGGTTTGATTCAGGTGATGATCAATGCGGGAATTGCCGGGCGCACTGAAAGTTTTGTAAAAAACGGTAATAACCGGTAAAGGGGAAATAGCTAAAACTAGCTATACCACTCTCCTGCTTAAAAGTGTTACATCCGGTAGGCAGGAGAGTGGAAGTTCAACTAAACAGCACATCCTGCGAGTTGAGAGCTATTACTTCACAGGCAATAAATGAGGAGTTTATTAATTGTTTGATGATGCGGTCAGTTCGGTTCCGCCAGGCACAACAAGGTTGCCGCCACAACACCGGCAGTTTCCGTTCTCAACCTTGTTTCTCCCAATGCAACGGGAATAAAATCGTTTTTCAAGGCAAGGTCGATTTCTTCTTTTGTAAAATCTCCTTCTGGCCCTATAAGTATGAGTTGATTTGAAGATTTCGAGATTTGAATATGAAGAGATTCTTTATTGCCTTCCGGTAAACAATGTGCGATGCATTTATTTTCATGTTCAAAAGGCCTCATTACCAAATCTTCAAATGTAACAGGTTTGCTTAAAACCGGTAACCAGCATTGTTGTGACTGCAGCATAGCGCTGATGAGAATACTTTTCATCCTGTCAAAACGAAAATGTTGTTTTTCGGTCCTGCTGCAAATCAATGGGATGATTTTGTTTACGCCTATCTCTGTTGCTTTTTCCAGAAACCACTCAAAGCGGCTTGTGTTTTTTACTGGAGAGATAGCGATGGTAATTATTTTTTCCGGTGGAGCCTGGTAACTTTCCGAAAGAATGGAAACCGTGCATCTTTTTTTATGGTCATCTGTGATACAGGCAGTGAAGATATTTCCACGCCCGTCTGTCAGGTTCAACTGCTGGCCGTTTTGCATGCGCAATACCTGCACCACATGCTTGCTGGTATCTTCATTCAATACAAATTCGTTTGTGCCTGGCTGTAATGTGTCAGTATAAAAAAATGGTAATGCCATAAAAAAGAAATGGAGAACGATCAACTTTCATTCTCCATTACAAATTAATAAATTAGATTTAAAAAGGCGCATCGTCATCAAATTCCCCATCGTTCATCTTGCTGCCTTTTTGTATGTACATCCTGGCTTCATCGCCGCTGCCACTGGTATTCACCGGCCTCCAGTTTCCGCCTCCTGACGGTGGCTGGCCCGGGTTGAAATCGTTTCCTTCATCTTCTACAAATTTCTGTATATGCAGCAATGCTTTCAGTTTGATGGTTTCCAGGCTTCCGTTTCGGTGTTTCGCAATCTTTACGTGTGTTTCCCCCTTGTTATTTTCACCAAATTCATTGGCGGTAATGTCATAGTATTCCGGCCTGTACAGGAACATCACCATGTCGGCATCCTGTTCAATGGCGCCCGATTCACGCAGATCACTCAATTGCGGCATCTTGTTGCCTTCTTTACGTTTTTCCACTTCACGGCTTAGCTGCGAGAGTGCAATGATGGGCACCTGCAGTTCTTTGGCAAGGCCTTTCAGGTCGCGTGAAATCTTGCTGATCTCCTGTTCCCGGTTGCTGTTGCGGTCGGCGCTGCCGCTCATGAGCTGCAGGTAATCAATGATGATGATACCCACATTGTGCTTGTTCTTCAACCGGCGGCATTTGGCCCTCAGTTCAAAAATATTGAGCGCTGCTGAATCATCAATGAAAATGGGCGCCTTGCTCAGCCTTTCAATACCACGCTTGTACAATTGTTTCATTTCATGCTCTTCCAGTTTGCCACGGGCTATTTTTTCCAGCCATATCTCACTCTCGGCACTGAGTATACGCTGAACAAGCTGCGCACTGCTCATCTCCAGGCTGAAAAAACCCACAGCCGTTGGTTTTGTTGGATGCATGGCAGCACTACGGGCAAGGTTAAGCGCAAATGCGGTTTTACCAACCGATGGCCTTGCGGCCAGGATGATGAGGTCGGTGGGTTGCCAGCCGTATGTTACCCTGTCGAGCGAGTTGAAACCGGTGGGAACACCTGTAATATCTTCCTGACGGTTACGCATATCCTCAATCCGCTGGATGGTTTTTACCAGTACGGTATCTATGCTGTCGAAGTTCTTTCTTAAATGGTTGTTGGTAATTTCAAAAAGCTTGCTTTCCGCATCATCCAGCATGTCAAACACATCCGTGCTGTCTTCATAAGCCTCCCCGATGATCTCCCCGCTGATGCGTATCAGTTCACGTTGTATGAATTTCTGGAGTACGATCCTGGAATGTGCGTCAATATTGGCTGCAGATACAACGGCATTGGTTAAACGAGAAACAAAATAAGGCCCGCCCACAATGTCAAGTTCTTCCCTCACTTTCAATTCCTCCACTACCGTAAGCATATCGATAGGCATGCTTTTTATGGCCAGCCCCTGCATGGCTTTGTAAATACGCTGGTGTGCATCTACATAGAAACATTCCGGTTTAAGAATCTCTACAACCGTATCAAAAGCGCTTTTCTCCAGCATGATGGCGCCAAGTATTGCCTCTTCCAGTTCCTTTGCCTGCGGCGGAACTTTGCCAAACACCATCGATCCAAGATCGGCGGCTGTTTTACGGCGAACCTTCCTGTCCTTATTTAAATTAGTGAATTCCATGTTATCGGTTATGGTTGCCTGTTAGGGTTAATAATTGTTAGCCGGCGGTAATTAAATAACGGAAACTGCTACCTGCTTCTTTCCTTACCGCCATTTCCTTACAAAACCCGGTTATGGTACGCCGGCTTCATCAGGGCGGCTAAGGTAAATTCAAATTGATAATCATAATTTCACATAGCGCTGTTATTAACTTGTTCCGGCAGATTATCCACTGCTAACGCACATACAAAAGTAGTTTATTAACGGGTTATCCACCAACCTGTTAACATCTATTGTTCCGTAGGTAATAAAAAAGGGCCCATTTTATGCACATATTCCCGCATCTGTTTTTTCTTTTTGTTCACCGGGGAAAATATTTTTACCTCCCTTTTTTTGGAAACAACTTTTACATTTTCACAATTTTAATGTATAAACGGCACCATAAAAACATCTTCAATCAATAAACTATCTTTGCAGCCAATTTAATTCTGATAGATACATGACAATTTCTTACAACTGGCTGAGCGAATACCTGCCTGTAACAGTAGATCCGGCTGAACTGGGTAATATACTTACATCAATAGGGCTGGAAGTGGAGAGCATGGAACGGGTTGAGGATATAAAAGGCGGATTGGCCGGCTTGCTGGTTGCAGAAGTGGTTACATGCAGCAAACATCCGGACGCTGATAAGTTACATGTTACAACCGTTAATGCAGGTTCCGGCGACCTGCTCACAATTGTTTGCGGAGCCTCCAATGTAGCCGCCGGACAAAAAGTGGTACTGGCAACAACGGGCACCACCATTTACCCGGTTAATGGCGATCCATTCACAATTAAGAAAGCAAAGATACGCGGCGTGGAAAGCCATGGTATGATCTGTGCCGAAGATGAAATCGGTATTGGCCATGACCATAATGGTATCATCGTTTTACCTGCCGAAGCGGTGCCCGGAACCCCGGTAGCAGACCTGTATAAACCCAAACGGGATGTTATTTTTGAAATAGGCCTCACCCCAAACCGCATTGATGCCATGAGCCACCTGGGCGTGGCACGCGATGTTTGCGCTTATCTTTCTCATCACCGGCAACAGGAAATTTCACCCGTACTTCCATTTCGGGATATTGTACAGCACGATAACACTAAACAGGAAATTACGGTTGACATAAAGGATACAGATGCTTGCCGGCGGTACAGCGCCCTCACCATAAAAAATATCAGCATATCTGAAAGCCCGCAATGGCTTCAGCATAAACTGAAAAGCATCGGCGTTAAACCGATCAGTAATATCGTGGATGTCACCAATTTCATCCTTCATGAAACCGGCCAGCCGCTGCATGCATTTGATGCTGAAAAAATAAATGGAAAAAAAGTGATCGTGCGAAAAGCCACAGCAGGAGAACGGTTTACCACGCTCGACGGAAAAGAAAGGACATTGAATGCCGGCGACCTGCTGATAGCAGATGATGCAGGCGGTATGTGCATTGCCGGTGTTTATGGCGGCATTCACAGCGGGGTTACCAGCCAAACCACATCCATATTCCTGGAAAGTGCCTGGTTTAATCCGTCCGGTATCAGGGCTACTTCACTCAAACACGATTTGCGAACAGATGCCGCTGCCCGGTTTGAAAAAGGAACCGATATCAGTAATACGGTTAAATCACTAACACGGGCGGCCCAACTCATTGCTGAGCTGGCAGGTGGGGAAGTTTCCGGAGAACTGATTGATATTTATCCCGAACCTGCAAAGAAAACACGGGTAAGCCTTACTTACGCATACCTGAAGAAACTGAGCGGAAAAGACTACCCGGTGAACAGTGTAAACAATATCCTGACAAAGCTTGGTTTTATCATTGTACAGGAATCGGAAGAAGAACTGCAGGTGGAAGTACCTTACAGTAAACCTGATATCAGCATTCCTGCCGACCTGGTAGAAGAAATCATGCGTATAGACGGACTTGACAATATTGATATTCCGAAAACCATCAGCATTGCACCTGCCGTTGAAAAGAACAAAGACAAGTATATTGTAAAAGAGAAACTGGCAGGATATTTCACCGGGCAGGGTTTCTATGAAATATTTACGAACAGCATCAGCAACAGCCGGTTTTATGCCGAAGATGTGTTGAAGGGAGCAGTTAAAATGATCAACAGCCTCAGCAGTGAACTGGATATCATGCGCCCCATGATGTTGCAGGGCGGCTTACAGGTGATCGCCCATAATAACAACAGGAAGCTGAACAACCTCAGGCTGCATGAATTCGGTAAAACTTATGCCGCGTCTCCGGGTAATAAGTACAGCGAAATAAACCACCTGGCCATTTATACAAGTGGCAATATTACGGAACAGGACTGGCGTTCAAAACCCGTAAAATCTGATTTTTATTACCTGAAAGCTGTTGTTGAAAATATCCTGGTATTGATGGGTATTAACGGGGCAATGTTTGAACCGGTTGCAGGGAACGGACTTAAAAACCAGGCTGTTATTAAAGTTGGGAAAACCATAGCAGGTTTTATTGGTGAGGTTGATGATACCAGCTTGAAGCAATTTGACCTGAAAATACCGGTTTATTTTGCCGATTTACTGTGGGATGAATTATTGCAGTTATCTGCAAAAAATACAATCAGGTACAGGGAAGTGCCCCGGTTTCCGGCTGTGGTTCGCGATCTGTCAATTGTAGTGGAAAAAAATATTACGTATGCTCAGATAAAAAAATTAGCTTCATCCGCAGGTATACAGCCACTGCAATCCATTCAACTGTTCGATATTTTTGAAAGCGAAAAGCTGGGAGCCGGGAAAAAGGCAATGGCAGTGAGTTTTACTTTCCTGGATGAATTGAAAACACTTACAGATGTAGAAATAGATTCATTCATGCAAAAGATCATTGCCGTATATGAAACAGCATTACAGGCAACCATCAGGAAATAACACAACTTGCAGCAACTAAAAGAACATATAAGCCGCGTAAACAGTAAGCTCCAGGAATTGCTGAAAAAACATGCATCCCTGGAAAAGGAGTGTGAACAGCAACAAAAAAGCATCCAGAAATTAAAAGCTGAACTGGAACTAAAAGACCAGCGGATTAACCTGCTTGAACAGCAACAGCATATTTTAAAGTCTGCTGCCGGTAAAATGGACGAGAAAGACAGGAAGGAATTTGAACAGGTCATCAATAAATATATCCGTGAAATTGATAAATGCATCAATTTATTAAACGAATAATTCCGGCAAATGGCAGAACTCATACCCATCAATATATTAATCGGCGACAGAACATACCGGATCAGGACTCAACCTGAGGATGAAGAGGTGATCCGCAAAACACTGAAAGTGATCAATGACAAGATCATTGAATTTAAAACCCAGTTTGCCGGCAAAGACATGCAGGATTATATCGCCATGGTCATCATCTGGTATGCCACCCAAACACCGGCCGAATCGGGCAACCTGAAACAGGAAGAACTGCTGGAAAGCCTGTCAAAAATGGAATTACTCATCGATAAGGCCCTCTGATTTTTTTAGCCCCCCGTTTTTTAGCATTTATTCTGCAAGAAGGGTTTTAAAACTACCTGCAAAATCATTATCTTCGCCAATTACCGCCCACGGCGAATATATTCCCGTGGATTATTATACAATATTGTGAATCAGACAAAAAACAAGACATTTAATGGAACCGTATATAATTTCCATCATTACAGGAGTAGTGGCATTGGTTGTTGGAGCCTTTGCCGGAAAACAGCTTTTTTCTAAAAACACGCGCAGGCAGGTTGAAGAGGCCCAGATAATGGCCGAAAAAATAGTTTCAGACGCCCAGGTACAGGCAGAAACCCTGAAAAAGGAGAAATTACTGGAAGCAAAAGAGAAGTTTGTTCAGCTAAAATCTGATCATGACCGCGATGTGTTGCAGCGTACCCAGAAAATCAATGAATCAGAGAACCGTATCAAACAGAAAGAGCAGAGCATCAACCAGAAAGAATCAAACCTGGAAAAGCAACTGAAGGAGAATGAGCAGATAAAGGAAAACCTGAACCGCCAGATTGAGGTGGTGAATATTAAAAGGACAGAACTGGAAAAGCACCAGGAAGAGCATATCCGCCGCCTTGAAAAAGTAGCCGGCCTTTCGGCAGAAGAAGCCAAAAAGCAACTGATTGAAAGCCTTACCCAGGAGGCGCATTCCAAGGCATTGTCTATCCAGCAGGAAATTGTGGAAGATGCCAAACTGAAAGCGAATAAGGAAGCACGCAAAATAATCATACAAACCATCCAGCGTACTGCTGCTGAACAGGCGATTGAAAATTCCATCACAGTATTTAACCTGGAAAGTGACGAAATAAAAGGGTCAATCATTGGCAGGGAAGGACGTAATATCAGGGCCATTGAGGCAGCTACAGGTGTTGACCTGATTGTTGACGATACGCCGGAAGCCATCGTTCTTTCATCCTTTGACCCATTGCGAAGGGAAGTGGCACGTTTGTCATTGCAAAGGCTTGTTTCCGATGGCCGAATCCACCCGGCACGTATTGAAGAAGTGGTTGAAAAAACGAAGCGCCAGTTGGAAGACCAGGTAATGGAAATAGGGGAGCGAACCATCATTGAACTTGGAATTCATGGGTTACATAAAGAACTGGTTCGTATGGTAGGCCGGATGCGTTTCCGTTCATCGTATGGCCAGAACCTGTTGATGCACAGCCGTGAAACCGCCAATCTCTGTGGCATAATGGCGGCAGAATTAGGCATGAACCCAAAACTGGCCAAAAGAGCCGGCTTGCTGCATGATATTGGAAAAGTTCCGGATGAAGAAACAGAGTTGAGCCATGCCCTGCTGGGAGCTAAGCTGGCGGAAAAATATGGTGAAAACCCGGCAGTGGTGAATGCCATCGGTGCTCACCACGATGAAATGGAGATGCAATATGTTATTTCACCCATCATCCAGGCTTGTGATGCCATCAGTGGCGCACGTCCCGGAGCCAGGCGTGAAATCATGCAGCAGTATATCCAGCGTATCAAAGACCTGGAAAACCTGGCAATGGCCTACACTGGCGTAGAAAAAGCTTATGCTATACAGGCCGGCCGCGAACTGCGGGTGATTGTGGAAGCAGATAAGGTAACAGACGGCGACAGCGACAAATTAAGCTTCGAAATAGCCCAGAAAATACAGGAAGAAATGACTTTCCCCGGCCAGATAAAAGTTACGGTAATACGTGAAAAGAGGGCGGTGAACATAGCCCGCTAATCAGATGTCATTTTTTCCATAGGTTTTATTAAATATGGAAAATGTGTAATATCAATTACTGGGGTTAATCTAAAACGATTACACTTTTTTTTTTGACAGTTTACATATCACCAGTAACCTGTTTTAATTGAAAATTGAACAGTTGCAGGTGTTTTTTTGCTGGAAAAGTATCTTTAATAACTTGAAAGCTGCTTTAACAGGAAAAGTTAGCCAATCTTAAAAAACTTTTAAACGATAAACTTCAAACTTCAAATTTTTACCCTTACCTTTGCCGTCCGTTAAAATTAAAGAATATGAACGCAGTTACATTTGTTCATGAGCAGCTTACAACAAAAGCGACGCTTCCAACATTTAAGGCAGGAGACAACATTACTGTAAATTACAGGATTATTGAAGGAACCAAGGAGCGTATCCAAAGTTTCAAGGGCGATGTAATCAAGCGCCAGGGAACAGGGGCAACTGCTACCTTCACCGTACGTAAGATGAGTGATGGCGTTGGTGTTGAGCGTTTATTCCCGCTTTTTTCGCCAAATATTGAAAGCATCACGTTGAATAAGGTTGGCCGTGTTAGGCGTGCAAAACTTTATTTCCTGCGTGAAAGGAGTGGTAAGAGTGCCCGTATCAAGGAAAAAAGAATGGCTGTTGCTGCAAAAGCAAAGTAATATATCAGCAGATAAAATATTTAACATACTGGTTAAAAGCGGAAACAAAACATTTCCGCTTTTTTTATGCCTGTACCCGAAGTTAATCAACCTCATTTTTATGTGAACGGGTGTTTGCAGGCATGGTTGATAAACAGGTGAAAAAGCGCCTGTTTCTATGTTGCTTTACCAAAATATCCTCAATGGCTGGTTAAAAAAATATATCTTTGCATTTCAAATCATTAATATGATACTGTCAAGTTTAAATTCAATCATGCTTTTTTCAATGCCGGGCGGCAGTGAATGGATACTGATCATCCTTGTTGTTTTACTGATGTTCGGCGGGAAGAAAATTCCTGAACTGATGCGGGGCGTTGGCCGCGGAATCCGTGAATTCAACGATGCCAAATCGAATGTAAAGAGTGAGATAGAAGAAGGAATGAAGGAAAAGGATCCGGGAAAGCAACAACAGGTTTCTCAATAATCAGGTAAATAAAAGATATTCAGCCGAAGGGTGTAACACCAGGGTCTTCAGATCAAAAGGGTTGCACACTTCGGCTGATTGTTTGATAAAGGCACAGTTCATCAGCATATGTTCAACTACCAAAATATAGGAGCGTACCATGAGGACCTGAAATCAGGCAGAACAGACTGCCGTACGGCGGTTTCTCATTTCCTTGTAAATATTGAAAAACATGGTTCACTGAATGTTTTTGTTGAAGTATTTGCAGAAGAAGCGATGGATAAAGCAGCGGCTTTAGACGCCAGGCGAAAGGCTGGCGAACCCATGAAAAAACTGCATGGCGTGGTTATTGCCATTAAAGACGTGATATGTTATAAAGGACATTCGGTAACCGCTTCATCTGCTATACTGAAAGGGTTTATTTCCATGTATCATGCAACAGCCGTTCAGTTATTGCTGGATGAAGATGCGATCATCATCGGTAATTGTAATTGCGATGAATTTGCTATGGGCAGTACCAATGAAAATTCAGTTTATGGCCCGGTACGTAATGCCATTGGTGAAAATATGGTTCCCGGCGGGTCATCCGGAGGGAGTGCTGTTGCCGTTCAGGCCGGATTGTGCATGGTAAGCCTCGGAAGCGATACAGGCGGCTCGGTAAGGCAACCCGCCGATTTTTGCGGTATCATCGGGATCAAGCCCGGATATGGGAGAGTCTCACGGTATGGGTTACTCGCTTATGCATCTTCTTTTGACCAGATAGGTATTTTTGGAAAACAGGTAAGTGATGTGGCCCTCGTGCTGGATGTAATATGCAAACCTGATTCATTCGACAGTACCATGAACATGGAAATGCCTGTAATCCCATTCAGTGCATATAACCAGGTACAGAAAAAGAAATACCGGATATGTTATTTCAGGCAGATGATCAATCACCCACTACTGGATAAAGAAATTGCAGGCAACATACTTGAAACCATCCAGGCGCTTCGCCATGAAGGCCACCAGGTGGAAGAAACAGATTTTCACCTGCTGGATTATATTGTTCCCGCATATTATGTACTTACAACTGCAGAAGCCAGCAGCAACCTTTCCCGCTATGATGGAATCAGGTTTGGCCATAGGAGCAATAAGCCTGCCGAAGATTTAACATCGTTTTATATGCAGAACCGGAGTGAAGGTTTTGGTGCCGAAGTTAAAAGGCGCATCATGCTGGGTACCTATGTGTTAAGTACCGGGTACTATGATGCTTATTTTAATAAAGCACAGCAGGTAAGGAGGATGTTGGTAGATAATATTTCGCTGATTTTCAGCAGGTACGATGCCGTTATCTTACCAAACAGCCCTACTACGGCTTATCCGCTGGGTGAAAAAGATAAGGATCCGATTGCCGTTTACCTGGCAGATATTTTTACCGTTTTTGCAAATTTAACCGGTATACCCGCCATTGCAGTTCCCTTGTATAAACACAGCAACGGCATGCCTTTCGGCTTACAGGTTATGGTGAATAAACAGGATGAATTAACTTTGCTGAAGCTGGCTGATACATTGATCGGGCTTCAGGATTCAGCAAAGAATTGATGCATTGATGAAAAGAATAATCTACATTACCGCATTTTCCCTGTTTGTCTGGCTGCCTGCCCTGGCATCAAACCGCTGGCAGAACGAAATGCAGCAGGAACCCATTTCCCCTGTGGAAGATACCACCCGTGAAATAAATGCTGCAGATGATGCGCTTATTGAAGATATAATTAAATCAAAGCAGACCCCCCAGGCCGAAAAAGTGCAATATATCAGCCAGCAGACCCGGTATGGATTTAAAAGCCTTTTTTCAAAATACAGCTATAATTCCACCTTGCCCTATTCAAGCCAGGTAAACCCTTTTGCCGAAAATTATATGCAGGATTATTTAAGGGTTCATTCCGGTAACCTGGTAAAGATGAAAAGCTGGGGTGTTCCTTATTTCAACCTGATAGACCGCATATTTGCCCAGTATGGATTACCGCGTGAATTAAAATACCTGGCTGTAATTGAAAGTAACCTCAATACGGGTGCTACCAGCTGGGCCGGGGCAGGCGGTCCCTGGCAGTTTATGCCTTATACGGCCCGTGATTATGGATTGATTGTAAATAATGGGTATGATGAACGGCGCGATTACATAAAAAGTACGCATGCCGCAGCCCGTTACCTGCTTACGTTATACAGGCAAATGCACGACTGGTTGCTGGTAATTGCCGCATATAATGGCGGCCCGGGCAGGGTGTATGATGCCATGAAAAGAAGCGGCAGTAAGAATTTCTGGTCATTACAATACTACCTTCCGGAAGAAAGCAGGAACCATGTAAAGAAATTCATTGCTACCCATTACATCATGGAGAATAACAGTAATAACCTTCAATTGCTTAATAGCAAAGGGTTATTCACGGCCATACCCGGAGCCGGAGACCCGTATAATAATTACCCGGTTCTTAGTGAAGAAGAAAAAGCGAATGCAGAAACACAGGTTGTTTCGGGAAAATATAATGCTTTGATCATAGCTAAAAACCTGGGAATGGATATAACCCAGTTTAACCGGTATAATCCATCTTTTGATGCTAAATTATCGGCAAACGGTCAATACGACCTGTTGCTTCCGGCAGATAAGATGCAACAGTTTTTGGCCACTAAATACCAGATTTTGAACGAATGTGTGCAGTTACTGCTGGATGATACCGACATACCCAATAACAGGACCGAATACCCGCAAAAAAGCAAGCGGAAATAATGCCCGCTCAACCTGCTTTCTCTAAAATCAAAATATCATACATCATACATCACACATCATACATCACACATCACACATCATACATCACACATCATAAATCATACATCAAAAATCTAAGATCATTCATCTAACCTCCCCAGTGTTTTCATAATCGCCTCAGCCTTTAGCAAACTCTCCTCATATTCTTTATCTATATCACTGTTGAATGTAATGCCACCACCGGCTTTACACGATACCAGTTTTTTACTGCTGTCGTACATCAGGCTCCTGATT
>WBZP01000749.1_pt1 | contig 42339 bp, 31 predicted proteins | sample 5204301 | NCBI WGS metagenome assembly WBZP01 (sample SAMN12412401, study PRJNA552823) | activated sludge metagenome | isolation source: activated sludge from nitrification reactor of wastewater treatment plant... | place: USA: Pennsylvania | collected 2017
CATCGGCATCTCTGCCGACGAACAGCGCGTCGTCGACCAGACCCTGCTGGATCTCGACGGCACCCCGGACAAGGGCCGGCTCGGCGCCAACGCGATCCTGGGTGTCTCGCTGGCGGTGGCGAAGGCGGCCGCCGATTCCGCCGAACTGCCACTGTTCCGCTACATCGGCGGCCCGAACGCGCACATCCTGCCGGTCCCGATGATGAACATCATCAACGGCGGCGCCCATGCCGACACCGGGGTGGACGTGCAGGAGTTCATGATCGCGCCGATCGGGGCACCGTCGTTCAAGGAGGCGCTGCGCTGGGGCGCCGAGGTCTACCACTCGCTGAAGTCGGTGCTCAAGAAGCAGGGCCTGGCCACCGGCCTCGGTGACGAGGGCGGTTTCGCGCCGGATCTGCCCGGCACCAAGGCGGCGCTGGACCTGATCGCAACGGCCATCGAGGGCGCCGGCCTGAAGGTGGGCGCCGACGTGGCCCTGGCGCTGGATGTGGCCGCCACCGAGTTCTACACGCAGGGAACGGGTTACGCGTTCGAGAAGGAGACCCGGACCGCCGCGCAGATGACTGCGTTCTACGAGGATCTGATCGGCGGCTACCCGATCGTCTCGATCGAGGACCCGCTGTCCGAGGACGACTGGGACGGTTGGGTGGCGCTGACGTCGGCGATCGGCGACAAGATCCAGATCGTCGGCGACGACCTGTTCGTCACCAACCCGGAGCGCCTCGAGGACGGTATCGAGAAGGGCGCCGCGAACGCGCTGCTGGTGAAGGTGAACCAGATCGGTACGCTGACCGAGACGCTCGACGCGGTGGCGCTGGCCCACAACGCCGGCTACAAGACGATGATGAGCCACCGGTCCGGCGAGACCGAGGACACCACCATCGCCGACCTGGCCGTCGCGGTCGGCAGCGGGCAGATCAAGACGGGCGCTCCGGCCCGCAGCGAACGCGTCGCCAAGTACAACCAGCTGCTGCGCATCGAGGAGACCCTCGGCGACGCGGCTCGGTACGCCGGCGATCTGGCCTTCCCGCGGTTCACCGTCTAGCAGCCTCCTCTCGGCCAGTTCTCCGGCGAGCGTGCGTGTTGGTCCGCTGACACGCCGTTGTCGGCGTACAACCGCGGACGCTCGCCGGGGGAGCGCCGGCCGGTAATCTGAGCAACGATGTCTGACGCGAAACGGCCCGACCCGAAACGGCGGTCTCCGACCTCCCGACCGGGGAAGCCCGGCGAGGCGAAGGGCCGTGCGCGCCGGGCCCAGCAGCCGCCGTCGTCGCCGACGACGCAGCGCCGCGAACCGAGGCCGGCCGATGCCCAGAATGAGAATCGGGCGCTACCGGTGCCCATCGAGGCGGTTCGGCAATCGATCACCGACTCCGCCGAGCAACGCTCCGAGGAGCGGTTGGGGTTCACCGCGCGGCGGGCGGCCATCCTGGCGGCCGTGGTGTGCGTCCTGACGCTGACCATCGCCGGGCCGGTCCGGACCTATTTCGCCCAGCGCACGGAGATGAAACAGCTGTCGGCCACCGAGGCCGCGCTGCGCAAACAGATCGCCGACCTCGAGGGTCAGAAGACGAAGCTCGGCGACCCGGTGTTCATCGCCGCGCAGGCCCGCGAGCGCCTCGGTTTCGTGATGCCCGGCGACATCCCCTATCAGGTGCAGCTGCCGCCGGGGGCCCTGGTGCCCGCCGATCCCGAGGAGCATCCCGGCATCACGCCGAGCAACGAGCCCTGGTACACGGCGCTGTGGAAGACCATCGCCGACACCCCGCACGGCCCGCCCCCGCCCCCGGCCGCACCCCCGCCGGCACCTCCGGTCGATCCGAACGCGCCACCGCCCGATCCGAATGCGCCGCCGAATCCCGACACCCCGCCGCCGGGTCCCGGTGGTTGACCCGGCCGACCTCGACGCGGTTGCCCGTCAGCTCGGGCGCGAACCGCGTGGGGTTCTCGCGATCGCCTACCGGTGCCCCAACGGCGAGCCGGGTGTCGTACGCACGGCGCCGCGGCTGCCCGACGGCACGCCGTTCCCGACGCTGTACTACCTGACCCACCCGGCCCTGACGGCCGCGGCCAGCCGGCTGGAGTCGGCCGGGTTGATGCGGGAGATGACCGAACGGCTCAGCGGTGACCCGGATTTGGCGGCGGCCTACCGGCGCGCACACGAGGATTACCTGAGCGAGCGCGACGCGATCGAACTGCTGGGCACCACCTTCACGGGCGGCGGGATGCCTGATCGGGTCAAGTGCCTGCACGTCGTCATGGCCCATTCGCTGGCAAAAGGCCCCGGCCTCAACCCATTCGGCGACGAGGCACTGGCCGTCCTGGCCGCGGAACCGGGAATGGCCGGCATCCTGGACCCCGCCGTATGGATCGGAGCCGACGAATGACCGACCGGGTCGCCGCGATCGACTGCGGGACGAACTCGATCCGCCTCCTGATCGCCGACATCGACAAGGGCCTGAACACCGACGGCGCCGATGTGCGGGTTCATGATGTGCACCGGGAGATGCGCATCGTACGGCTCGGGCAGGGCGTCGACGCCACCGGCAAATTCGCACCGGAGGCCATCGCCCGGACCCGCGACGCGCTGGCCGACTACGCGGGTCTGTTGCGGCAGTTCGGCGTTGACCGCGTCCGGATGGTCGCGACGTCGGCAACCCGTGACGCGGCAAACCGCGACGAGTTCTTCGACATGACCGCCGACGTGCTGGGTGCGGTGGTCCCGGGCGCGGTGGCCGAGGTGATCACCGGGGCCGAGGAGGCCGAGCTGTCGTTCATCGGCGCGGTAGCCGAACTGGACACGGCGGCAGCACCTTTCGTCGTCGTCGATCTCGGTGGCGGGTCCACCGAGGTGGTGGTCGGCAGCCGGCGCGCCGACACCGGTTACTCCGCGGACATCGGCTGTGTCCGGATCACCGAACGGTGCCTGCACTCCGATCCGCCGACCGCCGGTGAGATCGAGGCCGGCCGCGCCATGGTGCGTACGCGCCTCGGCGCGGCACTGCGGGCCGTTCCGGTGGAGGGGGCCCGGACGTGGGTGGGGGTGGCGGGCACGTTCACCACCCTCGCCGCGCTGGCGCAACGGATGACCACCTACGACTCCGAGGCGATCCACCTGTCCACCGTCGGGTTCGCCCAGCTGCTGCCGGTGTGCGACGAGCTGCTCGCGATGACCCGCCGGCAGCGGGCCGCGCTGGGGCCGATGCACGAGGGCCGGGTCGACGTGATCGGCGGGGGAGCCATCGTCGTGCAGGAACTCGCTCGCGAACTCGGCGACCGGGCCGGCATCGCGGCGCTGGCGGTCAGTGAACACGACATCCTCGACGGCGTGGCGCGCTCGCTGGTCGGCGCACGCTGAGCGATGCGCCGGGTGCTGGCAGCGCTGCTCGGCGCCCTGGTGGTGATGGCGGTGGCCGGGTTTCCGGTTTACGTTCGGCCGCAACAGGATCCGCTGCGCGCCGCCGATGCCGTGGTGGTGCTCGGCGGCTCGCACAGCGGGGCCCGCTACCAGCGGGGGCTTCAGCTGGCCCACGCCGGCTGGGCGCACGATCTGGTGCTGTCGAATCCCTACGGCGGGGCCGACCCGTTCCTCGACCGGTTGTGCGCCGCCGCGCAGCCCCGATTCCGGGTGCGCTGCTTCGACCCCGATCCACACTCGACGCTGGGTGAGGCGCGGCAGATCCGGGACCTGGCCGCCGCCGAGCACTGGCACACCGTCATCGTCGTGACGTCCGTGCCGCATGTCTCACGGGCGCGCTACATCATCGGGAAGTGTTGGGAGGGAGCACTTGTCATGCAGGGCACGCCCGCCCATCTGGGTCCGCTGGGGTGGGCGGCGATGTATGTGTACCAGAGCGCAGGATATCTGAAGTCCGTGCTGCACGGCTCCTGCTGAATACCCGCACTGCGATGAGTTCTGCCCGCAGGTGCAGTCTGATCTGTATGGGCAGACTCATCTATGGCTTCACCGTTTCGGTGGACGGGTACATCGCCGACGCGCACGGCAGCATCGACTGGTCCGAACCGAGCGAGGAACTGCACCAGTACTGGAACGACTTCGAGCGGGAGACCGCCCTGTCGTTCTACGGCCGCCGGCTCTACGAACTGATGTCCGCGTACTGGCCGACCGCCGACCAGGCGCCGGACGCCACCCCGTTGATCGTCGACTTCGCCCGCATCTGGTGCGATATGCCGAAAGTGGTGTTCTCGCGCACCCTGGAGTCCGTCGACTGGAACTCCCGACTCGAACGCGGCGACCCGGTCGAGGTGGTGAGGAAGCTGAAGGCCGAAACCGAGGGCAGCTTGGAGGTGGCCGGCGCGACACTGGCCGCACCGATCGTGCAGGCCGGACTGGTCGACGAATACCGCATCGTGATCGCGCCCACCGCCGTGGGTGGCGGCACCCCGTTCTTCCCGGCGCTGCCGTCATGGATCTCGCTGCGACTGCTGGAGAACCGCACCTTCCCGGGCGGTACGGTCCTGCTGCGCTACGAGCCGAAACGCGACTGAGTCAGTTCTGGTCCGGGGCGGTCGGCAACTCCTCGCCGCGCGCACCCGTCGGCGTCCGTGACCCGGCCAGTGTGAGGGCCAGGATCACCATGGCGAGCCCGGTCCCGAAGTGCAGCCACGCGTCGGCCGATTCACCGGACACCAGGGGTCCGGTGAGCAACGCGCGCAGCCACAGTCCGAGCAACAGCGCCCCGCCGGCCAGCAGGTAGGTCCGGGACCGGCCGTAGCTGCGCGCCATCAGAAGCCCGCACAGACCCAGTGCGATGTGAAAGAGGTTGTGCAGCACCGAGACCGCGAAGATTCCGAACAGTGCGACGCCGGGCCGGTAGGCGACCAGCTGCATGGCGTGGGTGCCGTCGGTGACGGTGGGGATGAAACCGAGCAGCCCCCAGGCGATCAGCAGCGAGCCGACCAACAGTGCGGCGCACTGCACGGCAAGGAAGGTGAATCCCGGGCGGGTCAGCCGGCGCGTTCTGGGTGTTGTCATCTCGGCCTCCTGGGCCGGGATACCCGTCGGATCAGCGGCCTAAGCCAGGTTCTCGATGGCCTTCGCGGTGTACACGCGATAGCCGGCATCCGGCTGGTAGCCGTGCACCTCCGGGGTGTCCAGATCGCGGATGAACGCCAGGATCTCGCGGCTGAACAACTGGCCGGGCACCAGTACCGGGAAGCCCGGCGGGTAGGGCGTGACGAAGGTGGCGGAGACGACGTCGGCGCCGGCGTCCAGGGCGGCCTCGATCTCCTCGGTGGTGCGGTACTCGCAGTTCCCGTCCTGGTAGGAGAGGTAGAAGGCGCGGCGGACGTCGCCCTCGGGGGTCGGGTCGTCGCCCGTGAGATCACGGAATGCGGGGTGGAAGCCGCTGAAGTCCGGCATGTACGTGGAGTCGGCGGTGAGCCGGTGCACGCGCTCCTCGAAGCGGGCCCGCTCACCCAGACCCATCTCCGAGATCCGTTCGTCGAGATCGCGGGCGATCTTGACCAGCACTTCGACCAGGAACGCCACCGAGCTGCGGGTGGTGCCGATATTGGTCATGAACAACACGGTGTTGCGGGACGTCTTGTTGATCTGCACGCCGTAGCGGTCCATCAGCTGCTCGCGTTTGAACTCGTCCCCGTCGAATCCGGTGGGCCCGATCGACAGTGTGATCCGCGACGGGTCGAGCACGAATTCGTCGACGTCCCAGGCGTCCATCATCCGGTGCGACCGCAACGGCTGATCGATGTGGGAGGCCCGGTATTCGCCGGGGATCAGATCGGATGTCCGCAGGCACCGGACGTAGCGGCTCAGCAGCGGGTTGTTGTCGATCGCGTCGCGCAGCTGCATGGCGTTCTCGATCTGCCGCTGCACCAGTTCGGCCCCCTCGAGCGCGACCTGACGGCGGCCGAGGTCCAGCGACGCGAGGATCTGGTAGTTCGGTGAGGTCGAGGTGTGGGCCATGTAGGCCTCGTGGAAGGGCTCGGCGACCTTCTGCTCGAAATCCTGGTCGAAGACGTGGATCATCGAGCCCTGCCGCAGCGCGGTCAGGGTCTTGTGGGTGGACTGGGTGGCGTAGACGCGCACCCGGGCGCGCGCCGGGTCGGGCGAGAGCCGCCGCTCGAGCAGTTCGTCGTCGGACGGTTTGGCCTCCGCGGTGAGGTCGGCGGCGAGTTGTTCCTCGTAGCTGCGGGCATATTCGGGGTCGCGCAGCTTGTCCCGCAGCTTGCGTGCGGCGGCCATCGCGGTCCGGGCGCGGTACACCGGATGGAACCGGGCGAACGCGAACCAGGCCTCGTCCCAGAGGAACACCAGGTCGGGTTTGATCGCCAGGCATTCCTCCATCACCCGCTGCACGTCGTAGACCACCCCGTCGAAGGTGCAGTTGGTCAGCGAGATCATCTTGACCCGGTCGAGTTTGCCATTTCGCTTCAGTGCCAACAGCTTTGACTTGATCTCGCGCAGCGGGACCGCGCCGTACATGGAAAATGCGGGTAGCGCATACGCTTCTAGGTAGATCACCTGGGCGCCGGCCAGCATCATGCCGTAGTGGTGCGACTGATGGCAGTTGCGGTCCAGCAGCACGATGTCGCCGGGCGCCACCAGCGACTGGGTGACGATCTTGTTGGCCGTCGAGGTTCCGTTGGTGACGAAGTAGCTGCGCCGGCTGCCGTAGGTCTCGGCGGCCAGCTCCTGCGCCTCCCGCAGCGGGCCGGTCGGTTCCAGCAGGGAGTCCAGGCCGCCGCACGTCGCCGAGGTCTCCGCCATGAACACGTCCAGGCCGTAGAAGCTGAGCATGTCCTTGATCCAGTGCGAGTGCACGATCGACTTGCCCTGCGAGATCGGCAGCGCGTGGAAGACCCCGGTGGGGCGATGGCTGTACTGCTTGAGCGCGCTGAAGAACGGCGTGCGGTAGCGGGCGGCGACGCCGGCCAGGATGGACAGGTGCAACTCCAGGAACCCTTCGCGCGCATGGAAGACCCGGCGGAAGTACTGCCCCAGCCGGCCCGCGATGGATTCCACCTGGATCTCGGTCATCAGATACAGGTCGAGTTCGGGTCGCAGTTCGGTGAGCGCCCTGGCGAGCGTCTCGGCGCGCCGGTCCGGTGACTGCTGCGGATTCAGCAGGTCGGGGATGCTGTGTTCGACGAACCGGTCGAAGGGCGCCAGTTCCCGTGCCGCGCGGGGCGAGAACCGGCTGCGCACCACCACGGCCTGCAGGTTGACGTTGAACGCGGCGGCGATCAGTGCTTCCTCGCCGCTGGGCACCACCACCAGGTCGTAGACGAACTCGTCGTCGGGCCGCCGCCAGCCGCGCACCTCCTTGCGCAGTGCGCGCTGTTCGTCCTCGGTCATCGCCTCGACGACGAGGACCTCGAAGTAGGGCCGGTCGGGGCCGGCGGCGGGCTGGCGCGGGGTCAGCGCGTCGGCGGTCTGCAGGTCCGGTTCGTCGGCGCCGGCGTGGTCGACGTCGCCGGTGCGGTAGGACTCGGTGATCAGCGCCCGGTTGATCCGGGTGACCGCCCGGGCGAACTTGTCGTAGCTACCTGCCGCGAAAAGTCTTTGTGCCCTGGCGAATTCATCTGGGCCGGGGAAGGCCCAGTACGGTTCGATACGGGCAAGTGTGCCGAGCAGATCTCGGCAGGTGGTCACGATTCCGGACTTGTCGGTGGTGTCCGGGCCCGACTGGCGGAGTTGCTCGGCGGCATCCTCGAGTCGGCACCAGGAGTCGCTGCGCAGTTGCCAGACACTGTTGTAGACCTCGGCGGCGTCGGCCATCCACGGCCCCTTTCACACGGCGTCTTCCTGGTGACAGTCGGACGTGGTCGAGCCTGTCACCATGCGGAGGCCGGCCGGGCGAACGGCGTGCGTCGATCGGATGACATCACGGCGTCGGCGGCAGTGCTACTGCTGGAAACGGTAACCCATGCCGGACTCGGTGAGCAGGTGTTTCGGGTGCGACGGATCATCCTCGAGTTTGCGGCGCAACTGCGCCAGATACACGCGCAGATAGTGGGTCTCCTTGGCGTAGGCCGGACCCCACACCTCTTTGAGGAGTTCTTCGCGTCCCACGAGCTTGCCCCGGTTGCGCACCAGCATCTCGAGCATGCCCCATTCGGTGGGCGTCAGATGCACCTCGGTACCGGCCCGGGTGACCTTCTTGGCGGCCAGATCCACGGTGAACGAGGTGGTTTCGACGACGGGCTGGTCGGTCTCGGAGGCGGCGGCATTGCGACGGACGGCGGCGCGCAACCGCGCGAGGAACTCGTCCATGCCGAAGGGTTTGGTGACGTAGTCGTCGGCTCCCGCGTCGAGGGCCTCGACCTTCTCGGCGGAGTCGGTGCGGGCAGACAGCACGATGACCGGCGCGCTCAGCCAGCCGCGCAGCCCGCCGAGCACCTCGATACCATCCATATCGGGTAGCCCGAGGTCGAGGACGATCACATCGGGCCGTTGCTCGGCTGCGGCCCTCAATGCCGCCGCGCCGGTCGCGGCGGTGATCACCTCGTAGCCGCGGACACTCAGATTGATCCGCAACGCCCGCAGGATCTGCGGCTCGTCGTCGATCACCAACACCTTGATCTTGCTCACGGCCGGCCCCCGGGAGGCGCGGCGAGGTCGACGATGACGGTCAGTCCTCCGCCGGGGGTGTCGGTGGCCGAGATCGTCCCACCCATCGCCTCGACGAAGCCGCGTGCCACCGAAAGGCCCAGTCCGACACCATATTTGTTGTTCCGGTCACCGAGGCGCTGGAACGGTTCGAACAGTTGCTCCTCGGTGCCGCGTGGCACACCGGGGCCCTCGTCGACGACGTTGATCAGCATCCGGTCGCCGACCTGCCCCGCGTTGATGCGCACGATGGACTGTGGTGCGTAGCGCAATGCGTTGTCGATCAGGTTGGCCAGCACCCGCTCCAGTAGACCGGCATCGGCCAGCGCGACCGCGTCACCGACGTCGACCTTCACCCGGTCCAGCCCCTTGGCGCCGAACCCGGTCGACCCGCGGCTGATGCTCAGCAGTGCACGCTGGACCACCTCTTCGAGATAGACCCGTTTCGGTTCGGGGCGCACCACCCCGGCGGCGAGTCGCGACGAATCCAGCAGGTTGTCCACCAGCGCGGTCAGCTGGTCGACGGATTCCTCGATCGTGGCCAGCAGCTCGGCGGTGTCCTCCTCGGAGAAGCCGATGTCCTCGGACCGCAGGCTCGATACCGCAGCCTTGGCCGCGGCCAGCGGTGTACGCAGGTCATGGCTGACCGCCGACAGCAGTGAGCGGCGCAGCTCGTCGGCCTTCTCGATGGCCTCCGCCTTGCTGGCTTCCGCAGCGAGTTCGCGCTGGCGCACCAGCCCGGCGGCCTGCTTGGCCACGGAGGTCAGCACCCGCCGGTCGCGGGCGGGCAGGCTGCGTCCCGCCATCAGCATCCAGAACTCGTCGTCTCCCACTTCGATGGCGGTGTCAGCGGAATCGACTGCCAGACAAGGATCTTTGCCCACACAGGCAACGACCTGCTCGTCCTCGCCCCGCACCCGCAGCACGCTCACAGCCCGCTGCGAATAGGTTTCCCGCACGCGTTCCAGCAGTGTCTCCAGATCTGCTCCGCGTAGCACCGACCCGGAGAACAGCGTCAGCAGCTCGGCTTCCTGGGAGGCGCGCGTGGCCTCGCGCGTACGTTGAGCGGCCCGATCGACGAGCACCGCGACTGCGACCGCGAGCATCAGCAGAACCAGCTCGGTCACTGCGGCGTCGGGTTCGGCGATGGTGAACGTAGAGCGTGGTTCGGTCATGAAATAGTTGAGCAGCAGTCCGGACAGCATGGCTGACAAGACCGCCGGCGCCACCCCGCCGAGCAGTGCGACGACGAGCACACCGACGACGAACAGCGCACTCTCGCCGCCGATCGTGAGGTATTTGTCCAGAGCCAGGGCAGTGACCGCGCAGATGACCGAAGGCACTACGAACGCGGCCAGCCAGGAGATCGCCCGGCGTTCCCGCGGTGAGGCCGAGCGAACGGCGAATCCCCGCTTGGCCTCCTCGTGGGTGACCATGTGGACGTCGATCTTGCCCGAGTGCTGCACGATCGCCGCGCCGATACCCTCGTCGAAGATCCGCGCCCAGCGCGACCGTCGCGACGTGCCGATGACCAGCTGGGTGGCGTTCATCTCGCGGGCGAAGTCCAGAAGTGCCGTCGGTACTCCGCCGGCACTGCCGCCGACGACGGTGTGCAGCGTGGCGCCGAGGCTGGCGGCTAGCTCCCGCACCTTGGCCATCTGGGGTGCCGAGACCCCGGACAGGCCGTCGCCGCGCACCACATGCACGATCATCAGCTCGGCACTGGACTTCGAGGCGATCCGGGAAGCACGGCGTACCAACGTCTCTGACTCGGGACCCCCGGTGACGGCGACGACCACGCGTTCACGGGCTTCCCAGGTCGCGGTGATCTTGTTGTCCGCGCGGTATTTCGCCAGGGCGGCGTCGACCTGGTCGGCCAGCCACAGCAGGGCCAGCTCCCGCAGTGCGGTGAGGTTGCCCCGCCGGAAGTAGTTCGACAGCGCCGCGTCCACCTTCTCCGGCGCATACACATTCCCGTGGGAAAGGCGGCGCCGCAACGCCTCCGGCGTGATGTCGACCAGTTCGATCTGTGACGCCTGGCGGACGATCTCGTCGGGCACCGTCTCCTGCTGTTCGATTCCCGTGATCTGCGCGACGACGTCGTTGAGGCTTTCCAGGTGCTGGACGTTCACCGTCGAGATCACGCTGATACCGGCGTCGAGCAGTTCTTCGACGTCCATCCAGCGTTTCGGGTTCTTGCTGCCGGGGGTATTCGTGTGCGCCAATTCATCCACGAGCACGACCTGGGGCCGGCGGGCCAGCACGGCCGGCACGTCGAGTTCGGGGAAGCGACCGCCCCGATACTCGATATAGCGCGGCGCGATGACCTCGATGCCCTCGATCAGCTCTGCGGTCTTCTTCCGGCCGTGCGTCTCGACGACCGCCGCCACCAGATCGGTGCCGCGTTCGAGCCGCCGGTGGGCCTCCCCGAGCATCGCGAACGTCTTGCCCACGCCCGGCGCGGCACCCAAGTAGATACGCAACTCGCCCCGCCTCGGCTTGGAGCCGGGCGAGGCGGGCTGCTCGTCACTCTCGGACGAGGTGTCCGGCGGCGGTTCGCCGCCGGACGTCACGCGTGGCGGCTGGACGGTGTCCACGTTTCTATTATTCGCAGATCGATCCACCGCTCTGTCAACTCTTCATCGGGTGCTTCTGGTCCAGCGCAATGTTGAGCTCGAGGACGTTGACTCGCGGTTCACCGAAGATGCCCAACGTGCGGCCGTCGGTGTGGTCAGCGACAAGGGCCCGAATCTCATCGGTGCTGGCTCCGCGGGCCTTTGCCACCCGGGCGATCTGTAGATCGGCGTAGGCGGGGGAGATGTGCGGGTCCAGGCCGCTGCCGCTGGCGGTCACAGCGTCGGCCGGCACCACCGGGTCGGACGCGGCACCCTTGACGGGCACGATCTGACCGATCGAGTAGTCCTCGCCGAACTTGGCACACTCCACCCGCACACCCTGGTAGGAGTCCAGGAAGGGACGTGCGGTGGTTCGGCACGGCTCGTTGATGCTCACCACTCTCGTCGGATGGACGACGTTTCCGCTCGTGTCCCGCGGCCCGATGACGGAGAGGACCGCGCCTACGCCATCGCCGGTGCAGAAGGGCCGCTTGCCATCGACACCTTCCAGGTCGCCGACTGCCTTGCTGCGCGAGCACACCAGCGTGAGCAGGCTGGCCTTGTACCCGTTGTCGTCCTCGGGCAGTGATGGGTCTGCAGGGGTGTCGACAATGCTCTCCGGGCCGAGGTTCGATGCGCTGGTGGCCAGTGGGTCGTACCCGTCGCCGGCCGCCGAGGGCCGGCTCTGAAAGTACTGCGGCAGTGGGCTTCCCGTGTCGTCGGTGAAGAGCTGCCCGATCAGGCTGGAGCCGACGGGCTTTCCGTTCACCTCGACGACGGACCCGTCGGCCTTGTCCTTCAGGCCCGGGATCTGCGCCACCAGCCAGATGAAGAGCGGGTAGCCGACACCGACGATGACGGTGAGCACCAGCAGGGCCCGCAGCGCGGCCCAGTGTTGACGAATCAAAGTGGAAAGGTTCATGTCACATTCCCGGTAAGAACTGGATGATGAGGTCGATGAGCTTGATCCCGATGAACGGGGCGATGATCCCGCCGAGACCGTAGACGTAGAGGTTGCGGCTCAGCAGCTTCGACGCGCTGCTCGGGGTGTAGCGAACACCCCTGAGCGACAACGGGATCAGCGCGATGATGACGAGGGCGTTGAAGATGACCGCGGACAGGATCGCGGACTGCGGACTGTGCAGCCGCATGATGTTCAGGAGATCCAGGCCGGGGAACAGTGCCACGAACATCGCCGGAATGATCGCGAAGTACTTGGCGATGTCGTTGGCGATCGAGAATGTGGTCAGCGCGCCCCGGGTGATCAGCAACTGCTTGCCGATCTCGACGATCTCGATGAGCTTCGTCGGGTCGGAGTCCAGGTCGACCATGTTGCCAGCCTCTTTGGCTGCCGAGGTGCCGGTGTTCATCGCGACGCCGACGTCGGCCTGGGCCAGTGCCGGCGCGTCGTTGGTGCCGTCACCGGTCATGGCGACCAGCTTGCCGCCTTCCTGTTCGCGCTTGATCAGCGCGAGCTTGTCCTCGGGAGTGGCCTCGGCGAGGAAGTCGTCCACACCGGCTTCGTCGGCAATGGCCTTGGCGGTCAACGGGTTGTCGCCGGTGATCATCACCGTGCGGATGCCCATCTTGCGCATCTCGTCGAAGCGTTCCCGCATGCCCTGCTTGACGACATCCTTGAGATGGATGACGCCGAGCACCGCAGCCTTGCCGTCGACGACCTCGCCCACCACCAGCGGTGTGCCGCCGGCCGCGGAGATCCCGTCGACGATGTCGCCGAGTTGGGTGGGCACGGTGCCGCCCTGGGAGCGGACCCACTCCGCCACCGTGCTGGCCGCGCCCTTGCGAAGCTGGTGGCCGTTGTCCAGATCGACCCCGGACATCCGGGTCGCCGCGGAGAACTCCACCCAGTGGGCGTTGACCAGCTCACCCGGCGTGCGGGCACGCAGGCCGAAGTTCGACTTCGCGAACACCACGATGGAGCGACCCTCGGGGGTCTCGTCGGCCAGGCTCGACAGTTGGGCGGCATCGGCCAGCTGGTCGGGTGTCACCCCGCCCATCGGCACGAAGTCCGAGGCCTGCCGGTTGCCCAGCGTGATGGTGCCGGTCTTGTCCAGCAGCAGCGTATTCACGTCACCGGCTGCCTCGACAGCGCGCCCGGACATGGCCAGCACGTTGCGCTGCACCAGCCGGTCCATGCCGGCGATGCCGATCGCCGACAGCAGCGCGCCGATGGTCGTCGGGATGAGACAGACCAGCAGCGAGACCATCACGATGCCGCTCACGCCGTCACCGGTCAGGGCCAGCGAGTCCGGCACACCGGGATTGTTGGCCTTGGAGTAGATGGCCAGCGGCTGCAGCGTCACGACGGCGAAGATGAAGATGATCGTCAGCGCGGCGAGCAGGATGTTCAGCGCGATCTCGTTCGGCGTCTTCTGTCTGTTGGCGCCCTCGACGAGCGCGATCATCCGGTCGATGAAGCTTTCACCTGGCTTCTGGGTGATCTTGACGACGATGCGGTCCGACAGGACGGTGGTGCCGCCGGTGACGGCCGAGCGATCGCCGCCGGACTCGCGGATGACCGGGGCCGACTCGCCGGTGATGGCCGACTCGTCAACCGAGGCAATGCCTTCCAGCACGTCGCCGTCGCCGGGGATGACCTGTCCGGCTTCCACCACGACCATGTCGCCCTGGCGCAGCAGCGTAGCCGCCACCGCTTCCTCGCTGGTGATCCGTCCCGGCTCCCAGCCCAGCACTCGGCGGGCCATGGTGTCGGCCTTGGTCTTTCGCAGTGTCTCGGCCTGCGCCTTACCGCGGCCTTCGGCCACCGCTTCGGCGAGGTTGGCGAACACCACGGTCAGCCACAGCCAGAACACGATCAGCCAGCCGAACCAACTCGGGTTGAGGACGGCCAGGATGGTGCTCCAGACGGCGCCCACCTCGACGATGAACATGACCGGATTGCGCCACAGTGTGCGTGGATCCAGCTTGCGTAGGGCGTCGGGCAACGACTTCCAGAGCATTTTGGGGTCCAGCAGGCCCCCCTGCACCTGTTTCTTCTCGGGAGCGGAGACGTGCTGCTTGTCGGCAGCGGGCTCAATTGTGGTGGCGGCCATGGCTAGTGGATTCCTTCAGCGAGGGGCCCGAGCGCGAGCATGGGCAGGAAGGTGAGGGCCACCAGGATGAGTGTCACCCCGGCGACCATTCCGACGAACTGGGGACGGTGGGTGGGCAGCGTGCCGATCGACTCGGGGGTGTGACCCTGCTTGGCCAGTGAGCCGGCCAGGGCGAGGACCAGAACGAGCGGCAGGAACCTACCGAGGACCATTGCCAACCCGAGCGCGGTGTTGTACCAGTCGGTGTTGACCGTGATCCCGGCGAACGCGGAGCCGTTGTTGTTGGCCGCGGAGGTGAACGCGTAGAGCACCTCGGACAGGCCGTGCGGTCCGGTGTTGAGCATGCCGGCACGCTGGCCGGGCATCGCCATGGCGATCGCGGTGCCGGTCAGCACGATCAGCGGCGTAACCAGGAAATAGCTTGCGGCGAGCTTGATTTCACGTGGATTGATCTTCTTGCCCAGGTACTCCGGGGTGCGGCCAACCATCAGGCCGGCGACGAACACCGTGATGACCGCGAGGATCAGCATGCCGTAGAGACCCGATCCGGTGCCGCCCGGCGCGACTTCGCCGAGCTGCATGTTGAACAAGGTCATCATGCCGCCGAGGCTGGTGTAGGAGTCGTGGAACGAGTCGACCGCACCGGTGGACGTGAGCGTCGTCGCGTCGGCGAACACCGCCGAGTCCGCCACTCCGAAGCGTTGTTCCACGCCCTCGAAGGCCGATCCCACTGCAGTGGGCACGGTTCCGTGCGACTGGAGCTGGAACTGCATCATCAGGGTGACGCTGATCAGCGCGAGCACCGCCATCACCGCTGCGATCGCATACCCCTGCTTCTTGCTGTCGACCATGCGCCCGAAGGTGCGCGGCATCGAGAAGCTGATGACCAGCAGCAGGAAGATCTCGATCCAGTTGGTCCACGTGGTCGGGTTCTCGAACGGGTGGGCGGAGTTGGCGTTGTAGAAGCCGCCGCCGTTGGTGCCCAGTTCCTTGATGACCTCCTGGCTGGCCACCGGGCCGCCCGTGATGGTCTGCTGAGCGCCGGCCAGCGTATTGACCAATTGATCGTGCAGATGGAAGTTCTGGATGGCTCCGCCGGCGACGAGGATGATTGCCCCGACGACGGCGATCGGCAGCAGGATGCGCAGCGTGCCGCGGACCAGATCGACCCAGAAGTTCCCGAGCTCGGTGGCATTGCGGCGGGCGAACCCGCGCACCAGAGCGACGGCCACTGCCATGCCGACCGCGGCGGAGACGAAGTTCTGCACCGAGAGTCCGGCCATCTGAACCAGGTGGCCCTGGGTGGACTCACCGGAGTAGGCCTGCCAATTGGTATTGGTCACGAAGCTGATCGCCGTGTTCCAGGCCAGAGCCGGTGTCATCGGCGTCGCCGGGTCGTTGAGGTGCAACGGCAGCTTGCCCTGGACCAGCTGGAAGACGAACAGGAACAGGATGCTGATTGCCGAGAAGGCCAGCACGCTACGGGCGTAGGCGCCCCAGGTCTGCTCCGACTTCGGGTCGGCACCGATCAGCCGGTAGAGGGCCCGCTCGACCGCAGAGTCATTCTCCGAGCTGTAGACGCGGTACATGTAGTCGCCCAGCGGCACGTGCACAGCCGCCAGGGCGAGGATCAGCAGCGCGAGGAAGACGATCCCCGCTGATGTGGTGGTCACCTAGAACCTCTCGGGGAACAGGAGTGCCGCGGCGACGAACAGCGCCAGTAGCACCGCGAGGACGAGGCCGACGATGTTCTCGTAGCTCACAGCCGCTCGACCAACTTCTGCACCAGGCCGAGCAGTGCGAAGATCGCCACCGTCAGCACGATGAATATGACGACACCCATGTCTCTCCGTTCATGACGAATCGGTGGTCCCCGGCCACTGCGGCCCGGGCAGCATCGCCGGGCCCTCGGCGTGGAGGACCACCGTCGAAGCTAGATCTCCATCACCACCGGTGAGGCCGCCGTTGACGGTTTCTTTACGCCGGTGCCCGGCGCCTTAACGGACTTCCCCCAGACTCCCTCCAACACGGCTGGATTCGGAGACGCAGGGCATATCGTCGGCCCGGCGCCGAACCACGCTCATTGGTCGGAAGTCCCCGTAAACGGGGTGTCAGGATCGCCTGCTCCTGCGTATGAATCGCGTAGCGTTCGCGGCCCGGCCGCGGCGGGCTTCCTAGGTTGAGTTTGGTCCCGCCCGCCGACAAAGGAGGTTGCTGCTATCGACGGTCCATCCCATTGGGGTATGACAGCGCTCCTGCAGGTCGCCTCGATCGTGCTGCTGGTGGTTCTGCTGCACGTGCCGTTGGGCGATTACATGGCCCGGGTTTACTGCGCGCCGGGACACTGGCGGGTGGAGCGAGTGATGTACCGGCTCATCGGCGCCCAGCCCGACGACCAGCAGCGGTGGACCAAGTACGCCCACTCGGTGCTGGCGTTCTCCGCGGTGAGCGTGCTTGTGCTCTACGGGCTGTTGTTGGGTCAGACGCTGCTGCCCGAGCCGTGGGGACATAAGGGCATGACCCCGGCGCTGGCGTTCAACACCGCGATCTCCTTCGTCACCAACACCAGCTGGCAGAACTACGCCGGCGAGGCCACGTTGGGTCACGTGGGACTGGTCGCCGGACTCGGGGTGCAAGCGTTCGCCAGCTGCGCGGTCGGCATGTGCGTGGCAGTGGCGTTGATCAGGGGCCTTACCCAGCACCAGAACGAGCAACTCGGCAACTTCTGGACGGACTTGGTGCGTTCGGTGGTACGTATCCTGCTGCCGCTGTCGGTCATGGTCACGGTGATCCTGCTGACGCTCGGTGTGGTCAACAATTTCGCTGCGGCGCAGGAGGTTTCGACGCTGGCGGGAACCCGGCAGACGATCGTGGGCGGCCCGGTGGCCACCTGGGAGTCCATCAAGCTGATGTCCGGCGACGGCGGTGGCGCTTTCAACGTCAACAGCGCGCACCCGTTCGAGAACCCCACCCCGCTGACCAACGTGATCGAGATCGTCGCGATGCTGCTGATCCCGGTCGCGTTCCTGCGGACGTTCGGTGTGATGGTCGGCGACAGGAAGCAGGGCTGGGCGCTGTTCGCCGCGGCGGCAGTGCTTTTCGTCATGGGCACCGCGGCCATCGTCTGGGCTACCGCGGCCACGCACGGCACCGTCGTGCACGTGGTCGGCGGACCCGTCGAGGGCACCGAGACCCGATTCGGCGTGCCGGGCAGCGCTGTGTTCGGGCAGATCGCAACGGCCAGCGCCGACGGCGCGGCCAACTCGTCCTACGACAGTTTCGCCAGCCTCGGCGGTGCGGTGCTGATGTTCAACATGATGCTCGGCGAGGTGGCTCCCGGGGGTGCCGGCAGCGGGTTGTACGGCCTGGTGATGATGGTGCTGCTGGCGGTGTTCATCGGCGGGTTGATGGTGGGGCGCACACCGGAATACCTCAGGCAGCGGTTGCGGACCCGGCACATGAAACTCGTCAGCCTGTACATCCTCGCGCTGCCGGCGGCCGTGCTGATCGGAACGGCGGTGGCCATGTCGCTGCCCGGGGAGCGGGCGTCGATGCTGAACGCCGGGCCCCACGGACTCTCGGAAGTGCTGTACGCCTTCACCAGTGCGGCCGCCAACAACGGCAGCGCGTTCGCGGGTTTCAGCGGCAACACGGCCTGGTACAACACCGCGCTGGCGCTGGCGATGGTGGTGGGCCGGTTCCTGCCGATCATCGCCGTGCTGGCGATCGCGGGCACGTTCGCGCAGCAGCGGCAGGGCGTTGTCACCGCCGGCGCCCTGCGCACCCACTCGCCGACGTTCGTCTGGCTGATCGTCTCCGCGACGTTGCTCGTCGTGGGTCTCGAGTATCTGCCCGCCCTGGCGCTGGGCCCGCTGGCCGATGGGCTGTGACATGAGAAGGCCGCCGGCTCGGGCTGCTGCAAGTTCCTAATGAGGATCTGGGAAAGTGTGCCGCCCAGGCTCATATCTTCTTGCTCTCCCCATTCCGCGGCTTCCCGTCGTGGCTTCACATTTCATATTGTGCGACAACCTAATTCGTGACGTACATGCCTCGGGAAACGAGGGGCTGCGGGTATGGGCGCTTGGCCGGACAGTTTTCATGGGACGGCGGCGGTAGCCGATCGGCGGGTTGCCCTCCCGCGTCAAGGGTGTGTGAATGTCTGAACAGGAGTCGTCAAGAAATCGCAAGGATTGTCCAACTCGGGAGATGGCCGAGTGATCCTGGAACAGGTCGCCCTCGGCAGGAGGCCGGGGCGTTGGTGAAGAAGGTTTCGGTGACACTGTCGACGTCGTTTCGCTCCTTTGTTCAAGCGCGTCAACTTCCACCGGCCGAACGCATGCAGATACGCCGGCTGATCGACTACCGCGAATCGTGCGCGCCGGCAGAAGTAGCGTTCCCGGCCCGTGCATTGCATGATGCCGGGACGGTGCGCTGGATTCGAGACCAACGGTTGGCCATCGATGTACGCACCCTGTCGGAGCTGTGCTCGGCGATCTCGGCCGGTATTCATCCCGCGTTGATCACCGTTCACGACGACCGGCTCGACCCCGACGAAATCTGCGGCGTCGGTGCTCTTGGTGTGGGTCGGGTGGTGCTCAGCTGCATCGAGGACATCGCATCCTTGGGTGGAGGAATCAGTGGGCGCACGCAGAATGTGTTGTTACGCATGACCGATGCCACGCCCGCGGGCTCCGAGCAGCGTCAGTTCGTCTTCGATTCCCACGAAGCTGACGTGGCGGCAGACGCTGTGATCGGCCAGCGGTCGCTCATCCTGATCGGTCTGCAGTGCGAGGTCGGTGCGGAACTCGATGATTTCGTCAGCTACCCCGCCGCGATCGGCAACATGATTGCGCAGATGGACCAAATCCGCCGGCGCCACGACATCCTGCTGACCCGGCTCGGTCTGGGTGGCGGCAGTGCCTTGGCTGCTGCAGACAGTTCCATCGTCCGACGCGACCTTGCCGAAGAGATCGATGGTGCCGTCGACGACGCCTGCGCCACACTACGTTTCCCGAGACCGTCGGTTGTGATCTCCGCCGGCGCCCAGTTCGTCGGCCAGCGTGCGGCATGACCGCGTCGGTTCCCCGCAAGGCTTGGCCGTTGCCGAACGCTGCGACTCGGCACGCCCCATCGTCGTCTCAATCGATCGAGGATCCGCGGCTGAACGACGCTATGGCCCTTCGCCGCTGTGCGCAGTACCGCAAGGCGTTTCGCGGCGCCGCTGTCAGCTACCCGGCCGACATACTGCGCTTGGGCGCGCCGACCGACTGGGTCAAGCGCCACGGAGTCGGGGTCGACGTCGCCGACCGGGCCGGACTCGCCCTGGCACTGGCGGCGGGTGTGGTTCCGCAACGGATCATCATGCACGGGTCCGATCAGGCGCTGTCCGCGCTGGCGGATGCGGCAACGGCTGGTGCTGGTCGTTTCGTCGTGAACTCCCCACAGCAGGTTGGAGCCCTGGCGGGCAGCGGGTCACAGCGCCGGCGCGTCCTGGTCGAGGTGGTCGACGAGAACGCCGATGAACTGGTTGCTGCGGTGATCTCCGGGGTAGGCCTGGACATGATCGGCGTACACCGGGACCTGCGGGGCGGGGAGGATGGCTGCGGCACGGTCCGGACGATGATCGCGCAGATGCGGAGTATCGCCTGTCGGTACCAGTTGATTCCCGCTCGCCTCAGCCTCGGTGGTGTGGACTGCTCTGAATGGGACTGTGCGCCTGATGATCTGGCGGCGATCGCCGTTGCCCTCGATGATGCCGTCGAGGACGGTTGCATCGCCGCCCGTTTCCCCAGACCAGCGATCAATATCGCACCGTCACGCGCTGCGCTCATCCCGTAGACGAACAGGACGTCCATCGGCGTCATGTGCACGACGATCAGCGACGGCACGAAGAGCATCGCGGCGATGTTGGCGTGCATCTGGAACTTTCCGGAAACAGCTGGGCCGCAACGAGGAACGTCACGACGAGGACGCCAAGCACCAGCACTACGGCGTTGGTGGGCTCATCGTTCGAACGTCCGCCGCCGGTAGCCGCGGAGTGCGAAGGCTGCGAGGGTGAGATGGACCAACGCCAGAACCGTCATGTGCTCGACGTTATGACTGCCCCGGCAGCGCGGGTCTCCCCTTGATGGTTCCGATGCTTCCTACCGCTGCGTCCTTTACGCCATCTGTACGCCCATCGCCGACAGCGGTCGCCCCGTCCTGGACAGAGCCGTGACGCACAAGATTCGATGCCGGGGGCGGGACTACCCATCGAGGCGGGTTCAGATGGGGGTGTTGACCGGTGCCTCATCGGGTGCCGGTGCGGGCGGGGGCGGCTCGACGTTGTCGGCCTGCAGGATGACTGGTCCGGCCGAGGGCGGCGGCAGCTCACCGTCCGACGGCGGGGGCGGCGGGGTCATGGTCGCCAGGTCGGCGGCCACCGCGGCGGCCTGGTCGCTCATCGGCGGCGCATCCAGCGGCAGTGGCGGGGCCGGGTCGGCCGGCGCAGGGGGTGCCATGTCGGCGACGTTGACGATGGCCGGGGCGCCCGCATCCAGCGGCAGTGGCGGGGCCGGGTCGGCCGGCGGAGGGGGTGCCATGTCGGCGACGTTGACGATGGCCGGGGCCATCGGATCCAGCGGCAGTGGCGGGGCCGGGTCGGCCGGCGGAGGGGGTGCCATGTCGGCGACGTTGACGATGGCCGGGGCCATCGGATCCACCGGAGCGTTCGGATCGACCGGAGCGTTCGGATCGACCGGGGCCAGCGGATCGAACGGGCCGGCGAGGTCCGCCGGCAGATACATGTGGTGGTTGAACTGCGGCTGGTAGGCGCCGCCGCCGCCCACCTTCACGCCGCGGCCGCCCTCGCCGCTGGAGACGGGGGTGCCGTCGGGCAGCGTGACGGCCGTATGGCCGCCGTTCCACCCGATCACCAGTGCGCCGGGAGCGGTGCCGTATTTGAAGCCGCGGGCCAGCAGCGCCGCTTCCTCATTGCCGGTGTGGAAGCGGTCTCCGAAGGTCGGACGTCCGGTCGCAGTGTTGGCGACCCAGGAGGCCAATCCCGAGCAGTCGGTGCCGGCGGGCGAGTCACCGCCGGGGATGTAGGGGGTTCCTGAGACCTGATTGATGAGTCCCATCAGGGTGACAAGAGCGAACATAATGAAGCACGCTAAACACACATTTCGCGGTTCGCCAATTCTGTGAACTGGGTCACTATGTCCTGAAAAGCTCATGGCAGTTGGGCTCAAATAATGGCGAAAAACGGCCTTGAACTGGTACTTTAAGAATGTCGGCGCGATCGATAAGAGAAAAGTAAGACCAGTTCAGAATGGCGTTGGCGAATAGATTCCAAAGTTTGTGAGATCTATCCGTGTTGCTTCTGTTGCTGCTGTTACCCGTTCGTGATCGACGTGCGAAATGGACGTGATGTGCGCCGGCAGCGATTCGGGCGAGGTGGGTACCCGACGAAGACCGCCCCCGTCGCAGTAGTGGCGACGGGGGCGGCTCCGCCAGATCGGCTAGCCCCGCTAGCAGGGTGGGCCGAACGTGGCCCGATTTATTTACCATCTCGTCACGCCGACGGGAAGGTTTTGACACGTTTGCCAATTCGGCTGATCCCTCAATCCACCTGTTCGCTCTCCGGCGGGCAGGGGGATGCCACACCCCGGGCTTCCAGCGCGGGCGCTAACGTCGTGGTCGTGCTGCGTCGGGTGGGGCGGTCCCAGAAACCCCTCTGATCTGCGGCCCCCATAGCCCAATTGGCAGAGGCAGCGGACTTAAAATCCGCCCAGTGTCGGTTCGAGTCCGACTGGGGGCACAACTATCTTGACGCCGGCCTACCGTCTCCGAACAAGATTGGATGCTCACGTCGCTGATCGGCGTCGACTGGCAGACGTGTCTTGAAGAAGGATCGTCCCGCCAGCTGGACTGGCGGGACGATGAGGTCGAGGTGGTCAGATGGCGGCCGGGGCCGGGGCTGGGGCGTCGGCCGGCGGCGGAGGCAGCTCGGTATTGGCGGCCTCCAGGATCACCGGCTGGCCCGGAGGGGGCGGCGGCGGGAGTTCGGCCACCACCGGTTCCACCGGGGGCGGGGCGAACGGATTCGGCGGCGGCGGGAGTTCGCCCACCGCGGGTGCCGCCGGGGGTGGGGCGAACGGATTCGGCGGCGGTGGGGGTGCGAACGGGTCCGGCGGGGGAGGTGCGTCGGTGTTGCCGACGGTGACGATCGTGGGATCGCCCGCCGGAGCCAGGCCCGGTGCGAGTTCGGCCGGCAGATACATGTGGTGGGTGAACTGCTTCTGATAGGCGCCCCCACCGCCGACCCTGACGCCGCCGCCCTCGCCACTGGACACTGGTGTGCCGTCGGGCAGCGTGACGGCGGTGTGGCCACGGTTCCAGCCGATGACCAGTGCATTGGGGGCCGTGCCGTATTTGAAGCCACGGGCCAGCAGGGCGGACTCTTCGTTGCCGGTGTGGAATCGGCCCGAATAGGGGTCACGACCCACGGCCGCATTGGCGACCCAGGATGCGAGCCCCGAGCAGTCGGTGCCGGCCGACGTGTTGCCGCCCGGGATATACGGAGTTCCGGAGACCTGATTGACTAGCGACATCAGTGTGACAAGAGCAAACATGACGTCGACGCTAAACATGGAATTTGAATTGTCCAAAATCTGTGAAACGCATCACGACCGATCTTCGGGATGGTCCACCTAACAATCCTTGCCAGCGCTTCTATTCGATAAAAAGGTGTTCTGAACTGCTGTTATCTCTATTTCTCAACAAATTGAATTGGTCGCCGATTCCTGTGTTAATTGGCGCGCAGTGCAAGCAGTGTCACTTTTCGAGACGCTTCTGTATCGGTTCTGTGGTGCGCTGTTACCGCTCCACTGGCAGCCGTTCATGTGTCGAATCCGATGGGGAGGGTCGTTTGGTCCGGTCGGTCCCATGACTGGTTTCCATGGTGCTGGCCCGGTTCGGCGGAGGGTGAAATTCCGGGGTACGTCGGTGGCCATGGCGGCACGACTTTCGCGACGTCCCGCGGTGGCGAGTGACGGACTTCCCGAGGCACGGCCCAGCGTGCCGGCTCGCGGATCAGTCCGCGGCGATCGGCAGGTCCGGGCACCCGGTGATGTAGTCGATGTCCGGGCTGACCCATTCATCCCACTGTTTGTGGCTCATGTTCTGGGTCAGCTTGGAACACAGATCCTCAGGACTCGCGACGGCCGGCCACACCCAGACCTCATTGTCGACGGTGCCCAGCGCCATCTGCGTGCCGTCGCTGCTGAACACCGAGCTGGCTACCGAAGCGCGCGGGCCGGTGATCGGACGGCCGATGGCCGTACCCGTTCCGCTGTCCCAGAGTCGAACCTCGTTGTCCCTGCTGCCTGTTGCCACGCGGTTGCCCTGGGGGCTGTATACCGCGGTGATCACGGCGTCGGTGTGCCCACTGGCCTTGTGCTGCAGCGGTTCCTCGGCGGCGAGATCCACGAAAGCCACCGTGCCCTCGAGCCCGCCCAGGACCAGTGTCGTGTCCGAGCCGAACGCGCCGGTGAAGGCGACGCCCATGTCGTCGGAATACAACTGCTTGCCCGAGTCATCCCAGATCGTCAGGTTGGCCCCACGGGTCGGATTGACCGTCAAGGACCCCACGCGGTTCCCGTCGCTGCCCAGGAAGACCGCCATTGCCGGGCCCTGGGCGACCTCCGCCGGCCGCAACACCTGCGTGAGCGCTTGTCGCGTCGTGCGGTCCCAGATCTGCACGGCGCCGTCGAGGCTGCCGGTGGCAAAGCGCTTGCCCTGGGCGTCGAGAGCCAGTGCCACCACGCTGGTATCGCCGATGCGGATCGGTGCCCCGTCGGGCTGGCCCGACCGCGGATCCCAGAGCCGAACGGTGCCGTCATCTCCGGCGGAGATCAGGGTCTGCCCGTCGCGGCTGGCAATCAGCCTGGCGACGTTCTTGGCATGACCGGCGACCGCCGGCCCCAGCGGCTCATGGGTGACCGGATCCCAGCGGCGCACCGCGCCACTGAGGTCACCGGTGATGAGTACACCGTCGGGTCCATAGGCGGCCGCGGTACCGGTCACTGTCCGGGCTGCGCCGACATCGAAGATCCGTAGCGTGCTGTCGCTACCGCTGACGGCCAGCGACCTGCCATCGGGACTGAACGCCAGGCCCATCAACAATGCGTCGGTGGCCGGGATCGGGGCTCCAACCGGATGGCCGGTTCCGGCGTCCCACAACCGAACCGTATGGTCCAGCGAACCGGACGCGATCAGGGTGCCGTCGGGGCTCACAGCCACCGATACCACTTCTGCCTGGTGTCCGGAGAGCGGTTCGCCGATCGGCAAGCCGGTGGCCGTATCCCACAACCGCAGGGTCTTGTCGTGACTGCCCGATACCAGCCGTGTTCCGTCCGGAGTGAACGCCAGGCTGACGACGTCGTCGGTGTGCGCTTCGCTCGCCGGTCCTACCTCTGCTGCGGTCGAGATTGTCACGATGTGAACTGTTCTGCCCCGGGCTACCGCCAACCGGTCGTACTTCGTACTCACTGCCACGTTGCCGACGGGTTCGGGATGGGTGTCCAGTACGGCGCCGGACTCGGCCTCGATGATGTGGACCCGGCTCCCGGCGACCACCGCCAACTTCTTGTCGTGGTCCTCGAACGTCACCCACTTGGCCTGTTCGTCCAGTTTGAACGTTCTGCCGATCTGCTGGCCGCTGCGCACATCCCAACGGCGGATCGTGCGGTCCGTCGAGGCCGAAACCAACTGTGTCCCATCAGAACTGAACGAGACGAACGGGGTGTTCTCCTGGTGGCCGGTCAGCGGTTCGCCGTGCGGCCGGCCGGTGGTGGCGTCCCACAACCGGATGGCGCCTCCCTCCGTGCCCGCCGCGATCAGGGTGCCGTCGGGGCTGTACGCGGGGCGATAGACGAATCCGTCCGAGTTGACGATCTCGCGCAGAGCATGCTGCTGCACCACCGCGTCGTAGACGGCGTCGCGGTCGGGCGTGCCGGTCAGCGCTGCGGCGATCACCAACTGCTGCAGGGCCCGGCTATCGCCGCCGGTACGCGCATCCGCGAGCATGGCCTGCGCTTCCGATACCAGCCGAACACCGGTGGCCTTGTGGAAGTTGTCGACCGCGACGGAGCGCTGCCAGAAGGCAACGGCGGCCAACACCAACGAAATCACCAGTGCGACTGCGACGGCCGAAAGCATTTTGCGGGTTCGGTTGCGCGACTCCCGTTGGCTGCGGAGGACGAATTCGGCATGGCCGGCGGTGGGCGCCGGGGTCTTGCCGGCCTGACCGGACAACCAGGTCTCGGCGTCGCGCAGTTCCTGTCCACGCAACAGGGCACCGCGGTCGTGTCCGCCGCGCTGCCACCCCTCCGCGCGCTGCCCCCATTTGGTGTGCCCGCGGACCCAGTCGACATCGGTGTCCAGCGCGCGGATGAGCTCATCGACGCTCGAATCGAAATCGTCGTCGAACAAGCCCTCCTGCGGGATCCAACTGTGGGATGCCAGGGGCTCCCGCGGCGGTTCGGCCAACCTGCGGTGTGCGATCGGGATGATGCGCTTGTTTCGCTCCAGGGCGTAGTCCAGTTCGCGACGGCAGTACTCGGATTCCAGTGCCCGGGGGCTGAGGACGAAACAGAACGCATCGCTCCCGCCGATGCCATCGCGGAGGTCCTGCATGAACTCGCTGGCCGGCGGGATGTCCTCGAGATCAACCCAGCAATCGCGGCCGCGTGCCTCCAGCGCCGCGGCAAGACGTGCGACGAACTCTTTGCTCTCTTGCCGGGAGTACGACAGAAACGCGTCGTTGGCCATGACACCCCACCGAGTCTGGTCGTTGCGAGATCCGTTGCGGGCTCAGCCTAACAGCGCGAAATCGGCCGCGAATGTCTTTGCGTCACGGCCTGGGGTCCTCAGGCGGCCGCCAGTTTTGCCGCTTGATCGTTGAACACCTTCATCGCGACGTCGGTGTGTTCGGGATTGAAGTCGGCCCGGAAGAACACACCTCGGTAGGAACCCATCACGTAGATGCTGTCGTTCATGGTGGCCGCTGCGGCCCAGGACGGTGTCCCGGGAACGGCGGTCGGGGTGAGGATGAACGGGCGGTTGCCGGGCTTGTCCATGAGGTACTTCTCGGAAACCGTGCCGCACTTGGGCACAAGATCGATCGCGTCCGGTGGATTCGGCGTCACGTAGAGCCAGAAGTTGATGACCCTGCGGTCGAGTGAGTCGGGCATATTCCGAATCGATACCCGTTGGGTGTGGTTGACATCGCCGACCAGGGGTGCGCACTCCGGTGGGACGTACGTGTCGGCCCGGGGCGGTGAATCTTCGGATCGGATCTTTCCGACCTGCCATTCGCCGCCTTCGACCGCTGGCAACGACGCGGGATCGACCAGCATGGCCTTGGTCAGTTTGGTGATGGGTGCTGCCGGGTCGTCCGAATGCGCTGTGCTGCACGATGCAAGGACCAGCATGCCGCACGCCACCGCCCGGATCAGCGCCGTCGATGATCGTCGTGATGTCGTTGGTCGCGCCCCCATATCGTCACCATAACGGGTGAATATGCTCCGCGGGGCCAACATGTTGGAACACCTGCCATCAGCCGTCGGGTGAGGTTGGTGGTGTTCAACGACCAGGCCGCAAGACTGGCCGCAGCCTAACTGCCCATCACCTGGAACGGGTCACCGCCGCCGATCGGCTTGCGCAATTCCTTGATCTCATCGTCCAGCGTGGCCGATGCATCCCGCGGCCACTTGTAGTTGGGATCCCGGTCCTGCCGGAGCCGCTCCCACAGGTTGATCCGCAGCGCCCGGGCGAAGGAGACCTTCGGGAAGCCGAGGGAGTCACCTTTGACCTTGCTGGTGAACCCGACCCCGAACTCACCCTCACCCCAAGCGGCCACACTGGTGAGGGACGGCTGCCAGAAGTTGGCCGAACCGATGACGACGAACGGATCCTCGGAGTTGTCGTCGAAGATCCAGGTCTTGGAGTGCACGAACTTCTTGTCGTTCGGAACCTGCAGCAGCACTGCACCTTTGAGCATCTGGACCAGTGTGTCGCGCGCGGATGCATCGGGCGGCCCGGCCGATCTCGTATTGGACACCACCACCAATTTCACTCCGCGGCTGATGGCGTCCTGCAGCAGGTGCTCCAATGTGTCGGGAACGTCGGGCACATCCGCGCGTGCGCGCGGCGACGATCCGCCGGCCGGGTTCGTCCGCTGCGGCGCCGGGCCCATCGTCTGGAAGAACTGCTCCTCGATATAGATGGATTCTCTGGCGCTCGCGATCGCCCGGCACAGCAGCGAGTAATAGGTGTGCTCGCCGTCCTTGGCGTAGGAGCGTTTCCAGTTCGTGGTGTCCGCGGGGAACGGTGGATACGTGCGGACAAACTGCACCCGGTGGGCGTCCCCCGACCCGGACGGCAGCGACTTCTGCGTCGCGCTCACCCCACCCAGGGGCGGCTTGATCGACTCCCACCGCTCCTCGAGCGTCTTGCGCCCCAAATGCGCTCCCAGACCGATGATCTCGGCGTGCACGTCGAACCAGCCAGGAGCTGTGCGACGGCCGAGCGTGACATCCATGCCGCCGACGAACAGATGCGTGCTGGACTCGAGTTTGAGGAACGCGGCCTTCTGGTGCTGCGACGTATCGGGATGCAGTTGGTCGTCGATGATGGACTCATCGATCTTCTTGCCGATCGCTTCCGACACCTCGTTGGCGTTGTCGCTCCAGGTGTGCGAGCGGGTCAGCATCAGCCGCACCCGCGCCCCCCGCCCCCGCGCCGACTGCATGAACGTGATCGGTTGCGAGACGTCGCCGAACTTCTGCGTGAGAACCATGAACACGCTGAAGGCCCAACCGGCCAGGAACACTTCATGATTCGCACCAGCCTGCGACATCAGCCCGGCGAGCCGGTCGTAGTACGACTGGTAGTCGGCGTAGACGCGGATCTCGGCGGTCTGGACGGTCTGGAAGCACCATTCGTCGGGTGCGCCGGGAGCCGCGGCCGGGAGGAACCAATCGGTCAAATCTGCCGTCCGGTCTTGGGATCGTAGGCAACCTCGACCGGCACCACCTGATCGGTGGGGAGCACCTCCACCCACTGGTCGAACACCTGGAAGTCCTCGGTGCCCGGTGTCGCGCGGAATCCGCCGTCCAGCGGATAGAACCCGTGCTCGTACACCTTGTCGATGGGCGTGGCCGACACCCGGTTGTCGTCGTCGATCTCCTCGGACGGATAACGGCCGACCTTCAGGGAGTCGTCATGCTTCTCGGCCACGATGTCGCACAGGTGGTTGATCGCGTCGCGCACCGTGACGGATTTTCCGGTGTGGGGAATCTGGGCCAGCTCGTCGGCCGGCGCCACATAGACGTCGTCCAGCCCGTCGGTGCCCTCGATGTGCAGGCGTTGCAGCCAGTTCATCGCCGCACGCTCCTTCCCGGGCCGGATCGGGATCACCGCCTTGACCCAGGGCGCGTTGAGGAACGAGTTGCGCAGATCGTCACCGTCGAGTTGCAGCAGCCAGCCCAGCGAGGAGCCCAACTTCGCGGGATGGGACTCCTCGGTGATGTAGTAGTCGTCGACCCGGTTGTCGGCGCCTCCCCACGTCACGGTGTCGATGGCCGCGATCTGGGTGTGCTGGCCCGCTGAAACGACGGCGGCGCTCTTGATGACGTCCTTGACGGCGTCCGCCTGCAACTCGCCGAAGACCGAGCCCGACACCGTGGGGTGTATCGCGGGCGCCGCGGACTTGTCGGATGGCTTGCGCAGGCCGCCCAGCGACTGATGGCTGTGGTGCAGGCGGGGCCGCCACCACTCCGGCGCGACGAAGTACAGCATCTTGTCGACGTCGAAGATCGTGTTGAGCAACTCGGACACCACATGCCGGGTGCGGTCGTCGGGCATCGGCAGATCCTTGGTCAGCATCTCCTGGATCAGGCTGCGGTAGACGACGATTCGTTCCTCCTCGCGAAGGTCTTCGAACGGGCGCGGTTCGATGTTGCTGGCCTTGTTGATCCGATCGCGGGCCGCCTCGACGAACGCCTTCTCGAATTCGCGGCGGGTCTGCTCGTTGAACTTGTCCGTCGCCGCGGTGTTCTTGGTGTTGACGTCGGCGCGGGAGGCCTCGGTCGGCTGCCAGGTGACCTTGGCCGTGACCCGCAGTGGCGAGACATTGCGGAAGTTGACGTGTTCGAGATGGATGCCGAACGAGATGTGGCCGGGCGAACTCTCGACGATGTCGCGGACCGAGATCTCGATGTCGTTGCCGCCGTGGTCGAACTCGATGATGCCCTGGTCCACCTCGCCGTCCGGGCCGAACTCGTAGCCCGGTTGGTCGCACACCGCGATGAAGCCGTCGAAATCAGCCTTGATGCGCTCGGGGTCGCCCTCGGACGTGTCGAGGTTGACCTCCTTGCCGTCCTTGTACGCCTCGTCCATATCGTCCTCGGGAATGGTGTCCTCGGTCATCGGCACGAACGGGATGTCGATCGGGTGCTCGGACACGAACGGCGTGGGCATCGGAATGGCTTCCGGCGGCGGAATGCTGCCCAGCTCTGGGTCCTTGGCCAGGTGCACGAGGTTGGCGACGCCGAGTTGGCGGCCGGGGTCGTCGACGTAGGTCTGCCAGCAGAGGTAGGTCCCGATGTCCTGCACCTGGACGCCCACCTGCCGCATCTTCCGGCGCAGCTCGTAGTTGATGAGCTTGTCGGTGGTGTTGGCCAGGACGTAGCGGCGGCTCGAGGTGTCGGTGGTCTCGGTGACCGTCCGGAACGTCGTCTTGTAGTTCTTGCGGATCTCGGTGGACAGCTTCTCGGTCTGCTCCCGCATCCGCTTATGGGTGACTTCGCGCGCCGTGGACTGGGTCTTGGCGAGGTCGATCTTGGCCGACGCGGTCGCACTCCCGCCGATCCAGCTCTGGTTCGCGGTCGTGTCGACCCCGAACTTGGTGTCGGACTTGTTCTCGTCCTTCACGGCGTCGGACAGCTCGTCGCGCTCGGTGGTCGACTTCTCGGACTTGACGACGGTCTCGGTCGAACTCTCCGTGGTCCGCTCCTCGAGCGTCTTGCGGGTGCTGATCTCGACGAGCTCAACCGTCGCGCCGGGACTCATCCACACGTGGCCGACGGGCGGGCCGAGGAACGTGTCGAATTCGAAGAAGTACTGGCGGAACAGGTGAACGATCCCCAGCGGCGACAGGCTCACTCGATCCAGGTCGCGGAACGGGTCCATGTAGTCGAGCGGGTCGCGGAACTTCAGCAGCGCCGAGAGTCGGGCGAGGTTCCGGTCCGGCCGGTAGAACAGGTCCCGCAGTTCGTCGAAGTGCTGGTTGTCCTTTAGGTACATGAGGAAGCCGGCGACGGCGGATTCGCGCTGCAACTGCTCGGCGACCATGCCCGTGACCGCCTCGGGTCCCCGAACGGGCCCGTCATCTGTGGTCTTTCGGCCCGTCGCCGCCGTGTGCCACTGCTGCGTTCGCGGGATCACCACGCCGTCCAGGGTCTTCTTGATCGCGGCCGGTTTGATCGCACGGTCCCACACCGCATCGTCGTACTCACTCAGTGGCGGCAACGAGCCGGCGATGCTCTCCATCACGAAGCTGCCCCCGAACCGCGTCTCGGCGTCACGCAACTGCGCCGGTTCGAGTTCGGTGATGCGGGCCAAGGACTTTCGCGCATCGAGTTTGATCTCGAACTGGCTCTTGAACTTCTTGTACAGCGCCTCGAAGGCAGCCGCCTTGTCGACCGCGAAGCCACGGTCCCAACGGTGGGTCATGCGCTTGGCGCGCCAGCCCAGCATCGGCTGGTAGACGCCGAAGATCTCGCTGTCGTAAGGAAGAATATTCGCGTAGGACGTGAAATCCGTGATCCTCTTCATTGGGGGAATCGTAGTGATGCTCGGCCGTTCACAGTAGACTTTCAGGAACCGGAAATGCCGCTGCGGGCGGTCCAGGGCCGGTTCTCCACGTATGGAATCATGTTCTAGAACAACGCTTTTCATGATGACGCTGAGTTCCCGCGGAGTCATCCGCGGTGGGGGACCCACGGCGCAATCTCCCGAAGTCCGCCAGAAGCCGCACGCGGTCTCTATACACTGACCGCGTGAACCGGCTCTCCAGCGTCGACGCCGCCTTCTGGTTCGCCGAGACCCCCAGCTGGCACATGCACGGCGGCGGTCTGGCGATCTGCGATCCCTCCAACGCGCCTGACTTCTCCTTCGAGGCGGTCCGCGACATCGTCGCGGCGCGGCTGTCCGAGATCCCGCAACTGCGGTACCGCGTGACGGGCTCGCGCCTCGGTCTGGACCGGCCGTGGTTCGTCGAGGACTCCGAACTCGACCTCGAGCACCACATCCGCCATATCCGGCTGCCGCGGCCGGGGGGCCGGGCTCAACTCGAGGAGCTCGTCGAGCGGCTGCTGGCCAGAAAGATCGACCGCAGCAGGGCGCTGTGGCAGTTGTTCTACATCGACGGCCTCGAGGACGGGCGCGTCGCGATCCTGACTAAACTGCACCACACCGTCGTCGACGGCATGTCCGGGGCGGGGCTCAGCGAGATCCTCTTCGACATCACCCCGCAGCCCCGGCCGCCCGTCGTCGAGGTCGACCGCTCACTCGTGGGCGTCACCATCCCGCGGATCGAACGGCGGGCGCTGGGCTCCCTCGTCAACGTCGCGGTGATGACACCCATCCGCCTGACCCGCATCGCGCAGCAGACGGTCACCCAGCAATTGGCCACCTGGCGCATGCCGAACAAGCCGCCGCGATACTTCGAGGCGCCGCACACCCGGTTCAACGCGCCGCTGTCGCCGCAGCGGCGGATCACCAGCACGGTGGTGGACCTGGGCCGGGTCAAGGCGGTCAAGAACGCCTTCGGTGTCAAGCTGAATGACGTTGTGCTGGCGCTGATCTCGGGCGCCATGCGCTACTACCTGGATGCGCACAACGAGCTTCCGGAGCGCCCGCTGGTGGCCCAGGTGCCGGTGTCCACCCGCGGCGACAGCAACGAGGTCGGCAATCAGGTCAGCTCGATGACGGTCGGGCTGGCCACCGACATCGCCGACCCGGGCAAGCGGATTCGGGCGATCTACGCCAGCTCCCAGGGCGCCAAGGAGATGGCCACCGCGCTGACGGCGCACCAGATCATGGGTCTGACGGAGACCACGCCGCCCGGGCTGCTCGGTCTGGCGGCCCGGGCCTACACCGCGAGCAGCCTCGGCGGCAACGTCGCGCCCATCAACGTCGTCGTCTCCAATGTGCCCGGTGCGGACTTCCCGCTCTACCTGGCCGGCGCGGAGGTCGAGTACTTCGTGCCGCTGGGTCCGCTGGTGATGGACGTCGGCCTGAACATCACCTGCCTGAGCTACCGCGGACTGCTCACGTTCGGCTTCGTCACCACACCGCAGATCGCCGACGACATCGACGAACTGGCCGACCGGATGGTGCCGGCGCTGGAAGAACTCGAGAAAGCCGCCGCCAAGCTGTAGGACGCCTCACGCGGCCGGGATGAGCGCGCACTGCGCGACCATCTCGCCCAGCGTCGCGTCCTCGGCGTCGTCGGCGGGAACCGACAGCACCATTCCGGCGCACACCCCGGAATACCACTCGGCCAGTACTGCCGGCATATCGCTGTAGATACCTTGGGGGACAACCAGATCCACGAGTTCAGGATCATCGGCGGAGATCCCGAGCACCTCCAGCTGCCGCTGGTAGGCCGGCGTGCTGTAGAGGAAGGCCAACTCGGTGCGGCGGTCCTCCCGCCGGATCGCCAGCTCGGCAGCCGAACCGGCCAGCAGCGGTTGCGGATTGGCGACGACGGCGGGTCCGGCATCGGTGCGTCCGGCGGCCGAGGCGCCCACGGCGAGAGCGGGCAGGATGTTCGCCGCGAGAATGCGCGGGTGCGAACTGGTCGGATGGCACACGAAGCCGTCGGCCTTCGCGCCGGCCATGACGCACATGTTCCGGTTGACGCCGCCGGTCCAGAGGGGCGGTGCCGGTACGTTCAGCGGTCCCGGGTTGAAGTACGGCTGCAAGCGGGTGAAACGATAATGCGGCCCTTCATGATTCAGTGGTTCGCCGGTGTCGAAGGACCTGAAGATGGCCCGCAGCGAGTCGATGTAGTCGCCCAGCCGGCCGACGGGATCGGACCATTCGGTGGAGAACCGTCCGACGATGTTCCCGCGGACCTGCGACGCGACGCCCAGTTCGAAGCGCCCGCCGGAGAGCCCGGCCAGATCCCACGCCCCGTACGCGGTGACCATCGGACTGCGCGGAAACGCCACCACCATGCTGGTCCGCACGACGAGGCGGTCCGTGGCGCCCAGCGCGAGTGCGGCAACGACGAACGGGTCGTGCACCGTCTCCGGGACGTGCAGCACATCGAAGCCGAGGCGTTCGACCCGGACGGCCCACGCGGCGACGTCGCACAGGTCCGTACGCCCCGGCAGCGACGCGATCACCTGCATTCTAGTTGCCCGACAACCAGTTTCGGGCCGCCCGCACCAATGCCTCCACACCGATCGACAGCGTCGGCTCGATCACCGGCGCGTACTGCGGTGAATGGTTGCTCGGGATCCGCCGCACCACCTCGATCGCCTCCTCGAGCGTGGTGACCCCGGCGAACAACGCCGGATCCGCACCGCCCAGGAACCAGAAACAGCAGGGGACACCGGCACTGTCGGCCAGCACACCGACGTCCTCGCTGCCGGTCTGGGGACCCGGATCGAGCACCGCGGCCTCACCCAGCCACTCGACGAACACCTGCCGGGTCCGCGCGGTCGCGGCGTCGTCGTTGATCAGCGCGGGAAAGTAGTCGGCATGGTCGATGTCCGGGGCGCAGGGCGCGCCGGAGGCTTCGGCCTCGGCGCGCACGATCCGCTCGATGGCGGCCAGCGTGCGCGCCCGGACATTGGGGTCCTGCGTGCGCACGTTGAGCCGCAGCCGCGCCTCGTCGGGGATGACGTTGTTGCTCGAGCCCGCGCTGATCATTCCGACGGTGACGACCGCGGTCTCCGACCCCGCGGTCTCGCGGGAGACGACGGTCTGCAGCCGCATGACCGTCGCGGCGGCCATGACGACGGGGTCGACGGTGGTCTCCGGTCGTGAGCCGTGTCCGCCGCGGCCGTGCAGGGTGATGTTGAGGGAATCGCTGGCCGACAGCGTCAGTCCCGGGTGCAGCGCCAGCGCGCCCGCGGGTATCGGCGCCACGTGCTGACCGAGCACCACGTCGGGCCTGCCGACGATGTCGAACAAGCCGTCGTCCACCATGGCCCGCGCGCCGGCGCCCAGCTCCTCGGCCGGCTGGAACAGCACGATCAGGGTCCCGGTGACCTCGTCGGGATGGGCGGCGAAATGCGCTGCGGCGCCGAGCAGGCAGGTGACATGGACGTCGTGGCCGCAGGCGTGCATGACGGGCACCTCGGTGCCGGCGCGGTCGACCCCACGCGCCGAACTCGCATACGGCAGGCCGGTCTTCTCGGCCAGCGGCAACGCGTCCATGTCGGCGCGCAGCAGCACGACGGGGCCGGCGCCGTTGGCCAGCACCCCGACCACGCCGGTGCCGCCGATCCCGGTGTGCACCCGGTAGCCCAGGGCGGTCAGCCGGTCGGCGACGATGCCGGCGGTGCGCGTCTCCTGGAAGGACAGTTCGGGGTTGGCGTGCAGATCCCGGTACAGCTCGGCCAGTTCGGTCGGGGGTATTTCGGTCGGCGTCATCCCGTGCAGTATCGCGCCGAACCCCGGTGGCGAGCGGCCGCTTTCGTACATGCGCACCGGCGTGTCCCCGTACAGACCCGGCCGCTCGCGGGAAAGGACAATGGGGTCAGCCCTGCGTGACGGTGACGTCCGAGCCGGAGGAGTCGATCCGCGGATCGCCGGAGTGGTACGTCACGCGGTTGCTGATGCCGGAGGCCTCGATGACGTCCGCCGACTCCAGGGTGACGATGTTCTCGATGCCCGACACCCCGACCCGGTCACAGTGCCCGGTGATCTCGACGGTGTTGTTGATCCCGGATATCTCCACGGCGCCGCCCGTGCAGGTGACGGTTCGGTGCTCGGCGATGCCGCTCAGGGAGATGGAGCCGCCGCCGGCCACCGCGGTGGATTCCGCGGGCCCGGTGGTATCGATCTGGGGCGGCATCGGGATCACCGGCACGGCGGGGGTGGTGCGGGGCGCGGTGGTGCGCGACGGCGCCGGTGTGCGCGTGTGGGTGGGTCGGTCGGTGGCGGCAACCGGTGTGCCACTGGTGGTTTCGCGACCGAACAACGCGTAGGCGGCAGCGCAGAGGATGACGATCAACAGGCCGAGGCCGAAGAGCAGGCGCGAGATCGCCCGGTTGTCGGTGCCTGCCGGAGACTCCGTGGTGTACGGAGTGGTGGTGCCGAGTTCCTCCGGTTGGGTCATCGGCGTCAGAGCACCTTCGACAGGAAGTCCTGCAGTCGCCGGCTCTGCGGGTTGTCGAACACCTCGGTGGGGGTGCCGTCCTCGACGATGTTCCCGCCGGACATGAAGATCACCCGCGAGGCGACCTCCCGCGCGAACCCCATCTCGTGGGTCACCACCACCATCGTCATGCCGCCCCGCGCCAGATCGCGCAGCACCTCCAGGACGTCGCCGACCATCTCCGGGTCCAGCGCACTGGTGGCCTCGTCGAACAACATGATGTCGGGGTTCATCGCCAGCGCCCGCGCGATTGCCACGCGTTGCTTCTGGCCGCCCGACAGCGTCGCCGGTTTGACGTTCGCCTTCTCGGCCAGCCCCACCTGGTCCAGCAGTTCGAGCGCCCGCTTCTCGGCGGCCGCCTTGTCCATCTTCTTGGTCAGCAGCGGCGCCAGGGTGACGTTGTCGATCACCGTCATGTGCGGGAACAGGTTGAAGTGCTGGAACACCATGCCGATGTGCTGACGCACCTTGTCCAGGTTGACCTTCGGGTCGGTCATGTCGAATCCGTCGACGACGACCGTGCCCGCCGTGATGTCCTCGAGCTTGTTGAGGCAGCGCAGGAAGGTCGACTTGCCGGACCCGGACGGCCCGATCACGCAGACCACCTCACCCTTGCGGATGGTGGTGGTGATGCCGTCGAGCACCACCAGGTCCCCGAACGCCTTCTTCAGCCCCTCGATCCTGACCTTTACGGTGTCGTCCGGTGCGGCGGTTACGGAATCCGTTGCGACCTCGGTCATTTTACGAGCCTCCGTTCCAGTCGGTCCGAGAGTTTGGTCAGCGCCATGATGACGATGAAGTAGATGACGCCGATGATCAGCCACATGGTGAACGACTGGTAGTTGCGGGCGATGATCAGCCGGCCGGTCTGGGTGAGTTCGGCGATGCCGATCACCGACAGGATGGACGTGTCCTTCAGCGTGATGACGAACTGGTTCACATAGGACGGAATCATGGTTCGGATCGCCTGCGGCAGAATCACTTTCCGCATCGTGGGCAGATACCCGATGCCGAGGCTGCGGGCCGCCTCCATCTGGCCCTTGTCGACGGCTTGGATCCCGCCGCGGACGATCTCGGTCATATAGGCGCCCGCGTTGAGCGACAGCGTGATGATGCCGGCGGTCAGCGCGCTCATCTGGAAGTGCAGGGCCGACGGGATGCCGAAGTAGATGAAGAACGCCTGCACCAGCAGCGGTGTGCCGCGGAAAATGTCGACGTAGGCGGTTCCGATTCCGCGCAACCACACCGACCGCGATACGCGCAGCAAGCCGAACACGATGCCGAGCACCAGCGCGATCGCGATGGAGATCGCCGTGAGCAGCAGCGTCATCTTCAAGCCCGTCATCAGGACGGGGAAGGTGCTCTTCAGCAGTCCGAGGAACGAGTTGTCCGTCTGGGCGGCGCCCTCGCCGAGGTAGCTCTCGACGATCTCGTCGTAGCGGCCCGATGCCTTCAGGTTCTTCAGGCCGGCGTTGAACTTCGCCAGTAGTTCGGCGTTGCGGCCCTTGTTGACGGCGAACCCGTAGCTGGACCCCTTCTCCTTCGGGGTGACGGTCTTGAAACCGTTGCCCTGCTGGATGCCGTAGGCCAGCACCGGGTAGTCCTCGAAGACGGCGACCGAGTTGCCGGTCTTGACCTCTTCGAACATCGAGGCGGAGTCGGCGAAGGAGACGACCTGGAAGCCGTACTTGTCCTTGATGGAGTCGGCGAATCCGGCACCCTCGGTGCCGTTCTTGACCGCAACCCGCTTGCCCTTCAGGTCCTCGTAGGACTTGACCGTGTCGTTGCCGGCCAGCACCGCCATCTGCACCCCGGACTCGAAGTACGGGTCGGAGAAATCGAAGACCTTCTTGCGCGCGTCGGTGATCGACATGCCGGCGATGACGCCGGCCGCCTGATTTGCCTGGACCGCCTGCAGCGCCGCGTCGAATCCGAGGGGCTTGATGTCGACGTTGAAATGCTGATCCTTGGCGATCTCCCGGATCAGGTCCATGTCGATGCCGACGTAGTTCCCCTTGTCGTCCTGGAACTCGAACGGGGCGAACGTGGTGTCGGTGGCGATGACATACGTCTCGCCGTCGGCGACCGCGGGCGCGGGGATCGCCAGGGCGAGCCCGAGCAGTCCGGCCAACATCGCCACCAGCAGGGCGGCCGGCCCGCGCGGTGACCGTCCGTGGAATTGGGGTGGGCGTTCGGCCTGCATGTGGTGCCTTCCGTCCGGGCCTGCTGGGACGGGATCACGCTAACGCGGACGGCTCCGGCATGCGCGGGTTCGCCATGACCCGGGCGCGGCGGCCCGGAGTGTCCTTCAGACGTAACACGCACGAAAGGTTGCTGTGATTTAGGACTCATCGGGCGGCCAAGCCTCTGAGAATTCCTTATTAAGAGAGCTCGAAGAAACGGTGAACAACGGTTAGCCAAGAGTGCGTACCGGCTGGTGAAAGGCCTGGTGGCAGTTGCCCACAGCAAACAACACGATTGGATAACGTTTCGGCCTGAGTGTCGGCTGAGGCGAATGTTCAACGTGCGCCCAAATCCGTCGTCGGCCATAATTTTCCGCCCGTTCCCGCGGCTAGAATCTGTGCAGGGTCCGCGCCGACGTGGCGCTTTGGACGACGGGAACCGGCCAGCAGGGCAGGCGCCGGACAGCCACCCGGTCGTCCCTCAGGGGGACCGCCCAAGGAAGGTTCGAAGAGGTTCTGATGAGCATGGCAAACAACGTGAAGACTTTGAGCGACATGACCACCGGCGTCGTCGTGGCCAACCGTGCCGGCCGGCACGCCGAACTGGCGCACGACCTCCCGACCCGCTCGCTGCGCGCCCACCTGAGCCGTTTGCCCGAGCCCGCGCCGGCCGTCGTCGAACCGCCGCTGATCGAAACCGACACCGCGCCGGGCTTCTCGGCACTGCGCCAGATTCCGGTACGCCGCGGCCCCATCGCCGGCATCGCCGTCGACCCCCGCGACGGACTCGTCTACACCACCAACCCGACCGACAACAGTGTGTCGGTCCTGGATCCTGTTGCGCTGCACGTGCGCACCACCATCCCCGGCTTCGATGAGGCGTCGGCCGTCGCCGCCGCGAACGGCCGGGCCTTCGTCGCCACCGTGAGCCTCTCGCACGATGCGGTCACCACCGTCGATCCCGCCGCGGTCGAGGCGGGCGCCGATCATCCGCTGGCGTCGTCGGTCGCCGGTGTTGCCGTCGACGCCGCCGGGCGCTACGTCTACGTCGCCCGGAGCGGGCGCGACGGCGCCGACGTCGCGATCATCGACACCGCCGACGGCCGGGTGCGCACCCTGGAACTGCGCACCCGCGCGGGTGCGGCCGCGACCGCCCTGACCCTCAGCCCCGACGGCGCGCGCGTCTACGTCGTCACCGTCGACGATCTGGGCGGCGAGCTCGTCGCCATCGACACCGTGACGCGCCGCATCGTCGGCGGCCTCGCCTTCCCCGCGCCGTTGCGCGCCGTGGCCGCCGGCCCGGATGGCGTCGTCTACGTCGCTACCTGCGACCTGTCCTTCGGTGGCGTGATCGACGTCGTCGACGCCCGCACCATGCGGGTCGTGTCGAGTATCGACGTCGGCGGGCTGGTCACCGACCTGGTCGCCGGCGCCGCCGGGGACCGGCTGTACGTCGCCGGTGTCGACCGGGTCTCGGTGGTGTGTGTGGCCACCCAGGAGATCATCGACACCGTCACGATCGTCGACCAGCCGTCCTGCCTGGCCGAGAGCGCCGACGGCAAGAAGCTGTTCATCGCCGACTATGACGGCGCGGTGACGGCCCTCACCCTCGCGTCGAACACCGAGTCGCTCCTGGCCAGGATGATGACGGCCGACAGCGACGCGGTACTGGACATCCCGATGCTCGAACTGGAATCCGCCGGCATCTGAGCCCGGGTTCCCTCTGTTTCAGCGCCCGCGCGGCGCGTACATCAACACCGCGACGCCCAGCAGGCAGATCAGCGCGCCCGTGACATCCCAGCGATCCGGCCGGAAGCCGTCGGCGACCATCGCCCAGACCAGCGAACCTGCGACGAACACACCGCCGTAGGCGGCCAGGATCCGGCCGAAGTTCGCATCCGGTTGCAGGGTGGCCACCAGCCCGTAGGCGCCCAGCGCAAGCATTCCGGCACCCACCCACGGCCAGCCGCGGTGCGTGCGGACACCCTGCCAGACCAGCCAGGCGCCGCCGATCTCGAAAACCGCCGCCAGGACAAAGAGCAAAACGGACTTCAGCACGGTCACCGGCACTAGCGTAGGGCCTGATCACGTACCGATCGGAAGGCATTCACCACCATGCTCAGCACGATGCAGGACTTTCCCCTGACGATCTCGGCGATCCTGCGGTACGCCACTACGGTGCACGGTGACCGCATCGTCAGCACCGCCACCGGCGGCGGCGCATACCGGGAGGCCAGCTACACCGAGATCGGCAAGCGCGCCGCCCGATTGGCAAACGCGTTGCGCCGCTTGGGTGTCGAGGGTGACGAGCGGGTCGCCACATTCATGTGGAACAACCAGGAGCACCTCGAGGCCTACGTCGCCATCCCCGCGATGGGCGCGGTGCTGCACACATTGAACATCCGGCTGTTCCCGGAGCAGATCGAGTTCGTGGCCTACGAGGCCGAGGACCGTGTGGTCATCGTCGACTCCTGTCTGGCCGGACTGTTGGCTCCCGTGATCCGGGCGCTCGAGACGGTGCACACCGTGATCGTCGTCGGCGACGAGGACGCGTCGGCGCTGGACGTACCGGGCAAGCAATTCCTGCGCTACGAAGAACTGCTGGCCGCCGAGTCCGACGAATTCGACTGGCCGGTTCTCGACGAGAACTCCGCTGCGGCAATGTGTTACACCAGCGGGACGACGGGACACCCCAAGGGCGTGGTGTACAGCCATCGGTCGAGCTACCTGCATTCGATGGCGGTCTGCAGCGGCAACGGCATGGGTCTCGGATTCGCCGACCGGGCGCTGCCGATCGTTCCGATGTTCCACGCCAATGCCTGGGGGCTGCCGTACGCGGCGCTGATGGCCGGCGCGGACCTGGTGCTGCCGGACCGGTTCATGGACGCGGCCTCGATGGTGAACCTGATCGAGACGCAGCGTCCCACGGTCGCCGGTGCGGTGCCGACCATTTGGAACGATGTGATGAACTACCTGGAAAGCAATGGCGGACACGACATTTCGTCGCTGCGGCTGGTGGCGTGCGGCGGCTCGGCCGTCCCGGTGTCGCTGATGCAGACCTTCGAGGACCGCCACGGCGTGCAGATCCGGCAGTTGTGGGGAATGACCGAGACGTCGCCGATGGCCACCTTGGCCTGGCCGCCGCCGGGCACTCCCGAGGACCGGTATTGGACGCTGCGCGCATCGCAGGGCCGGCCGATGTGCGGCGTCGAGGCGCGCATCGTCGACGACGAGGGCGCGGCGCTGCCCAACGACGGCGAGTCGGTGGGGGAGCTCGAAGTGCGCGGACCGTGGATCACCGGGTCCTACTACCGCAACACCGACGACTCGAAGTTCGAATCCGGCTGGCTGCGCACCGGCGACGTCGGACACATCGACGCGCAGGGATACGTCACCCTGACCGACCGGGCCAAGGACGTGATCAAGTCCGGCGGCGAGTGGATCTCGTCGGTCGAACTGGAGAACGAACTCATCGCCCATCCGGCCGTGCTGGAGGCCGCCGTCGTCGGCGTGCCCGACGACCGCTGGCAGGAACGGCCGCTGGCCGCCGTGGTGCTCAAGTCCGGCGGCCGGGCTACGCCGGACGAACTGCGAGAATTCCTGTCGGACAAGGTGGCTCGCTGGTGGCTGCCCGAACGCTGGGTCTTCATCGACCAGGTTCCACGGACCAGCGTCGGCAAGTACGACAAGAAGACCATCCGGGCCCGCTATGCCGAAGGCCAGTACGAGGTCGTCACCGTCGGCTGAGCGGGGCCCGCAGATCGGTTGTCCACCGATCGGGGGACAGCGGGGTCCTCCGGTAGTGGGGCCGATCAGCGGACAGACCGCCGGCCCGAACTCGGGCACCGTGGAGAGCGTCCACAACGACGCGCCGTAGATCCGGTGTCCGACAACGAGGTTGACCGTGTCCGTCTCTGCCTACCTGGTGTTCGTCGAGGCTCTGCTGTTCCTGACCCTGTGGCTGTTCGCGTGCGCGTACGGCACGGTGGTGTCCACCGCGCTGGAATCGGGTTGCGGAACCGACCTGCGCGGAGCCGTTGCCCGCATCGTGCCGCTGGCCGTCGCCACCGTCTCGACGTCAGCCGTGTTCGCCGCACCCGCGTTCTCGGTGCTGACACACTCGTCGAACACAGCATCGGACGTCGTGCGGGGCGTGTTCCTGGCCGCCTGGCTGGCGCACGTGATGCTGGCCGCGCACCTGACGCACTCAGCGGCGCGGGTGCTGACCGCCTATCAGCGCTCGGCGCGCTGGTAAGCGGTGACGACGGCCGCCCCGCCCAGCCCGATGTTGTGCTGCAGGGCTGCAGTGACGTTGTCGACCTGACGCTTGTCGGCGGTGCCGCGCAGCTGCCAGGTGAGTTCGCTGCACTGGGCCAGACCGGTGGCCCCCAGCGGATGACCCTTGGAGATCAGCCCGCCCGACGGGTTGACC
>WBZP01000750.1_pt1 | contig 42323 bp, 53 predicted proteins | sample 5204301 | NCBI WGS metagenome assembly WBZP01 (sample SAMN12412401, study PRJNA552823) | activated sludge metagenome | isolation source: activated sludge from nitrification reactor of wastewater treatment plant... | place: USA: Pennsylvania | collected 2017
GCCTCTTTTGATTTCCCTATCTTAAATATTGCTTATAGTAAAGTAGATCTTAAACCAGAATGGAATCATTTTGAGCTTATGGATTATAGAACACTAAAGAATTTATATCCAAACATTCTACTAACGAGACATAAGGATAAACATAATGCACTAGCAGATGCAATAGCTCAAGCAGAGCATCTAAAAGAAATATTTAAAGTTCTATAGACAAGAAAAAACCCCACAATCTTAATTGAAAGTGGGGTTTCTTTTTGCCTAAAGATCTTCTAACATTTGTTGTAGAGGATTATTTGGCCCTAGTCGATGTTTAACATATCCATATCCTCCTAATGTTTGCTGAGTCATAGCTGTATTAACAGCACTTCTCCAGCCTGAAGGACTACCACTTCTCATATACTCATACTGTAAAGTACCTAATTTTTCTTGGTCTAGGTCACCATCTCTAATATGAGTCTTCAAAGCTTTAGTTACTTTATTCCTATTCTCTGAATCTATACTTCTATATAAAGTATCTGCATGATCCGCTTCTCTTAGTTTAATTTCTTCTAAAGGTCTAGTAGCTAGGATTCTCGCAGTAATTCCTAGAGGAGTATATAAATCATTTCCACTAGCTACTATATTTCCTTTGCTAGTGATAGAAGAGCCATTGATTAACTCTGCCCATCTAGCAAGAGGGCGACTCATAGACTGTAAAGATATAGCTTCCAACATAGCTCTGCCAGTATTCTTATCTGCTGTAAAGGCTGCCTCAGCCACTCTATCAAGAGCCTTAAAAGTCTGAGTAGCAAAATTCACAGCTGCTATATTCTGAATCCCCCCTAAGAAATTAGGGACTCTAGGTTGAATATCTCCCCTAGTAGCTACTCCAGCACCTAAGCTGGAAGGGAGTCCATAAATAAGGATATTAGCTTCAGCATCAGGAAGTGCTCTGAAAACTCCAGTAGTTAAATCTATATGATTATCAGAGAAATGCGTAGCTATAGCTTCAGATACTTGATGGAATCCTGGAAGAGAGGAGGCTCCAAAGATAGTACTCTGAGTAAGAAGTTGTTTTCCTAAAGCTACCCAATTCTTAGACTCTACTCCTCTATAAAGTTGTTGTCCTAGAGTTAGCATATAAGTTTGAAATAATCCCATAGCTGTACCAAAAGTCCCATGAAAAGCTGCTGGTCTTTGTGCTGCATAATAATTACCAATAGCTTCATCCATAAAACTTCTAGCAAAAGTCATAGCTCCTATATCACTAATGCCAGGATATGCCTGTTTAGCCATATTGATTCCTGTGAAGAAGCTCACCTTTCTTACCATAGTTTCAGAATAATCTGAAGGCTTACTCATAATCTTAACTAGATTACTCTCTAAAGCATCTTCTATATACTTCATAGCTCCAGGCTCAAGCTGCTTCTGCGCATGCATAAGTTCCGTAGCTTCACTGATGATAGCTTTAAACAGATTCTTACTCTCTCCTAGTTTAGACCATTTAGCTCCTTCCGTAGGATGCATCATAAGCCTTATACCATCATACATAAGTCTGGTAGTTACAAACTTAGCATTAGGATCAAGAGCTGTTCCTGCAAATGAGGCAGTCATTTTCCTATTAACTGCACCTGAAGTAAGGATAGGAAGAGAGATGGCATTAACTAAAGGTTGAGCTAAGTCTGCAAACCTAAGAAGCATAGTAGCAGCCAACCCATTAGATAGAGTAATAGCTCTGCTAGTTAACTGAGTGCCTCGCACTGACCCTTCTGATATAAACTTATCAGCACCAAAGCTAGGGGATGCTTGTTCTAATACAGCAAAAGGATTAACTATTCCTTTCTTCTCCATTTCTTGAGAAATTCTTTCCCAGTCTTGAGCTGTTCTCTTATTTCCTCCAGCTTTAAGAATAGGACTAAAGATATCAGATAGATTCTCTAAGAGCATATCAGTATATACTTGACCTCTTTGTTGCCATTCAGCCCAAGCTCCATGCTCACTAAGATTACTCTTACCTAGAATAGCATTCCTAACCACTTGTCCTGCATCTACAGGCTTATCTATAAACTTCTTAACTCCTTGAACATTTTTATCATATCCAATCCTAGAACTTTCAGACATAGTCCTAAGTTGTTCCATAGTTTTATCTAAATGAACTTGAACTATATCTTCAACTCCTCTAGTAACATGATAATCATACCCATTGATAATCTCTTGAATAACTGTAGTATTTGTAGAAGGGAGGGTGGCAGCACTGGAACCTCCGTGTTGCTTACTTAAGTCTGCTATCTCCATATACATAGGATCATGTCTACTAGCTACTTTATTAAAGTCAGCTTGCATTTCTTTCCAAATAACTCTAGTAGTAGCTTCTGATCTTTCTCCACTTGCATAAAGAGCTTGAGTATATTTACCAACAGCTTCTTTAAGTTCAGCAGGACTTCTAGCATACATCATAGTGGTTTTATGAGTTACTAGATCTTCAAGATAAGCAATATGTTTTCCTACAGGACTAAAGGAAGGAACCCAGAATCCTATATCACTAAGAGCATCTGCACCTAAGGCTCTCTTATAAGTATTCTTAAGCTCATACATATGTCTTCCATAGTCTTGAAGTTTCTCCATCATAGTCCTAACATTCTCAGACTTAATTTCATACTCTTGAAGGTTATGTTTAACAGACTCTCCCATAGGCTTAGTGAAGTTTCCAGCTTCATCAGCAACTCCTTTTATCCAAATGGAGAATTCTTCTTTACTTAACTTAGAAGCAGCTATAAAGTCTCTGATAGGAACACCTTCTGCAGGAGTCCAGAGTTTTCCGTGAGCGTATAATCTCTTACCTTTAATAGAAGCATTTAAATTAATAGCTGTATTAAGTTCAATAAGTTCTACCTCATTCTTAATGATCTTATTTGCAACTTCTACAATAGGCTTTTGAAATAAATCTTTAGCATGGTTTTGTAAATCTATAGTTTTCTTTCCTAAATTCGTAGCTACAGTACCAGCTTCTCCAAATCTTTCAAGAACTGAGTTAACACTTCTGAAGAATGTATTACCTAACCCTGAGTGACTAACATCATCTATCTTGTTATTCATAATCTCAGTTAGATATTTATGCTCTTCAAAAGAAAAAGTTTTAGCTATCTCTTGAACTACTTCAGAAGAAGAGGTAGTCATGTAATATTCTAAAAGGCCTTTAGAGTCTGCTTGTAAGTTACGTGCTGCCAGATTAGCTCTAAGTTCTGCACTGGGTACTTTATTAAGATTCGTAGAAATCTCTAAAGACCTCTTAGATTGAAGGATAGCTTCTTCGATATTTTCTACTGAGGAATATTTAGATAGTCCAGCATTAGACAAAGGTTCTCCTGCAATAATCTTAGCTACTGTTTCTTCAGGAATAGCAGTTCTAATAGAAATACTCTCTACTCCATGACCTTGCATAGACAGAGATTTAACTGCTTTAATAGCTTCTGATTCTACATGACCTATTAACTCTTGAGTAGAAGATAGAGTAGTTATCCCAGAATTTTTAGGAATATTTTCTGAGGCTTTTTCTACTGCATCTCTTAGAAGTCTTTTAGGAACCTCTCCCATTCTACTTATTACTTCATTAGATCTAGTAGGAGGAAGAACTAAAATCTCTGGATCACTTCCTCCTATATCTCTAAAACCTATAACTATATCATCTACATGAACTTTATAAAGACGAGGAATTCCATGGTCACTAGCTTTTGAGGCAGTGATAGCATAAGACTCAAGTCCTTTATGACCTTCAAGATTACCTTTAATACCTCTATAGAGCCATACATTACCTTCTGCATCTGCTAGAGGACGAAACATATCCCTTAAAGCTACTCCATATTCTGATTCTTTCAGTCTATTTAAAACTCTAGCAGCATCTTGAGCCTCTCTTTGAACCTCAGGAGTGAACGCATCTAAAATATCATGGTCTTTCCTTAAAGCAGCAACACCCCTTCTAAAGAAACTAGAATATCCATTTACCCAACTTTTTATAGAATCACTTAAATCAGAAGGAATATTTTTAGGATTCAGGTTATTAGGAGTATAAACTGCTATATCATCCCAAGTCTTATCTAACTCTCCTAATTTCTTAGGATAATCAACATCTATTCCTTCACTCTTAAGAAATACTTTTTCTCTTACTTCATAAGAAGGAGCATTCTTAGTAAGTTTAATCTGAAACTTCGAGACATCTTCTCCGGCAGATTCTAATGCTCCTACTCTTGCGTATATAGCTCTAAGAGCATTTATATCTTGAGGGTCATATACCCTTTTAGTAATTTCATCAAGACTTTTATCTTTAAAGAATAAGAAAGCTTTAGCTGCATCTTCATCTAAATTAGCAGAATGTTCAATCCCTAAAGATAAGGAGAAGTCAGATCTAGCCTCAGTATTAAACATACTAGGATGAATCTCTTTCTCCATTTGTTTTACAGTCTTACTTAGATCTGCTACTGTAAGATAATTAGATGCATCTTCTACACCAAAGAATCTATCATAGATAGGAGAATAGACTCCCTTATTTTGCTTGGTAACTATTTCCTCATCTTTTCCTAGAATATCTTTAGTGAATTCCCAAGTCTTAGCTAAAAATCCTGGCTGCTTACTTAAACTATTCGTCCCTTTTACTGTAGCAAATTCTACTTTATCTGCACCAAAGAATCTCTGATCCTTCATCTTATCTAAGTATAGATCTCTTATCTCTTTAGGTACAGTCTTAAGCTCTCCTTGAGCTGCATCCTCAAAGATAGAAATCATTCTAGCTTCTTCTCTTACAACAATCTCTTTAAGGCTATCTGTCACATACTTACTTAGAACTAGAGGATCTTCTGCATCTGCGGCCCTTCTAATTCCTTCCTGCATATTTTCAATGTTAACATGCCTTATTTGAATCTGCTCTCCTAGATGAGAATAAGATTGTACTGGAGTAATATTTTCTTTTAAGAAAGTAGTTAAAGGCTTTTCTACTTCTTGACCTATTGCCTTAAGTGCACCTCTGTTTATAATAGTACTTCCTACAGTACCAATAGCTCCACCTAAAGCTGTTCCTATGAGAAAATTAGAACCAAAATCTTTATAATAATCCTCCATGTAAGGATGGGCATTCATTGTAAGAGTGATAGCTGCCTCAGCTGCAACTGAATCTACTAAAGCATTAGCTGCTCCTGCTCTATAAATACCTAAGGTTATCTTATTAAAATTAGCATTCACTAATCCTGAAGTCTCGAAAGCAGCCTTAGCCTCTTCAAGTCTTGCTACATTTCCTGCTTCAGAGAAAAAGCTAATACCCTTCATTCCAGCTCTAGCAGCATTTACACCTTTAAGAGCAAGACCGACTGGAGCAACAAGACCCCCAACAAAGCTAAGAGTCTTAATCGTTTCAGGATTCTCATTATATACTTGAAGAGCATCTTTATCTACTTTCTGTAAAAGGTCTTGTGTAGAATACTCCATACTTTTAGGTGTAAGAGAGTTCCATGTAGTAGTGAGTAAATCACCTACAGCAGCTACGGCTCCATGAATGATTGTATTAGGAGCAGACATAGAATTAGCAGAGGTAGCTACTTGCGCCCTATACTTATCCATCTCATCTACTTGAAGAGCCTCTTCTGGGAGATCAAAGAGAGTATCCATTATTTACTTTCCTTCTTGATTAGAGGAGAGGTTAGCCAATTAAATATATCCCTGATACCATAATGGTCATTAGCTGCCATATCTTGACCTATCTTATTGAGAGTTTTAAATCCTGCTTTAGAGGTATCTTTGGTCTCATCAGTAATAGTATTACTTAAAGCTCTACCTAAGTCCATATTATCTATAGGCTGATTTAGGTATTCTAATGGAGTTTTAGCAGCTATCATTACTCCTGCTCCTAAGCTATTACCTACAGAAGCTACTCCTTCTAAGGCACTACTAATTCCAGCTCCTGCCATTCCTAAATAAGAAAGAGCAGCTTTAGCAGTCATAGCATCTGGAAGTCTGGGATCAAGATTACCGAATTGACTCTTATTCTTATTCTCAATCATACCACTCATATAATCTTTAAGTTCTTGAATATTAACTCTCCTACCTTCTACAGTATCTGCAGAATTAGCAATAGAAATAGCTTCATCTTGAGTAATAACTCCTTTATTATAAGCAGGATCTTCTTTAGCTGCTTGAAGAAATAGAGGCATTTCTTTAGTAGAATTCCAAGAGAGTACATTTCCTTTAGCTTCTTTAAGAGCTTGATAATCTGCATATTTCAATGCGAGTTTAAGCTGGAAATCCCTAGCTTCTGCTTTAGTTTCAGGAGTAGCTTGTTTAATCATAGGATTAAGATACACAGAAGCCTTATTCGCAGTCTCACTTTTATCTGGAGCATAAATAAAACCTGAAGTTGCCATCTCTTTAAACTTATTCTGTAAGGAAGAAATATCTAAAAGATTAGCTTGAACTCTACTAACCTTAAGTCTAGCTTCTTCTTCAGTAACTCCAGTATTCTTAACCTCCATATCAATAGCTCTAGACATAGCATAAGGATTTCCTGCCACTGCTAGAAATTTAACCTCTTTTTCAGGTGCCATTAGAGCCATATTGAAAGCTTGCTTATCTTTAGCAGGAATCATCTGAACCCTAGACATATAAGAGATAGAATCATCTGTAGGAATATCAGGAAACATCTGGCTAAGAGCTCGTTTATTATCCGGGGATAGAGAAGCCATCTTAGTTTCAGCTTCTGCTATTTGTCTTTCTTCTCTATTAAGTCCCTTCATAATAGAAGTCTTAGCAGAATTTATAAGAGATGTAGAAGTAGAATCAAAAGCCATAAAGGTAGAATTTCCTTTAAGCTTTTCATTTACACTAGCCCTAGCAGCTGCTTGAGCACTTTGCATTCTAGCTCTTACAGAAGCTGTTTCTCTACTATCACTATGAAACTGCTGCCAGTTAGGATTCTTTCTATCCTCTTGCTCATTCCATTGAAGTTCTTCCATAAGTTTAGGAATACCAAATTCAGTTTCAGTAGTAGCTACTGCTTCATTATAGAAACGAGTCTTCTCCGCTGCAATACTTCCTTCTAAGGAAGCAACAGCTGCTGGTCTTTGGTCTGATGGCATCTTATCTATCTGAGAGACCATCTCTGCCATCTTATCTAAAGATAATTTAGAATCAGTTAATCCAAGATTATTCGGAAGCCTATTGATAGTGTTGCCATTAGGAATAGAATTACCAACATTGTCATTTCCAATAAAGATAGCATCTGGATTCTTCTCTTTGACAGAGGGAACATTAGTATATAAAGGGATAGGCTTACCCACTCCAGTGCTAGGAGGAACAGTTTTAGCCTCAACAGGTAATCTAACATTTCCACCCCCTTCTACATAGGGATTAGGAGATGCGGTAACCTGTCCCTCAGCCATACTACGAAGAACAGAACCTATTAATTCATTAGGTTGTATTTCTGTAGCAGTTCTAGCACTAGCTCCTGTACCTATAGAAGTAAGTAGTGAATCTAATTGATCTATTTCATCTAATGTAGGCATGATTTAATCCCAAATCCAGTAATTAACCTTACTATCATCAGCTACAGGCCCAAACTGAGGATTATAATAATTAGAATTATCAACTGCAGCATAAGGATTATTTGTAGAATTATTACCTGTAGTAGTCTGAACAGAATTAGCTGGAGTAGCTCCTGTAGAACCTTGAATAGAACTTCCAGTAGATTGGCTAGTTCCTGAACTCTCACCATGAGATTGAGATGTAGCTACTTTAGCAAGCTCAAGAGCTTTAAGGAAATTAGTTTCTCCTTCAGTGTTAATCCTAGTAAGAGCTTCTAATACAGATTGAAGATTAGCTCCAATATTACCATAGGCTTTAGCTTGTTCTGCACCTAAAGCACCTGCTGCTTGAGCACTATCTGTAGCTAGTTTCTGACTGAGAAGAGCCTGCATAGAAGAAGCAGAAGTGCCAGCTCCTGTAATAGCTTTACTAATAGCAGGCATCTGAGCTTCCATACTTTTTTGTAGGGATTGCTGAATAAGAAGTGCAGCATCTTTAAAAGCAGCATCCGTAGTATAGTTAGCAGCTAAATTATGTACTTGACCAATTTGCCCTTGTCTGAGAGCTAATTGATTTTTGTAGGATTGAGAACCTCCACTTGCCCCTTGTTTAATATAATTAAGTAAAGAAGCTAAAGCTTCAGGATCAGAAATTCCCTGAAAAGAAGAGCTATCACTTACTGAACTTTGTTGACTGCTACTTTGTTGATTACTCTCACCAAAAGAGGTAGAAGGAATAAATCCAGATGTAGTTGTATTCTGAAAGGTTGGTTTATTTCCACTACCTGTTCCAGAAGTTCTGCTCCATTCACTAGCCATAATATATTCTCCTTGAATAAACTTACTTTATCTTCTACCTGAAATGATACCACGAAATTCTAGGTATTGTAAATCGAAATTTCCAGCTATTTTAATAGTGTGCCATTTACCACTTACTACAGGAAAACAGTTAGCATTAAGTACATTCGTAAAAGTATAGTTCTTAGTTAGAAATGACTCAATAGTAGTACCATTTAATGAAGTATCTAATGTAACTGTTCCAGTAAAACCTAATCTAAAATGCATTCTTACCTCATGCATTACAGTAAAACCTTTTCTAGTATATCCTATCTTTCCATATTTTATAAAACTACTAGAAGGTTTAGCATCAAAAGCATAAATATCCCCACTTGAATTAAGAACTGAAGCATCTACTCCTAAATGAGAATAAGAAAGGATTTGATTATCTGCAGAATTAAATACATTATGATCTAAGAGAACTTTATAAGAACCTTTAAATTTCCCCCATTTCTTTAAAGCAGTATCAAATACAAGAGCACCTATATATGTAGGATATATATCTGGTAGAACTCCATCTTGAAATAAGAAGGTACTTCCTGGAAAAGTATAATCATAAATAGCCCCTGGAATAGCTTCTGCTAATATATCAGATATTGTGTTTAATTTATTATCCGTTATTCCATCTATATACTTAGCATCTGTAAGAGAGATAAATAAATATCTTCCGTTTAAGAAGTTCATAGATATTTCAGGATTATCTTCTTGAAATAGATCATATACTTCAGTAATAATCTCTTCAAATAGATGGGTTTTGTTTAAAGCATTATAATTACCTACTTTCTTGAAACCTGTATTTGTATAAGCATAGTGTTCCATTTCTGTAATAGCGGTAGTTACATTTTTAGGACTACTAACACCCGCAGTATCAGATATTGTAGTAGCTTCCCATATTAAATCAGAGTTAGGAATAAATCTAATACCTACAATACCCTTAGATGTATATACTACAAAATTATCTCCTTGACTTCTAATAGTAGTTATAGACCCTAAAATACCTGAAAAAGTAGCATTTCCTGCGAGAGTAGTTAAAGAAGGTACAAAGTCTTGAAGATTTAAAGGGGAACTCCAAGAAATAGAATTAAGAGAATCCCAGAAACCTAAAGAGGAATTAGCTCTGAATATACCCTTTTGTCCACTCATTGTTAGAAAAGTAGGTACTACTGATATAAGAGTTAAAGATACTCCCAAAGGAGAAGGAATAACTGTAAAGTCTATAGATCTCATCTTCCAATAATGAGGTTCCCCTTCTCTATATAAATATAAAGTATTCTCAATTATACAATAAGTCCACTCTTTATGCTCCCCACTAGGAGGAACTGTGAGAGATATACCTTGAGTCCATAAAGCTCCTGTAAGAGTAGTAGAAGCAGTATACCATAATCCATCATCGCAGAGAGCTATAATTATATTCTGATAATCTGCGAGTTGAAATAAGAATAACTCATCACAATTACTACTCAGAGAATCTATATCAAGCTTATAGTTAAGTCCAAAATAACTCCTATATCCATAAGATGTTGGTATAAAGTTATGCCCTTCATATGCAATTATAGGAGGGGTTTTTTCTGGCACATCCTCTCTAAAAGAGTATCTTAAGTTATTAAAAATAGAATTAGGATCAGCTACAAAATAACTTCTAGTAACATCAATAGGTTTAGTTTGCTGTACCATGTTATCTATTTCCTGAATGATTAAGTCTAACTTCTAAATAATCTAAATCAAAGATACCTTCTACTTTAACTACATGATATTTCCCTTCTCTTTTTATGAATAGATTATTATTTAAAGCTAGAGTTACATCATTAAAGGAATAAGAACCTAGATCTAAAACTACTCCTGTAAGGGATGAATAAGAAGAGAGAGTACAAGTAGATGGTAAACGGAAAGAAGCTCTAACTTCATAGAGAGTACTCATACCTCTGCGACTTGCCCCTATTTTACCATAAAGTAAATAACTCTCTGCGGGTTTAACATCCATATTATAGATAACACCCGTATCTTTTAAAATGGCCATATCTATACCAAAATCAGAGAAACTTATGGCTTTATTATTGTTAGCTCCATTGTAGATATTATAATCTAAAAGTGCAGTATATTCATGTACCATCTTACCCCACTTTTTAAGAGCTGTATCATATACTAAAGCTCCTACATAAGTAGGATAAATAGGACTAGGTACTCCATCTTGTAAGAGATAATCTGCTCCTGGATAAGTATAACCAAAGTCCCCTCCTGCTAATATTCCTCCTGCTATATCAAATCCAGGAATAAGAAGTTGCCCTGTAGTATTTGTAAGTGGGTAACTAGGATTTGGACTAGGATTAGTAAGAGCCGTTCCCCAATCAAGATTATGTTGATAAGCATTAAGAGTAGCAGAACCTACTATAGATGGATCGGCAGAAACAGAAATAAAAGAATGCTCTGAACTATCTACGAAGTATTGATACTCACTTTGTTGAGTATAGTAAGGATCCATTGTAGGTTTATCAGGTCTTGGCATATCATAGAAGTTATAGTGGTTAGGAATTACTCCCTCAATAGGAGAATAGTAATCATAACACCATCCACCCATAACAACAGGATGTGAAACAGAGGACTCTAGCCAATGAGGATTAAACCAATAATATCCAGCGCTAAGAGTATCAATAATAATAGCAGGAGTTACAGCCCAACTTCTAAAGTTATTAAATATCTCATTCTTACTTAATCCATACCAAATAAAAGGGGGAGGTACTACTTGTCCATAATAGTTATATATAGTAACAAAAGTACTCCAAACTCCAGGAACAATACTTCCAGTTCTTGCATAAAATATTCTAGTCTTCTTTCTCTTAACATTCCATCCTCCACTAAAGTTTCTGGTTACAGAATAGACTGCTGCATTAGTACCTACTCCTGTTAGAGTAGCAGCTCCTGTAGAACCTAATCCTGAGAGGAAACTGCCAGCATCATAGTCTGTATAAGTAATAGTATCATCAGGATAATTAGTAGTAGAGAACTGAACATCAGCTTTCCCAGAAGCAAAAGCAGCTGCCGCAGCTTTAATCTTAGCAGCTATATTAGTAATTCCAAAGAAGGGAGCAGATCCTGAAGTAACTACAGCAGGCCCAGGAGGAATGCTTTCTATTTCTGCTTTATTATTAGCTTGTATAGTTATAAAATTAGTCCATTCCAGTGTCTGAACACCAATAAAAGTACCTAACTTAGCATCTACTGCTCCTAATTGAGCTACTCCAGCTGATAAAGGTGTATAAGCTACATATCCTAATTGTTTATAATCTACAGGATAAGTAGGAGTAGCTTCTACTACAAAAGCAGCTATAGGAGCAGTATCCGCATTAAAGCCAGAAGCATCAAAAAGAGGGCCATGTTCATCTGAGACATGAGGTACATAATTATCATAACGATCTAAATCAAAATAATGCATAGGGGTAGTTACACCAGAAAAGGAACCTACCCCACTCCCCGACCATTCTAAATACATACCACTTGTATATGTTACTGTACCATTAGGAGCTCTCTCTAATTTATTTCGTATATCTTCTAGTATAGAAGTACCTCCTACAAAAGAAGGAAGCTGGGATAATCCATCATAAGGTACTCCATCTACCATGATATTTACTGCAGTGGTAGATACTACATCTCTGATAGTACTTACTCTGCCAGAGATATAATCATCTTCGATGAGAGAGATGAGTAAATACCTACCATTAAGGAATTCTAAATAAACAGTAGGACTATTCTCTCTTATAAGATCATAGATATCTGTAAATACTTCTTCAAAGGTATGTACTTTTGTAAGAGCATTATAATTGCCTATCTTTTTTATTCCTGTATTTGTATAAGCATAATGCTCCATCTCAGTGATAGAGATAGTAACTTCTTTAGAGGAAGAGATTCCTGCTGTATCTGAGATAGTAGAAGCTTCCCAAATAAAAGTACTACTATTTACATATCTAATACCTACGATTCCTTTTGTAGTATAGACAATAAAATTACTTCCTTGACTTTTAACTATTACAATCTTACCTAGAATACCTGAGAAGATAGCATTACCAGCTAAAGTAGTAAGAGAGGGAGTAAAATCTGCGGTATCAAAAGGGGAAGACCAAGCTATAGAATTAGCAGAATCCCAGAATCCTAGAGAAGTATTAGCCCTAAAGATTCCTATTTGCCCTGCCATATTGAGGAAAGAAGGAACAACTGACGTTATATTTAAAGTAACTAAATCTGAAGCTATCGAGTAGTCTGAAGCTTCCATAGTCCAATAAGAAGATTCGCCTTCTCTATATACATAGAGTTTATTTTCTATAATACAATAAGTCCATTCTTTATAAGTGCCAGGAGTAGGGACAGATAAAGTTATGCCATGAGTCCAAGTACTAGCACTTATTGTAGTGGAAGAACTATACCACAGGCCATTCTCACATAAAGCTATAAGAACATTCTTTAAGTTATCAAGCTGAAATAAGAAGATCCTATCACATCTAGAAGAAAGAGCTGAGATATCTAAATGAGCATTATCTCCGAAATAACTTCTATAACCATAAGATGTAGGAAGTACATTACAGCATTCAAAAGCTATAATAGGATCAGCTTTCTCCGGCTTATCTTCCTCTGTAACATATCTTAGATTACTAAGAAAAGAATTGGGATCTGTTATTAGTAAACTTTGAGTTACATCTATAAGTTTAGCCTGCATAGCCATTACTTAATTCCTTTAGATTTCTCGTAACTTCTGCCTACAACATATCCAGTCATAACAGTTCCAAATAAGACTAGAACAGGCTCAGGAATAGCTGACATCCAAGATTGGAATCCTGAGGTAAAAGAGATAGCAGCTTCTGGTTTGAAGATAGTAAGAACTCCCATTGGGATAGACCACAATAGGAGTATATAGACTACGTAAAGGAAAGAGGGTCTAGCTCTGGAAGTCCAAGGATCAGGAGAATTAGCCTCTGCAATGATAGCACTTAATTGAGTTTGAATTAGACTAAGCTCTCCACTCTGCTGCATCTGGAGAAGTTCTAACTGAGCTTTGGCTTTCTCTTCAGGATTAGGAAAGAATTTATCTATGATTTTAGAGCCAATTGCAAATATACTACTAATAGTAATAGGATCCATACTAATCTCCTAGAATTAAGGAATAAAAACTCTTTTACCGGAAGCTGGAGGTACTACTTGCATATGACACCAACCATTAGTATAATCAGGATGTTCTATATACACATCGAATTCTGCTAGAATGGATTTATTAGCTAAGCACCATGCTCCTATTTCTTTCTTAGGATCATATAAATCTACTGCCAGACCTTTCTTATGATTAGATTTGGCAGCTCCTACAGCAGTTGTCTGAGGTCTAAATCCTCCTAGGGTAGAACCACTTATGATAGAGCTAGTATTAGGGTTAATAGGGAATATAATTCCTCTATTCTGTAAGTGCTCTATTAATCCATTTATTACCGGGAGAAGCTTAATCTCAATATTTTGTTTGAACTCCTCTGTTATTTCAGAAGCCCATCTCCCTACATATTGTTTATAAGTAATCATTGAAGCTAACCCCTCCAATGTATATTATCTTTAAGAAAGGCCCAGATGCCAGCTAAGGATGCTGTGGTAGCTGCTACAATCTTAATGAAAGTTACTGCCCCTTTAGTCTGAGTCCAAATATCTGTAAGATTTGCGATAGCAACTTTATTCTCTTCGACTAAGCTCATTATAGCTTTATGCTGAATGTCTCCTGTTACTATATGAGTCTCAAGTTTTTTATCTAAGGTTTTAACTCTATCATCTAATATACGCCTATCGTAATCAACAATATCCTTATTCGTAACCATTTTATAGCTTTCTTATTTAAAGGATAAAAACTGGGGAAGGGTTAGATAGTTCTTAGCTTCTATCTGTAGCATTATAGCAGCTACAATCTCTTCAACTGTAGGGCAGCTTCCTACAGAAGGAATACTTAAGATAATAATATCAGAGGTTAGATTATGAGTAGAATCTTGAATAGTAAGAGTTAACTCAGTTCCTAGGCCTATATTATCCGCTAGATGACTATGTACGGCATCCGCAATTACTAGCCAGGTATCTAAAGTCAGACCTAAGTTATCTGCTGTGTGGTTATGAACTGCGTCTTGGATAGTTAAGAGAGTGGTACCACTGGTATCTAAGACTAGGTTATCAGCAGTATGAGAGTGAACTGCCTTTTGAATTATAATAGATAAGGCAGTAGATAAATCTAGGTTATCTGAAGTTAAAGCATGAGCTGCACTTGCTATATCAAGAAGCCATTCAGTTGTTATTAGAAGATTATCTGAAGTTACGGAATGAGTTGCTTCTTGGATAATTAAATCTGTGGAACCTGTGATACCTAAAGTTAGATTATCAGAAGTTAAGCTATGAGTTGAGTCTTGAATTGTTAAGAGAAGAGAAGTAGATAAGTCTAAGTTATCAGATAGAAGAGAATGAGTAGAATCTTGAATTATTAGGTTAGTAGAAGAACCACCTCCAGCAGAAGGAACCCATATTCTTTTGTCTTGCTTTTTGAATATCTGCCAAGGGTTATCTGAGAGTATTTTTACCTCATCAGCCGACAACGCCTTGTCAAACTCGTAATATAATCCAATACCAGAGACTTGTTGGGATGCCCCTCCATCGGATATTGCTGATGAGTTCGTTCTATCACAATTATCAGCATAAGAAGACCCTGACCCTGCTATCTCTAAGCCATCAACAAATACGCGCCCTGCACCTCCACTTATACTCTTACCCCAAACACCGGCAATGCATGAATTCCTTCCTACTAACGAATATGGGGCATCCCCTGAAAAGACCGTAGCTGAATCATTCCAACCAGCGCCATGGATTATCCATCCTAACTCGGTGTCACTATATTCACCGCGCCACCGATCAATACCGATACTTAACCAATTTCCATATAATTTTCTAGAAGTACAGTACTGTGTAAATAGGATGGTTCGCTCTGTCAACAAACGTTTTGGGCAATATATCCCGGATGAACTGGAACCAGGTGTTGCCTGAGAGACCAATTTACCTTTGGCACAAACGGTTATGGCACTATCTGTCGGAAGAGGCTTCGGAGGTGCTAATATATCTCCAAGACCCGCAACATTAGCCGAGTATAGACCCCTGCTTAACCAGTATGGGTCAACAATTAGAGAATGCTGCTGCGGCTGCTGCGTCCATACTCTCTTCTTAGAAAGATAAGGCATTCTTACCCCCTAAGAATTAAGGTTTAGGTCCAACAGATACTGGAGTTACTTTAAGAGACCATCCTGCTGACATAGTTACACCACAAGAATTCAAAACATAAAATTCATATTTATTACTTGTATAAGATACAGGAAGTTCTACTGGGCCAAGCTCAATAGAGTAATTAGTAGTAGCAGACATTCCTGTTCCAGTAGGAAAGTTTCCTAAGAAGTGTCCTATCCAGTTAGCAGTAAGAGATGGTTCATCTCCTGTTCCGTCAATATCTTTCAAACGACAGAATAATTGAATTCCCCCTGTATTGATAGTACCAGAGGGATATTGCCAAGTTAAGACAAAAGATGCTTCTGGAGTATCATCATCATTAACCCATTCGACGATACTTCCAACAACAGAATAAGCACCTGAGGATACGGCAGCTGAGCTACTAGTAACAGTATCTTGTGTCCCAAACTTTCTAATTAGATCATTCGTTCCAATAGCCATATCTTATATTCCTAGAAGAGTATCTACAGTATTATTTACAGCAGTTTGCACAGAAGCATCGACAGCACTAATAATCTGTGCTGTAGTAAGAGCATTATACTCAGCTAAAATATAATTAAATACAATATCCATATAAGTATTAGGATTACTTAAAGCCTGAATAGAAAATTCTTTTTGCTTAGCTGTTGGAGTAGTTAACTTAGAGATAGCATTTGCCTTAATAGCAATAGCTACAGCAATCTTCTCTTTTAAAGGGTTAGCTGTAGATGATCCTCTAAGTGTATGAAGGTCATTATAAGTAGCCATAATAATTTATCCTTTAAATATTAAGTCGGGTCAAGAATCTCAATATCCCAAGCTGGGAAATTAACTGTGTTACTACCATTAGCTGTAAGAGCTTGAGTAGTACAAGTAGTTCTATAGAGAAGTTTAGAATTAGCTACATCAAGAAGTGCTACATAAGTGGCAGAACCAGAAGCATCAATTAAAACTGCACTCTTAGCTGCTACAGTCACCTTCCTACCACTTGTATCCCCATTAGCTAGAGTAAAATCTCCTGAGGCTAAAGTGACATCTGCTAGTGCATAAGTAGCATTAGCTTCTGTATAAGTGGTAGGTTCTGCAGAACAAGCTACTTGACGAGTAACATTGTTCTTAAGAATATTAAGGGCGCCGTCTTGAAAATCATCATGAGCAAGCTTAGGCATTGTTATCTCCTGTCCCAATTACACTACTATGAATATCTAAATCTACTGTAGCTACTTTACCTTCAGTATCTTCCGCCCAGCCATTCTTTACGAAATACGCTCCTTCTGCTTCAGGAACTGTCCTAATATCTCCTTTAACATAAAGATCTCTTCCATCCAAAAAATCCATAAGAACTTTAATTTTCATTTCCATTACTCCTTGTTGTCTATTTAACTATAAGAAAGAACTAACCTATTATCCCATACCTGGGAGAAATTTCCTGTATCTGCATATTTTATAGATATATCTCCACTAGCAATAAGAATTTTTTGAATCCTCCAATTAGGAGAAGAAGAAGCAGTTCCGGGGAGAGATTCACCTAAATAATATTCATTGGCTGAAATCTCATCTAATTCTTTTTGATAAGTAGCCAATGTAATATCTCCTAAAGCTGTCTGTAATTCTGCTATTGTTATTTTGAAGTTAAGCCCCTCAGAATCATTAGCAATAACTAGAAGATCATCACTTAAAATTGTTAATCTAGTAGCTAGATCTGATATCTTAACACTCATCTTATTCTCCTATTACTGGAGTATTATCTTCTAAGAGTAAATAGTTAGCAGTATCACTATTAGAACCAGACATATAAGTACTAAGACTTGGCCCCTCATCTTTCTTATTTAGAAAGGCCTTTATCATATTTGAGAGTCCCTCAGCAAAAGTATCATTATCTAAACTAAGGAGCTGTAATTTATCATCTAATGAAGACATCATATTATTGTGCTCCTATTAGAATAGAATCCTCATAATCATTTCTATGAATTTTGAAGTCCTCTTCCCCACTTAGCATATGCATCCTAGCAGAAGAGTCATCTCCTATACCCTTGAAAATTCTAGCACAAGCTAGATCAATAATTACATAAGGCATAAGATCAAGTATCCAGTGCGTTGTGTTTGTAGCAGCATCAAGAGTTATTGGATATTGATAGTAACCTATTTCAAGAGAGTTAGCTAGAGAGGATAATGTGTAAGTGATATTATTTCCACCTACATAATATCTATTTCTTTGCATATTAAAACTAGGAGTAAATACTTGATCTGCTCCTATAGGTTTAAGGTAATATAAGGCTCCTGTAGGTTTTACATATTTAAACTTCCTAAACCTAGTAACAAGAGGAGTAGGAGTTACATTATTAAATTGGATAGTATCTCCATAAAGATTATTATTAATAGAAATTGAAGTTTCTACTAAGTCTCTAGCGAAGGAAGCTCGAACTGAACATTTAGAAACAGCTGCATTTATAGCAACAGTAGCTTCAATGACCTTATCAGGTCTAGCTGTAATACCAATCACTTGAGCTAATACTTCATTAAAATCCATAGTAGAAACCTCTTTTAAATCTTAGTATACTGTTTTAGTAACACGACCTTGTGAGACTTGATATTCTAGTTCTGCCACTTGATCGTCATTCTGAGGATTATACACATCTAGAATTTTAGGAATAGGAACAGCCCTCTTATCTAGGAGTCTATATTCTCCTTGGTAGATGATAGTCCCAGGAGGATACGTAATTGGTTTCGCTTCTTCTGGAACCACATCTTGATTGAGGTCTTTAGCTCCTGCCAAATCTCCTTTAGAGTCATTTAGAATCTCCTTAATTGTTGCCATAATATTCTCCAAATAAAAAGAAGTAGAGAGCCGAAGCTCCCTACTTTAAAAACTAGAGCTTAAGCTCCAGCAGTCAGGCCCGTTACATAAACACAACTATAGGGATTGATAAGTTCTACCGCGAGTTCTGAGGTAAGAGAACCACCAACACCGTCAGTACCACCTTCTACTTGCTTACCATTAGCACCATACTCTTCTGCCATAGTATCACGTCCATCCATATAAGCAAGCTTGAGAGCAGGCAAGTCCATAACCAACATACTACCAGTAGCAGCAGTTTGAAGACCATTCATAAGAGGATGCTCAATCAAATTGATTTCCCCTTTATAGAACTTGAACTTAGTATACATCATACCAAAAGTTGTCTCAGACTGCATAATCTCAATCTGACCACTCAAACGTGCAACTTGATGCAAGACCTTCATAGCAGTTTGATCACAGAAGCCAGCACGCATCTTAGGATTAGAAGCATCTGTAGAGTATGTCCAAGCTTCTTCTACCAAACCTACTAGTTGATCATAGGTAGTAGTAGCACCGGCAGCATTGATATTACTAGGAGCATATTGATAAATTGCATCAATAATACCTTGAGTAGAATGCAAAGGAGCAGTACCAGAAGTATCCATCTTAGGTTGACCAAAGAGAATAGCACTCTCAATATCAATCGAATGGAACATACTACAATCTTTACGAGATTCTACTACATTTGAATATCCCATCTCAGCCATAGAAGCACGTGCTGTATCTGTCAGACCCCAAGCATTACGGAAAATCTGAGTATAATTCGGGATATACGTCGTAGCAAGTTGACGAGCAGTCGGACGAGTAGAACCTTCCATAAAGGCAGTACCAACTTGGATAAGATTAGATGCAGCTGCGATAGTAGTTCCGACAGTACGACCAAAACCGCGAGTAACAGTGATAGTAGTAGAAGAAGGAACAGTAAGAACACGAATATTCTCCCTAGTAGCTGTATTCATAAGAACCATACCAGGAACCATACCAGCTGTACTACCTACTGTAAGAGTAGTAGCACCAGAAGTATCACCTGCAGTAGAGGTAGTCTTAATAAAAGTCAGGGTCTTAGAGAAATAACCGTGAGTACTGGCCTTAGCTTTACTCTTACCACTCTGAGAAGACAAAGCAAACAAAGGAGCTGAGCCATTAGGGAAAAGACGCAGCATAGTACCTGCAAAAGAACGAGTATTAAGTTCTGCAGGATTAAGAGAAGTATTAAAAATACCAGAAAGAAGAGCCATAATAAAAATCCTTATTAAGAGTTAAGATATTTTGACCAATCCATTTCTTCTTTATTCTGAGAAGTCTTAGAATCAGTCGGATTAAGAGCCATTTGCAAATCTTGTATATATTTTTGAGCTGCTTTAGCTACCTCACTAGGACTAGCATCAGGGTTAGCTCTAGCAAATCCAGCAGCTACACGATTAAGCTCTGCTTTTACTACTGGATGACTGTAATTAGGAGCATTAGAGAGTTCATTATTCGTAAGTTGAGACCTTACTCCATTAGAAATTTGACTCTTTTCATACTCCCCACGTTGAGTTATAAAGGTATCAGTAAGAGCTGTACCATGCTCAATAGCTGCTTTATAAGAATTTTGTCCTACAGTTTTGATAAGTTGCATCATAGCAGAAACATCACCATTTGTTGCCTTAGATAGAATTTCTGGATCTACCCCTTTAGTAAAGTCCATTTTACCAGAAACATCATTGATAACATTAGGATCAAGTTTGAATTGAGGTGCTTGTATCTCTGATCCATTACTAGCATTATCAAACATTTTCTTGTAAGCGTCAAGAGGATTTACTGTGTTAGGGTCAGTTCCAGGAATTTTACCATCTGGGCCTGTAGTAGGAGGACTATCAGAAAGATTATCTTTTCCTGGAATAGGAGCATTAGACGCAGGCTTAGTTTCTGGGGTGGAAGGTTTAAAAAAATCCATGATACTCATGATGTTACTCCTTAGTTGAAATATTGATTAGTGTTGCAAGAACTGAGAGTTTCCCTTGGATAAGAGAATGCTTTTTTGCTACTTCTTCATTAGGTCTCTCTGTTACTGAAAGAGAGGCTAATTCTTTTAGATCAGTACTACCTAAAATACGGAAGTACTTTTTGATTACAGGATTAGATAGAATATCTATTACTATATCTTCTTCTGTCTTAGAAAGAATCTCTGTTGGGATTAGATTATTGAGCATTTGGAGATACTCCTTGTTTCTGTTGTTCTAATTGAGCTTGCGCTTGAATATTTGCTTGCTGTTGTTCAGGAGAAGGAATATATTCTTTAAGTCCTCTTACTCCAAGTAATTGAGCTAGATGTTCAAACATAGCTGGAAGCATTGGACCTAATCTTTGCTGTAAGATAGGAGATTGATTAAGAATCTGCATTAAAGATGTAATAGAATCTGTACTAGCTAATTTAGACTTAGGAGTATAACCATCAGCAATGCGGAAAGCTAATACCTTAGTTTTAAGTTGCTCAATATCTACTTTGATATTAGAACCATCTTTTTGAGATACTACTTCTGTACTCTCTCCATATTGATAAAGATTAAGTTTAAGAATTTCTTTGAGAGGCATAAAGAATTGGAGTTCTAATGTAAGAGCTGGAAGTCTAAGTCTAGAGTCAGAACCTCCCATAGTATCATTCCACTCTTGTACAGACTTATTGCCTTTCTGGAATTTTCCTTGCTGAGGATTATTAAGACCACTAAGTTCCTTACCAAATCCTACTATCTGCATACCATCTTGGAAGGCAGCTTCTGTTCCTCTAGCATCAAAGGGAATCTGATGATAGGCATCACTAATACGCTTAGTTGCATCAAGAGAATTACTCTTAACTGGAATCTTAGCTGCTGGGACTGGGGCATTGATATCTACATGACTTATTAAGGAAGGATCATATAAAGCCCTATCAGAGACAGCTCTTCTAGCTGAGTTAAAACGAATATTAAATAGAGTAGCAGCAGCTGATTGAAAAGGAATATTACTCTCAGCTATAGATTGAGTTTGATATCCAAGTCCATCTTCTAATGGTTGTCCGAATAAAATTGGAAGATAATCATAAGCACTAATAACTCGTTCTGCTTGAACTATAATAGAATCATTGATAATAACAAGTTTCCAGATTTGAGGAGTCTTAGGTTCAGTGGCTCTAAGCTTAAAATCAGCTGGCATTATCCTTACATAAAGAGTTAATTTCTCGAAGTTATCTGTACCTATAGTATTACTATTACTTTCATCAGAGCCAGTTATATACTTAGCCCAATTCATTCCATCTAAAGGTTTCCTGGGAGTTATATAATCAGATATAGTAGGATGAACTTTGTAATTACTAATAGACTCAGCAGATTTATTATCCTTAGAATCAAGAGCTTCTTTTACATTAAACGCTTTTCCATCTAAGGAGAGACGATTAAGAAAACGTTTAATTTTAGTTCTGGATTGAACTTCTAAATATCCCGCATAATCTCCTTCAAGAGAAACATCTCCAGGAGAAACATTCTTATCCCAAATGAGATTATAAGGATCAAGTCTTTTAAGCTTAGTAAATTTAGTACTAGTTTTATTAAGTTTAGGTTGCTGCTGATTTATATTCGTAAAAGAATCTAGAAGAGTATTATTTATAGAATACTGAGAGATAGAATCCCAGTTAAGCTCTATAGCTGCAACATTATATTTAATCCCATCTCTAAGAAATAGAAGAAGTTGTCTAGCATATCCGCCTAAGTTAGCATGATCATCTAATAAAACCTCTAATTGCTCTGCGTATTCTTTATTTGTAGGATTAGATACTACAGGAAAGAGAGGAACTCCACTTAGAAATACTTCAGCTAGGTAGGCTACCATACTATCTACCTGAGATATTACTACAGGAGGAACAGTAGAAGGAAGATTAACTACACCTACTGGAGTTGTGGCAGCATCAATACCTTCTCCTTGTACTATACCATCACTTGTTTTATTAGCTTGATATCGTGCATAAGCTACATCTATAGCTTCCATTTTAGAATGATATTCTGTGAATTTCTTATGTTCAGTAAGAATTCTTCTAGAGTAATCTAAGAGGAGTTTTTGAGAGTCCTCACTAGGAATAATAACTGTGTTAGATGATTGAGTTGCCATATTGAAATATCCTTAATTAAAAACAAACATTATTTCCTACTACTCCACACTCAGTATTTATAGCTTGTAGTTCATCTAATCTTTTTAATAGATGCCAGTAATCATTTCTAATATCTAACCCATAAGCACAAGTATCCAGTAAGTCATCTTTATTCTTAGGCTTACCTACTTTATATATAGAAGCTTGCCACACAAAATCCCTTCTTGTCTCTAAATTATGTAGATAGTATGTTTGTCTATATAATTCAGCTATGAATTGACGAATACGAGCTTCTTTATGTCTTCCATGAGGTTTTAAAGGTACTACCATTATAGTAGTTATATTAAGTTTCTTCAAGAAGAAGTTTATCCAGAAACCTAATGTTTGTTGATAGCCTACATCCTCTACTCCTATTAAACAGCACTTCCACTTAATAGCTAGACGGATAGCATTAAGAATAAGTTCTGCTGGATCAAGGATACCTTTTAATGTTTCTACTACATATCCTTTATCTTCTTTCTTAATATGCACAGCTATTACATTATCATCAGAGGAGTCTCTAAAGCCTGCAGGATCAATTGTTATAAAAGCTCCATCATTTTCTAATATATCTATTTCTTCTAAGATATCAGAGTCAGGGATAGGATAAGGAAGAAGTGAACGAGTAGCACTTCTAGGATCATTCATTACCTCTGCAAACCAAATATGAGCTAATCCTAATTCTTCATCATGATAATAAGATTCCATTAGCTCTTCTAATGAGAATAATTCAGGCCATAGAGGTTCTCCTGTTTCTAGAATAGCTCCTGTAACCATGCTTATCCAACTCTTAGACCTCTTAAATTTATTGAGAATACATTCATCAGAATACATATTTCCTACATAGATAATAGTTCTATCTCCTGTAGGAGCAATAGCTTTAAACACTGTACCTACTAATTCCTGCAAGAGGTTCATTCTTTCAGTAGGGGATTCATCATTCTTTCTTGTTTGAGCATCATCACAAAAGATAAGATCAGGACGTTCATTCTGTAAATTAAGACCTCGAACACCAGCTGACCATCCTCTAGCTACTATAGAAACTGTCTTTCCATGATAAGCTGCTTTTTTCGTATCTGCACTATCTATAGATAAAGCCTCTTCCCATTGTCCATATATAGCTACTATATTAGGAGAGCGTAGAATATCATGAATATCTCCTAAGAGAAGTTCTGCCAGTTCTGCATTAGAACAGATTATTAAGGGAAATCTAACTTTATCATATACAATAAGCCAAGTTATAATTATTTTAATAAAGGTAGTCTTAGCATGTCCTCGTGGAAGTCCTAAGGCAAAGCGAAGGAGTTTTCCTACTTGTTCTATATTTCTATTAATAAGAAGCTGAAATACTGCTATATAAAAAGGGGGAAGAGTAAAAACACAAACAGTAGGTATACAAAGTCCTGCAAAGAAGTTTATATCTACTCTTCCTCTTTCATAAGCTTCTTCTATATTTACGTCAAGAATAGCTAAAGACATAATCAAGAAATCTCTAAGAGTTCATTAGTAGCTTGCTCGTTTAAATTTTTAAAGGCGCTTTGAATAACTTCTGTAGTAGTTCTCTCTGCTTTTCTAGAAATTCTTTCGTGGTCATAGCATTCACCTTTTTTCTCAGCTGTCATTTTCTTAAATAAGTTAGATACACCTTCTGCAGTCATAGGAGTTAGATTAAGAGTATTAACTGATATAACTTCCCCTTCTTTATTAAGAGAAATCTCAGGAAGGGTGTGATTTGGTACTTGTATAGATACTACTTGGTTAATGATAGTCTGAGCTTGAATAGGATTAAGACGAGCTTTAACTTTTTCTTGTCTTTCTGCAACAACTCTTAAAGCTCCTGTTATATCTCTAAGATCAGAGATAGGAGCCATTTCCATTATTTGATTAATGAGAATATGTTCTGCAGCATTATATTTAGAAGAAAGAGCCTGCTCTTCATCATTCTGTTTCTCCATCTCACTATTCTTACTTTTTAATAGGAGTTGGAAATCTTCTTGAGAAGCAAGTTGAGATATTCTACCAGGAGAACATCCTACAATAGAAGCTACATGAGAAGGCTTAAGGCCATTTGCTAGAAGAGTTGTGATTCTATCTATGTTCATTTTTTAGTTTCCTTTTAAGAAAGGACTATAATATAGAGATAGTATATGAAATTTTTCAAGGGAAGGCAAGTTATTTTTTAGGATTTACTAGATTGATAATTTTTTAGGATTTTAGGAAAATTCTTCTGAGGCTATTGATACACACACGCGCGCCTAAATCAAAAAAAGCCCATATCCCCCTATAAGATATGAGAAGTTCAAAGGAAATATAGGCAAAGAAAAACCCTCTAAGTTGTTAAGACCTAGAGGGTTATAGGTACAAGAAGCTAATGGCTTGTTATCTCTTACATATCATCAAGTGCATTGCCCAGTTCGCATGCTTCATTCAAAGCGAGTAGAGGACGAGTGAAGCGTGTGGCTTGCGTCTCATCAAGAGTCTCGGCAAAGTCACTGAGATACTTCTGAAACTTAATCTTTCTGTCATCTTCTTGCAAAGCAACTGAAGAACGATTACGGGCAAGTTCATAGACAGCAGCTTGAATCTTCGCACTCTTGTTAGTAGTTGCCAAGTATGCTTTGAACGATGCCAAGAACTCACGAACAGCCGCCAGTGCATCCCCTTTATTACCGCCACTTTCCAAGAGTTCTTCCACACTAGTAGCAATGCTAAGGCCGGGTTTGAGTTCTCCAGTCTGTGGCGTAAGCTTATTACGAGCCTGAGCCTTCACTGCGGCAAGGACAGCATCAAAAACGTACTGATGCTTTTCATCCTTATAAATCGGGAATCCTTCTTCATCGAACTGAGAAGTCTCGACATCAATTCCAAGGTCACTCAAGAGAGGATAATACACCTCAACTTCACTGACCTTGACGTATTTGTTATTCTCTTTCTTGCTAACTTCCATTGTATATGTTGCCATGATTTGATTCTCCATTTTGAAATGATAGGTATTTAATAATCGGAAACCTATCTAAACCGTTTTCCTGAACTGAGAAACTATTTTATTCTTTCCTCCTGAAAAAGTCAAGCATTTTTTCCTTTAGCCTCTAATTTATGAATCCAAAGAGTGTACTTAAGATTATACCCTTCTTTAACCATATAACGATTGAAAGCATAATACCCTATGCAACGAAGGAGCAAAACTAGATAATCCGAAAGATTGAATGAATAATCTTGAGAAGCTTTTTTGATTGAGTTCATTTTCCTTTACTCCATAAAGAATTGATATGTTTATCTGTATTGCAATTAAATTATAGTTCATACTTTTTAGAATATCAAGTCTTTTTATAATCTTTTTCCATTAAATAAACTCTAAGAAATGTCGAAAATGCGGAAAATCCATGGTTTCGACCCCCTACCCCCATTTGGTGACCCCCGTTTTTTTTCGCCCCCCTAATTATATTCTATACATATCTATATTATATCATTGTATCTATAAGATATAAGTGTATATATTCTATAGGGTATATATATTTTTAAAAAAATAATTTGAATCACACACATATAAGAACTAATATCTCTCTTATCTATTAAAGACATATCAGAACCATTGATATTATAAAATAAGGGCATGCATAAAAAACACCCCCACAAACAGGGGGACACCCCCCATAAACCACTGATTTTTCACATTTTTTGCATTTTCTGAATTTTTTTCTTGACTTTCCACTTAATTTCAATTAAAATCAAAGAGTACCATTTCATAATCTTATTATCTTTTAATAGGAATCTATAAATAATGGATAAAGAAGAAGCCATACAATTTATCTTAGCTAAGACTCATAAAGCTTGGGAGAACTATTCAAAGACTTTTAATCTTGAGAGATTAAAAATGCCTGAGATTAGAATAATCAATAAACCTAAAAGCGTAGCAGGTACAGCTTTTAGGTCTCATAAGGTAGAATTTAATCTTCCATATTGCATTCTTGCAAAAGAATCTTATAAAGAGATTATCTACCATGAATTAGCCCATATAATTCAATTCTCTTTATTCCCTACTGCTAAACAAGCGCATGGCCCAGAATTTAGATATATATTACAAAGCCAAGGATTTGCAGGTAAAACATATCATTATTATTCTGTGAAAGAAGCTAAGTCTATATCTAAGAAAACTGATTTACTTCTATTAGATACTCTGACAGAAGAAGAATTAGAAGATTTTTAATGGAAAGGAAAGTAAAGAGATGAGCCAGAAACAATATTTAATCATTCTTGAATTATTCCATAATTATAAAGAAGCTTTTGATACTCTATCAGAAGAAATAAAAACTTTATTTTATTATCATCTACTAATTACATATAAAAAAGAAAGGAAATAAAACATGAACCAACTAACTAAATATCATTTAGAACTTAACTTAGCAAGATTGAATTCTCTTCTGAATACAATAGATGCAGATAAATATCCTGCCATTTTCATGCATACAAAATCTCTCAGGGATAGGGCAAAAGAAGATTTGAATTCTAAGTCCTATCCTCCAATTCTATCTAGATTTAAGAAAGAGGAAGAATATGCTATCTACTAACTCTACTAATTATGGAAATATCCTATTAACTGAGGAAGAATTTGAGAATAGGTATGATAAACACTCTGTTTATAATCCTGAAAATTGTGAAGACTTGATAAATTGTTGCGAAGCAAGAGCGCTAGAAACCTCTGATAAAGCTAATAAAGTAGCAAGAGAGCTACCAAATAGCGAATGTTCGGTTAAGATTGCACTTCGTATAAAAACCGAAGAACATCAGTGTTGCTCTGAAGATTTAATGGCGTTGCGCGAGAGCGAGCAACAGGGTTGGAAAGAAGCCGCGATCGCGTGGGAGGTGTGCAGGTCGATTCATGAGAGGTTTGCGAAGAAGAAAGACGCTCTGTACTCGACTAGGCATGCGGATTTTGAAAAGCACGCTAACGATGCACGGCAGAAGATAATAAAACAAAAACAAGAATTAGAAACTAATAAAGCAGCAAGAGCGCTCAAATCCCTAGAAGATAATAAAATAGAATCTTCAGAACAAGAAATAGAAGCTAACATCTCTTGGGTAAGAAGATGCTTAGGTTATAATGTAGATTCTGAAGAAGCCCTAGAAATATATAACATATATAAAAACTATAGAGAAGAAGGCCAGACTATTGAAGTATCTAAGCAATACGCAGGACTTTTATAATCCTATAAATAAGGAATCTAAAATCATGACATCTATAATGCATAAATCTCTTTATAAGAGAATGAAAACGTCAAGATTATCCTTGGCAGTCTGTCCCATTACGGGGATAATAATAGAAATAAATGCACCATTCTTACCTTCCTCTCTTTCATCAAAAGTCTTAACTTATGAAAATCCTCTATCAAGAATAGAGAATGCCAAAGAACTGGCACTTCTTCCTTATTCAGAACTTTCTAAAGTATCTCCCCATATTTTAGCAGGTGCTTTCCTTACTCTTCTAACTCATTACTCTTTAATAGAGGATCATCTTTCCTCTACAGAAAGAAATGAACTTCTTTGCACTGTCCCCACATATTATCTATGTGAGGCAATGAAATTTATTGCTTCTCAGACTGCTAGAAGAATTGCAATTTTTCCTCATATTTCCCTTGATATTAAATCTTTTAATTCTACTGAAATTAAATATGATTCTATTTATTCTCTAGTAAGAAATTATATTCTTATTTGTAATGAAAACCTTTTACCTTCCATTTATTCTTACTCTACAGATACAGAAGTTATAAAGAAAGAGAAGAAAGAATCTAAAGAAGAAGCTTTATCCGTTGAAACTAAGAAAAGAATTAAAAATATAATTTCAACTCTAATAGATACAAATACCCTTCCAAATAAATTAGTAAATCTATTGAAGCTCTTAACACAAGGAAATAATCTTGTCTTAATGAGTTCTTCCGTAAGAAACAAACTAATAGAAGTTCTGGCAGATTTTCCCCTTGCTACTTCTCTTAAAGAAGAATTAGAATCTATCAGAAATTCCATTCAAAATATTGAATCTCTGTTTAAGCAAGAGAAAGCAGTAGAAGAAGAATTTGAAAGTTTCTCTGATAATCTTCCTTCTTATGGAAAGAAACTATCTCTTAAAGAGATATTAGAATCTAAGAAGAATAAACAGAAGATTGAAATTACTAATAAAGAAGAAGATGATAAGGATGAATTCTAATGAAAACATCAGATATAATCAAACTAATGAAAAAAGAGTATTTAAAGAATAATAATTACCTATGTATAATAGCTAGACAGGTAATCTTCGATTTACCTTATAATAGTTTTCAATCTCGTACTGATAGAATAGAATGCCATAAAAATATCTGTCGATATATAAATAAGAGTATAAACTATCAAGACACTGTATCTAATTATCTAAATCACAAATATTTAGAGGTTTCAAAAGAAGATTGTCATGAGTTTAGACTTTATCTTCTAGATAAGATGATAAACTTCTTTACAAAAAAGGAAAAAGACAATGAATTCTAAAAAGATAAGAAATACGTTTGGAGTTATAGATAAAAGAACAAATAAGAAATATTCTGATATTCTTACTTCTTTTATAAAAGTATTAACTCTAACTCCAGAAGATTTAGATTATAAATACTTAATAATTCCTTCTGAAAAGTATGGAGATATTATTTATCAGCTAAAAACTGATTCTACTCTACGAAATAAGTTAAGAGAAGAATATAAAGTAGAGTGTATTGTAAGCTTTCAAATAAGAAGATATGGAAATGTAGCAGTTGCTAGGATATATGAGTCTTCCAGAAAGAATGGAGAAAAGAAATGATTACTTATAGTGAATGGCTTAAAAAATTAGCAACAAAAACATTGATAGAATATCAGAAAGTAACATCTACTAATTATTTCTATTTATGTCTAGCATTAAAAGTTAAAGGGGCAGGAAAACTTCCTGATGATAATACTCCATGGATTCCTGAGTATGTAAATAGATTAAAAGATACAATAGAGAATAAATTAAAATTAGATCATTTAGATAAATATAGATATAATACATATCAGCCATTTAAACTGCCTGCTACATTAGAAGCAAAACAAAATTGGCTATTGGAACAAAGTAAAATAGCTAAAAAGAAAGAGAAAGAAGAAGAGGAAAAGAAATGAATCTTAAAAGCTTAAAAGAAATCTTAGAAGAGAAGAAACTAAAAGCTTCTAAAATAAAAGAAGAAGAACTTCTACAGGTTAAAGAACTTCCTCTAAGAGAAGAAGAGAAAGAAGAAAAGAAAGAGACTTTCTCTCTTAACATAACCCTCAATAAAGAACAGCAAATGGCTAAAGAGCTAGCGTTTGCTGGTAAAACATTCTGTCTAACAGGTGCAGCAGGTACAGGTAAAACTACTGCACAAAGAGAAATAGCTAAATCTTTATTAGAACAAGGTAAGCTTAGAACTCATTCATTTAGAATTCAAGGTCAATCAGGACAAAGATGGGAAGGCCCGTCTGTAGCTTTTGTAGCTTATACAAGAATTGCATCAGGAAATCTAATGAGAGCCATTCATAAAGACCCTCTATTAGAAGAAGCTTTTCTTTATAATGTAACAACTATCCATAATCTTCTTGAATACTCTCCAGAAACTTACTGGTGTTATGAAGAGAATAAAGAAAAGTTTCGCTTTGTTCCTAGAAGAACAGCTAATAATAAATTAGATGTAACACATCTTATTATAGAAGAGGCTTCTCAGGTATCTTTAGACCTATGGGATCAATTATATGCTGCTCTGCATGAAAATACTCAAATTATATTTCTAGGAGATATAAATCAACTTCAACCCGTCTTTGGCCCTTCTATTCTCAATTATGCTTTAATTCAGCTTCCTGTAATAGAACTTAAAACAGTCTATAGACAAGCAGATACAAGCACAATCTTAGAGAATGCCCATAGAATTTTAAAAGGCAAATCTCTAATAGAAGCAGAAGATTTTAAGATAGTAAGAGGTGGAGATAAACAATTCTCACAACATAAAATGGCAGTTGCCTTATCTACTACTTTTCCTAAGTGGCAAGAGGTAGGAGAGTATGATCCTGAAAAAGATATAATTCTATCTCCTTTTAATAAACAAGATCTAGGGACAGATGCTATGAATAAATGGATAGCACAGCACCTAGGAACTAAAAGAGAAGCTACTGTATTTCATGTGGTAGCAGGCATAACTCAACTTTACCTAGCAATAGGAGATAAAATTCTCTATAACAAAAGAGTAGGAGTTATTAAAGAAATAAATAGAAACTTAGAATATCAAGGATCAGAACCTAAATCTCCTTCTCCACATCTTACAAGGTTTGGAACTTATGTCCATAATGGGAATAAAGAAAATATAGACAAAGATGAAGAGGATGATGATTCTAGCTTTCTTTTAGGGTATGAAAACCTAGACTTAGAAAAACTTATGGAAGAAAATACAAAAGAGGATTTAGTAAGACAAGCTTCTCATTGTGTAACTCTTTCTATGGAAGATGATGAAGAAGAAACTCTTTCAGCAGTAGGAGATTTTAGCCCTGCCACTTTCTCTCTAGGATATTGTCTAACTGTACATAAAGCACAAGGCTGTGAATGGAGAAATGTATTTATAATTCTTCATAAAGATCATTCTATTATGGCATATAGAGAGCTTCTTTATACAGCTGTAACAAGAGCTTCTAATAAAGTAATTTTAATTGCTAAAGACTTTATGTTAGATAAAGCAATTAAAACCCAGAGGATTAAAGGAAATAATTTAGCAGATAAAATAGAATACTTCAATGCTAAAATCTCTTTAGATGTCCCAGTTAGATGTTATAAATAGTCTCTTAACTTCGCGGAGCGAACAGCGCCAGAAACCAATAAGAAGAAACCAATAAAAAGAAACTAGAAACTAAAAGACTAATAAAATAAGACAAGAGCGCTGGGAAATTAGAAACTAGAAACTATAAAATGAAACTATAAAATAAAAGAAACAAAAAAGGAAGAATAAATATGAACCTAAAAGAAATACTAGCATCTAGACCTAAGATAAAAGAGATAAAATCTCAAGAAATAGAGATAGATAAGGACTTCATAGAATATAAAGCTCAATCTATAGAAGCTCCAGATTCCCTTTTATTCTTAGCCCTTCACACTCCTTATATAAAGAATCCATATAAATTCGATTGGTTTGTATACAGGGAGTATTACAAATTCCTTTTAGGAGAAACTTATTATGTGATAAATCAATTCATTCCTTTAGATATAGAGAAAATCTTATCTCTTTATTTAAAACATAATCCCCCTAAAACTTTAAGAGAGTATTCTTTCTTAGCTAGTTTCTTAAATCATATGCATCTAATAACTCCAAGGGATTATCAGAAGAAGATTGAAGACATAATACAAGAAAATTCCCCTTGCATTTTTCCGGATTTTTCTGTAAAATAGATTTTTCGGTTTTCAGTTAATTTATATTTAGGAAATATCATGAGTACAGAAACAGAAGAAATAGCATTCTCAGAGCTTTACGCTTCTGTACTTCTTAATGAGGAGATTATAATTACTATCCCCCCAGAAGAAGTAGAGAGAGTAAAGACAGGGCTTAAGAATCTTAAAGCTAAACAAGCTTCTAGAATGAAAGAAGATGGGCTAGTACCTGATCCTTCTATCTTTGCTTTTAATACTCATCCTGCTAAAGATGAATCCTTGAAAGATTCTTATGTAGATTTAAGTATTCAATTAAGTAGGAAAAGTGTAGTAAAAATAGCAGGCATAAGAATCCCAGATAATACTTTATAATTTATAAAGAAAGGAAATAATATGGACTCACCTCAACAAGTATATGCAGACCTTAAAGTAAGAATCTCAAATCTAGAATCTCTATCTCCAGAAGATCTTAAGGAGGAAATGGCAGAACTTAAAACCTCTCTTAAGGAAAATGTAGAAGCTTGTTCTCTACTCCTTCCAGAAGATATAGGAGAAATGGTAAAACATCTTAGGACAGTAGTAGGTCTGGCAATTGTTACAGCCTCAGCTTCTAAGAAGACTCCTAAAGTTAAAGCTCCTAAATTTACATCCAAAGAACTTTTAGATGCATTAGATGATGATGAATTCTAAACAACAGAAACTCTGGTACATTACTTTTAAAGGTAAAGAACTCCCAGAAACTAGGTCTTACTCTAAGGAAGGCGCTTGGAATGCTCTTGATATAGCGATGACTAGGGGAAGACTAAGAATGCTAGGATATGAAGACAAAAAAGATAAACTTAAAACCTAAGAAGGAAGCTATAACATGATATTTCAAGATCAATTAATCATCCATGATCCAGACAATAAACAGTATGGAGATTGTTTTAGAGCTGTTCTTGCTACTTTACTGCATAAAGAGACACAAGAAGTGCCTCATTTTCTATGGGATAACTGCGATAGTTTAGTATTTAACACTAGAGTAAATGAATATCTAGGAACTATAAACTGCTGCTTCCTTGCTACTAATGTTTTTAATGTAGAGGAATGGAAGGTAAATAACGGGATTACAAAAGATATATATCATGAAATATCAGATAGAAGTCCTAGATTTTCTGATACTCTTCATTCTGTAGTAGGATGTAATGGAAGAGTAATTCATGACCCTCATCCAGATAGGATAGGATTTCCAGAAGAGACTGTCGATAGAAGATTTGGTTTCATTCTAAATTTAAACGAAAGATCTATAAAATGATACGTCTTTCTCACTCAGCTTTAGATTCTCTTCATGTATGTGAGAGAAAATTCCAACTAGATCGTCTCTTAATAAGTGATAGAGAAAAAGAAGATTATCCTTCTACTGTCTTCGGTAGAGCGTATGGTGTAGGCGTTGCCACTTACCTAATAACTCAAGATGCAGACCTAGCTGTATGGAATCTATACTTAGAATACTTCCCTATTTTAGAAGAAAAAAGGAAAACTACAGAGATTTGTATCTCTCTTCTTCTAAGTACAATCCCTAAGCTAGATAATATCTTAGAAGAATGGGAAGTGGCAGTCTTTAAAGATAAACCAGCAGCAGAACTTTCTTTCCGTCTTAATATAGATGAAAAGTTTTATTTTGTAGGATATGTTGATCTTATCTTAAAGAATAAATTTACAGGTAAGTATGCTATTACAGAAGTAAAACATACAGGTCTAAACATCTTTGATCTATCCCCTCTCTACCAGAACTCAGGACAAGCTCTAGGATATTCCATTGCTCTTGATACAATAGTAGGAGAGGAACAATCTGATTATGAAGTCTTGTATATAGTAGGACAACTAGGTGCAGGAAATGGCTTTGAACCTAAGATTCATATTCTACCTTATCCTAAAACCTTACAAGACAGATTCAATTGGTTCATTACTTTAGGTATGGACGTAGAGCATTTGCAGACTATGCTTAATAGTAATGTATTCCCATTAAGAGGTTCTAATTGTCTTCAATATATGAGACCTTGCCCTCATTTAGGGACATGCAATTTACATTCTTTGGATAGATATAAGGAGGAAGAAGAAGACTTAATTGATTATGACTTTACTTTTGAACTTGATGACGTAATACAAAACCATATTGAAAGACTCTCTACTTAACTAAATAAAGGAAATATAATGGAAAAGAATATAGAAGATACACTTAGAAATAGAGAATCTCATTATGGAGAGTTTATAGGTCATGCAAAGATAACACAAGACCTTAAATACATTATGAGGCAATCTCCTAACTGGCCTCTTCTCTCAGAAGATAAAAAAGAAGCCCTTGAAATGACAGCTCATAAGATAGGAAGAATCCTAAACGGTGATCCTAATTATAAGGATTCATGGGTAGATATTGAGGGATATATTCATCTTATCTCTGTAACTCTATTAGATTAAAAAGAGAAATAAAATGAGATGCGTATATCAAACAGAAGATGGTAAATTTTATACCTCTTTCAATGCTGCCTTTATTCATGAAGCTCTTATGAAAACAGGGATATATCTTGAATCTTATAAAGTACGTGACTTAGTAGAAGCCTTAGATAAAGAGTACATTCTAGCAGCTAGAATTTTAAATTCTTCTAAAAAAGAAGGAGAAGAAAATGATTAAACAAGTGTGGAAAGTAGAATCAACTGGACATATATTTGAAGATAAGAATAAAGCTCTTCTTGCTTGCTTATTGTATTCCTCTATAGCTGATAAAATCATGTTCAAAGATAAAGCAATTCTTCTTGATATGATTCCTAAGTATTTTGAATTCTCTCCTAAAGAAGAACTATTTAGATTAGCAGGATTATCTTCTATTAAGAAAACAAATGAATCTACGGAGTTAGGGGCTAGCTCAATAGGAGAGGCAAAGCTTATAGCTCAATCTCTCGCAGAAATTAAAGCTACAAAAGAGGCTAATAATCTAATTAACTGGGTAGACTAAAATATGAAATTATCTAAACTCTTAGAAGCCACAACTATAACAAGACCTAATCATTCTATTCTTTTATATGGCCCTCCTAAAACTGGTAAGACTCGTCTTGTAGGAACCTCTGCTAAGATTAAAGAATTTAATAGAATTATCTGGATTGATTTAGAGAATGGCTCAGAAACTCTTCTTCACATGGGACTTACAGAAGAAGAACTCAATAAGATTGAACTCATTAAAATTCCAGATACTAGGGAATCTCCTAAGGGATGTGAAACTATTCTTAAAATGTTCTCTGCAAAAGATGATATTAAAATCTGCAACTTACATGGTAAAGTAAACTGTATTGAACCTACCTGTAAAACAGAAGATGATTATACAGTTTTCAATCTTCGAAAGCTTAATCATAATGATCTAGTAGTAATAGATTCTGGAAGTCAACTAGGAGATTCAGCTCTTAATATGGCTTGTTTAGGTAAACCTTTAGAATTTAAACCTGGGTGGGATGAATATGGACTTAGTAATAAATGGCTAGGAGATATTCTCTCAGTAATTCAACAGGCTACTATCACTAACTTTGTAGTAATTACTCATGAGCTTATTGTAGAAGAAGAGGTGAATGGAGTTAAGAAAGATAAGATTCTGCCACTTATAGGGACAAAAGCTTTTTGCAGTAAAATAGCTAAGTATTTTGGTACTGTTGTCTATACAGAAATTAAACTAAATAAACATACAGCAGGTTCTAGTTCTACATATAAACCTAATCATATAACTGGATCAAGGGTAAATGTAAAGATAGAACAATCCAAAGACTTAGATATGAAATCAATTTTTATAGAAGGAGGAATACTTAAACCTGAAACTACTACTTAATACTCTCAGACTTATAATTTTAATCTTACTAATCTTATTAAGTCCAACTGCAGTTTTGTTTTTACTTTTACTTATGTTAGGATATATCATGTCTGAAAATACTATGCTTGACCTTGAAAATATGATGGATGAAACTCTTGATACAATCCCTGATGCACCTGATTTTGCTAATCCTCCAGCAGGAGATTATCGTATTGCTCTCACAGACTCTAAAATTGAGAAGAAAGCTAATAAGGAAGGGGTAGTTAAACAGACTATTCGTAATATTTATTCTGTCGTTACCACTTATTCTACAGCAGCTAATGAGCAACCTGTTCCTGATGGCTCTCTATTCTCTGAGAATTTCCAGGGTACAGAGCAAGGAGTTTCTTATTTCAAGAAGCGTATGAAGGGAGTTCTTAATGTCTCTGATCTTAATGGAGTTTCTCTGGGAGATATTATGACTTCAGGTAAAGGAGTAGAGTTTGATTGTAGGATTTCCATTAAGAAATCTCCTAATCCTAATGATGCAGATAATCCTTATGAAAATATCCAAATGCGGATTATTCCCTCTAAAGATTAAGTAGAAAACTTATATCCCTCCCATTCGTTATTATATGAGTGGGAGGTAATAAGTTTTTTTTATTTTATAAGGAGAGGAAGATGCCAAAAAGTAGAATTTACCCAAATTATAATAATAAATCTCCTGATATTCCTAAAGAGGACTGCTACTTCTTCTTAGTGAGTATGAGGAAATATATCCCAGAACTTATGAATCTAAGATATAAAGTGGCAGACTCTAATGATTTACATCTTAAGAGGGTATATGATTCTTTGGATGCTACTATCTTTAATCTTAAGAGTGCTGAGAATCAATTCAGACTTTATAAAAAGAAGAAGGAAATAGAATGATTACTAAACAAAAAAGAGCTCAAATAGAGAACTGGTTTTTATTCCAAATAGCTGGTATGATTGGTTATTTAAATAGAAGTTATTACCAATTTAATAAAGAATATAGTCAAGTTTCCCACCATATTTGGTCAGCTATACTTCATTTAACACAAGCAAAAAAAGTTATTAAGCAAGTTCAAGCAGATAGAAAGAAGAAAGAAGAAAAATGAGAATCCTAGTGAATTATTCCAAGAAAGACCAGTCTCATCTTCCTATTCTTCAGTATCACCTAAAGAATAAGAACTTTCAAGCTATAGCTACTAATTTAACTCTCTCAACAGGAGAGCTTGTAGCTAAAGCTAAGTCTTCTGGGTGTACTGCCATTCTATTATGTAATGAAGATACACTCAATAACTGCGTACCAGGAGCTAAGCCTACTCTTGATTCTTTTAGAGGTAGTCTTTTAAACTTTTCTGTTCCTACTATTGTAACTAACTCTTTGCTTCATACAACATCAATAGACCATGGCTCATGGCTTTTAAATAAAGACCTAGATAAATTTAAAACTTTAAATGAAGCTTATAAAATTCCCTTTGATTTTGAGGTATTAGAGAATGAATTTCAAATGCAGAGAGCTTATGATACCCTATCATCCTCCATCTTCATTGCCTATGATATTGAAACGAAAACTATTAACGAGGATGAAGAAGCTTTTAAGGGTGGGGATACTATCATTACATGCGCTTCTTACACTGGTGTGTTTGTTGATGGTACTTACAAAACTTATGTCCTTCCTTTTGTAGACTTCTTAGTAGATCATTGGCAAACAGATGAAGAATATATAACAGCTCTTCTCTATTTAAGGAAACTAAATTCATTAAAAATTCCTAAAGCTATGCACAATGGTCTATATGACTGTTTGCATAGTATTGCCTATCAGGCAGAACCTGCTTATTGGTCTTTAGATACAATGGCACTGGCACATTCTGAGTTCTCCTCCCTTCCTAAGACATTAGATTTCGTAGCTTCTGTTAATCTTCCTGACTATATGCAATGGAAACATGAATCTGAGAGGGCAGCTAAAGATAAAGACATTCATGGATACTGGACTTATAATGCTAAAGATACTTGGTATACAGCTAGAATCTTAGTTAATCAATTGAGGAATCTGCCAGCCTATGCTAAGAAGAATTACGCTGAACAATTCCCTCTAGTATATCCTTGTCTTTATGGAGCTTTTGAAGGACTTAAAATAGATCAAGAAGCAAGAAAAAATCTAAGAGAGAAAGCTTCTATAAAACTAGAGGAGAACCTAGCTTCTGTAAGAACAATGCTAGCTGATCCTAACTTTAATCCTGGTTCTTATAGGCATGTTCAACATTATGTATATGATGTAATAGGTGCAGCTGATCCTCATATAGGAAAGAAGAAAGATGCTAGTGGAAAAAGATCAAGAATGGTCAGAGGAACTGATGAAAAGAATCTTTCAAGTATTGGAGGACAGCATCCAATCCTACTTAAAGTTACCTCTGCTATTCTTAATTACAGAGAAGCACAGAAAGCCATTGGTACTTACTTCGACTTCTTACAACGAAATGGAAGACTTCTATGGAATCTTAATCCATTCGGAACAGATACAGGTAGAATGTCCTGCAACTCTTCTAGCTTCTGGTGTGGAACTCAAATTCAAAATATACCATATTACGCCAAAGCCATGCTTGTCGCTGACGAAGGCTATACATTAGTTGAGTTTGATAATTCTCAAAGTGAAGCACGATGTACAGCATATCTTTCTCAAGAAGAAGCATTGATAGAGGCACTAGAAAATCCAGAGAAAGATTTCTATAAAAGCCTAGGTACTTTATTCTTTGGCATTCCTTATGAAGAAGTAACTAAAGAACTAAGAAATGAGGTACTTAAGAAGATTGTACATGGTACTAATTATATGATGGGCGCTGCCACTTTCATAGAGAATGCAGGAATTGAACGTATCCTATTTGCAGCTTCTCTATTAGGAATTAAAATATCTTTAGAAACTAAAATACCTAAAGATCATCTAAGCCTAAAACAATTTGCTACATATCTCTTAGATTCCTATCATAAACCTTTCCCTAGAGTTAGAGAGTGGTATAAAGAGGTTGCTAATGACATCATGACTAAGCATATGTTAGTCTCTCCTTTAGGACATACAAGATATTTCTTTGGAGATTTAAGTAAGAATCATAATCTATTAAGAGGAGCTGTAGCACATGCTCCCCAAAATCTTTCTGTATCAATTCTTAATATAGGACTTAAGAAAGTATATAAATTAGTAAAAACTTCTGCAGGTAAGATTAGGTTTAAAGCTCAAATACACGACTCCATCTTTCTACAAATACATAATTCTATCTTAGAAGATACTATACCTTTAATTCAATCTAGTATGAATAATCCAGTAGTAGTACATGGGAGAACCTTAATTATTCCTGTAGATTATAAAACAGGTAAAGATTGGGGTAATATGGTAGAAGTTAAAGCCAAGAAAGGAAATTAAAATGAGTCTTGATTTAGATGATACACCTCTTGCTTTTGGTAAATATAAAGGTAAGACTCCTGATGAAGTATCAGAGATTAACCCTGGATACTTAATTTGGATGTATAGGGAATTTGATGATCCTCCTATGTCTAAAGCTATGTATGAGTACTGTTGCAACGTTAAAAATAAAGAGATTAGAATAAAAGAAGAGCTTGATAATGAGTTTCTTTGATGACTATTTTGAATATGTAGGAGAATCTGAAGCTCCTTCTATTTATCATAGGTGGTGTTCTATCTCAATGCTAGGTGCTTTACTTTGTAGAAATGTTTGGTTTCCTTTTGGGCATAGTAAGATATATCCCAATCAATATATAATGCTTATGGGAAGTCCTGGTACTAGAAAAGGGACTGCTATAAATATCTCTAGGAAACTTCTACAAGGTACTGGCTTTAATAGATTTGCCCCTGATAGATTAAGTAAAGAAAGATTCTTAATGGAAATGAAACCTCCATTCTCGGAAGAATTAGATAATGACTTAGAACTACTTGTAATAGATGCTCCTCATGAACTCTATGTAGTTGCAGAAGAATTCACAGACTTTGTAGGACAAGGAGGAATGGAGTTTATGACTATGCTTACTAAACTGTGGGATAACTTAGATGAATATACTCATCCTAAAATACATGGTAAAAGTATAGTAGTAGAGAAACCTACAGTTAATATTATAGGAGGAAATACAGCTCAAGGACTAGCACTTGCAATACCACCTGAAGCTCTAGGTAATGGCTTCATGTCTAGAGTTATATTTGTTCACTCTGATCCTACTGGTAGACAAATAACTTTCCCTAAAAAAGCTTCCCCTACTCTTAGAGATAATTTAATAAAGAAAATGAAAGAGATAGAGAAAGAAGTGGTAGGAGAAGTATCTTATTCTAAAGAAGCAGAAATTTTATTAGATAGAATGTATAAGGAATATATAAATGTCGATGACCATAGATTCTCTCATTACGGAACGCGAAGATTTACTCACCTCCTTAAACTCTGCATTATCATTGCAGCGTCAGAGCTTAGAACTACTATTACAAAGGAAGATACCCTCAGAGCAAATACTATTCTTTATTACACTGAACTTAGAATGCCAAAAGCTCTTGGCGAATTTGGAAGAAGTAAACACTCAGATAACGCTCATGCAATCTTAGAACTTCTCAGTAATGCAATTAAGCCTTGGACAATAAACGAGATATATAAACAAGTAGCAAAAGATATATCTGATCAAAGGGATTTAAGTACAATACTTAAAAATCTAATTTCTGCTGAGAAGATTCAAGTAGTAACAATTCAAGGTAAACAAGGATACATGCCTTTACATAAAGAAGTAACAAGGATGAACTTGGATTTATTGGATGAAAGTTTTCTTACTGAAGGAGAATTGATATGACTATAATAACACGATTCAATAATCTAACTTTATCTGAATTTATATCTTTACTAGAAGATAAAGCTCATTATTCTGATATTATACAAGAGTGTGTCACTAGATTAGAAGCTCAGAATTTATCTGCTTGTCCTATATGTAATGGAAACATAGAAAAATTTATCGAGGAGAATTGATATAATGGAAATGGAAGACTTTAAAAGACCTAATCATAATGATTTTAAAACGAGTAGTGAATTAAGAAAGGATAAATTTAATGGTATAAGACATAATTCTATAACGGATGATTTAGAATTCTGGATAGAAGGAGAGATTATAGTTTCTTCTTCACTAGGAGATAGGAAGATTAGACCTACAGATTTTGAAGAGAAGATAGCAGAATACTGTGGGATGTATCATGCACAAATAGGAGAAAGAAAATGAGCTTACTTAGTTATAATGACCTCTGTAAACTCTTGGAGGATGATGTAGTAGTGAATGGAAAGATGGAGCATGTTAATTCTGCCAGTATTGATATTCAACTAGGAAAGATTATTCTTGTTGAGAGGAATGATTCTACTTTATACAGACAAGGAAAACTTAAGAGAGTCATTCTTAAAGAGAAACAAAAACTAGATATGGTAGAATGGAACCTAGAGACAGAAGGCCCATATGCTTTATATCCTGGAGAATTTATTCTAGCTCATTCCATAGAAATTTTCAATCTACCTAATAATATCTCAGCAGAGTATAAACTTAAAAGTAGTATGGCTAGGATAGGACTAGATCATCTTAATGCAGGATGGTGTGATGCAGGATGGCATGGTTCTGTTCTTACTTTAGAGTTCAAAAATTGCTCTAGGAATCATGAGATTATTCTGCAGGTAGGAGATCTTATAGGACAAGTCATCTTCTTTTCACATGAAGAAGTGCCAGAAGGAAAAGATTATTCTGCTAGAGGAAATTACAATGGAGATAAAACTGTAACAGGAGCTAAGAAAAAAGCTAGAGGAATCATCTTTGGGGATAGACAAGAAGATGAAACTCAAGAGGAGTTTAATAAAAATCATATTCCTGAAGAAGGTAATGTAGAACCTCCTAGAAGGACAATCGATATTTCACAGGTACGAGATATTATTGATGAAGGGAGATATCCAGATGGATTTTAGTATTAATAAGAGAGTTCCTAAAGAGTTTGATTTATCAAGACATATTATGATAGATATTGAAACCCTAGGAATTCTTCCTGGAAGTGCGATTCTTTCTATAGGTGCTTGCACTTTAGATATGAATTATAAATTCTATCAGACTATTGATCCAGACTCTTGTGTAAAAGTAGGACTTACTACAAGTATAGATACTATGAGATGGTGGGATATGCAGGAGAGTAAGGTGAGAGAAGAGACTTTTTCTGGTACTATTCCTTTACTAAATTCACTTCTAAGCCTTAATACTTGGGAAAAAGTAATAAGAGGAGTGGATAAAAATAAAGAGCTTAATTTCTGGTGTAATGGAGCCTCTTTTGATTTCCCTATCTTAAATATTGCTTATAGTAAAGTAGATCTTAAACCAGAATGGAATCATTTTGAGCTTATGGATTATAGAACACTAAAGAATTTATATCCAAACATTCTACTAACGA
>WBZP01000751.1_pt1 | contig 42313 bp, 33 predicted proteins | sample 5204301 | NCBI WGS metagenome assembly WBZP01 (sample SAMN12412401, study PRJNA552823) | activated sludge metagenome | isolation source: activated sludge from nitrification reactor of wastewater treatment plant... | place: USA: Pennsylvania | collected 2017
GTTGCCGCGGACGAATCAGTCCGCCGCCGCTGTCGGCCCCGCAGCCGCCGTGCCCCGGCGCCGCAGGTGCCGCATCGCGAACTGCACCCAGTCGTCCACCAGGGTGTAAACCACCGGAACCACCAGTAGGCTCAGAAAGGTGGAGGTGATCAGGCCACCGATGACGACGATGGCCATCGGGGCGCGAAAGCTCGGGTCGGTGCCGAAGCCGATGGCGATGGGCAGCATGCCCGCGCCCATCGCCACGGTGGTCATCACGATCGGCCGCGCCCGCTTGTGGCAGGCGTCCAGCAGCGCGTCCCAGCGGTTCAGGCCACGTTCGCGCCGCGCCATCACCGCGTACTCGACCAGCAGGATCGAGTTCTTGGCCGCAATGCCCATCAGCATGATCATGCCGATCAGCGCCGGCATCGAGAGGTCGGTGCGTGTGAGGTACAGGGCCAGGATGGCGCCGGGGATGGACAGCACCAGCGCCACCAGGATGGTGGCCGGCTGAACCCAGGCGTGGAACAGCAGCACCAGCACGATGTAGATGCACAGCACGCCGGTGGCCATCGCCAGGCCGAAACCTTCGACCAGTTCGCCCATCGCCTCGGCATCGCCGACCACGGTGCGGATGATGCCCGGCGGCAGGTTCTGCAGGCTGGGCAGCGCCTCGGCGGCCTTCTGCACGTCGCCCAGCGGCTGGCCGTTGAGCTCGATCTCGAAGTTGACGTTGCGCAGCCGGTCGTAGCGGTCGATCTGCGCTGGGCCGCTGGTCACCTCCAGCGTCGCCACGTTGGCCAGCGGAACCGGACCACGTGCGCCCGGCACTGGCAAACGCTCCAGCAGGGCCAGGTCCTGGCGTGCCGACTCGGGCAGCCGCACCACCACCGGCACTTGCCGCTGCGAGAGGTTCAGCTTGGCCAGCGCCTGGTCGTAGTCGCCGGCCGTGGCCACGCGCAGGGTATCAGCGATGGCCGCCGAGGTGACACCCAGGTCAGCGGCACGCGCGTTGTCGGGCCGCACCGCCAGCTCGGGCCGCTGCAGGCTGGAGGTGGAGGTGACGTTGCCGATGCCGGGCAGGGTGCGCAACTCCTGCTCGACGATGCGCGCATGGGCCGTCAGCGCTTCGCCTTCCTCGCCGGCCAGCACCAGGATGAACTTCTCGGCCGAGCCGCCAAAACCCACCTTGACCCGCGCGCCGGGCAAGGTGTCCATCGCCTGGCGCAGATCGGCTTCGATGGCCTGCTTGGAGATGCCCGGGCGCTGGTCGCGCGGCGTCAGGTTCAGCGTCAGCGTGGACTTGTTGGCCTCTGCAGCGCCGGCCGTCATGAAGGGGTCGGCACCGGCCTTGCCGCCACCGATGGCGGTGTAGATGAGCTTGACATGCGGGTGCTTGCGCGCCAGTGCCTCGGCCTGCTCGGTGGCCGCCAGCGTCTGGGCAAACGTGGCGCCGGGTGGCAGCGTGAGCGCGATCTGCGTCTGCGACAGGTCGTCCGGCGGGATGAAGGCGCCGGGGATCTTGCCGGCGATCAGCGGTGCACACGACACCGCCGAAAAGGCCACCACGGCCAGCAGCGTCCACAGGCGGTGCTTCAGGCACCAGGCGGCCAGCCGCAGGTAGGGCGCCATCCAGCGCGGCTCGGCGCGGACACGCCTGGGCGGCTTGAGCAGGTAGGCCGCCATCATCGGCGTGAGCATGCGTGCCACCACCAGCGAGAACCACACCGCGATGGCGGCCGTCCAGCCGAACTGCACGAAGAACTTGCCGACCATACCGCTCATGAAGGCCGTCGGCAGGAACACCGCGATCAGCGTGAAGGTGGTGGCCACGACGGCCAGGCCGATCTCGTCGGCCGCCTCCATCGCCGCCTGGTACGGGCTCTTGCCCATCTGCAGGTGGCGCATGATGTTCTCGATCTCGACAATGGCGTCGTCCACCAGGATGCCGATCACCAGCGACAGTGCCAGCAGCGTGACGACGTTGATCGAAAAGCCCATCCAGTGCATCACGGCGAATGCCGGGATGGCCGACAGCGGCAAGGCCACCGCGGAGACCAGCGTAGCCCGCCACTCGCGCAGGAAGAGCCAGACGACGATCACCGCCAGCAGTGCACCTTCGAACAACAGCGCCATCGAACCCTGGTAGTTCTCGACCACGGGCTCGACGAAGTTGAAGGCCTCGGTGATCACGACATCCGGGTGCCGCTCACGCACCGCCTGCAGTGCGGCGCCGACACCTTCGGCCACGTCGATCTCGCCGGCACCACGCGAGCGCGCCACCTCGAAGGCGACCACCGGCTTGCCGTCCAGGCGTGCTGCCTGTCGGACCTCGGCCACGGTGTCGCGCACCTGCGCCAGGTCATCCAGGCGCACGTGGCGGCCGTCGGACAGCACGATCTGCATCGCACCCAGTTCCTGTGCCGAACCCACGGTGGCGATGGCACGCACCGCCTGCTCGATGCCGCCCAGATCGGTGCGGCCACCCGGCGCTTCCTGCTGGATCTGGCGCAGCTGGCGCGAGACATCCGCCGCGGTCGCGTTGAGCGCCAGCAGGCGCTGCGGGTCCAGCTCCACCACCACCTGGCGGGACACGCCACCCACGCGGGTGATGCCACCGACGCCGCGCACGGCCAGCAAGGCCTTGCTGACCTGGTTGTCGACGAACCAGGAAAGGGCCTCGTCGTCCATGCGCGTGGAGGCCACGGTGTAGGCCAGCACCGGCATGGCGGCAAAGTCCATCTTCGTGATGACCGGGTCGCGCAGCTCGGCGGGCAGGTCCGAGCGCACGCGGGCCACGGCATCGCGCACGTCGTCCATCGCCTCCTGGGGCGTCTTTTCGAGCCGGAACTCGGCCGTCACGGTGACCGAGCCATCGCGTGCCGTCGAGTAGAGGTGCTTGAGCCCCTGCACGCTGGCGATGGAGTTCTCGATCTTGCGCGCCACCTCGGTTTCCAGCTGTGCCGGCGCGGCGCCGGGCAGGGCTGCCGTGACGATGACCATCGGCAGGTCGATGTCCATGAACTGCTGGATCTTCATGGACCGGAAGCCCATCACGCCCAGCAGCGTGAGCATGATGAACAGCAGCACGGACGGCACCGGGTTGCGGATCGAATAGGCGGAAACGTTGAACTGCATCGCGGCGATCTGCTCAGGGAATGGTTGAGTGCCGGTGTTTCAACGCGGGGCCGCTGCGGCCGGTGGCGCCGCCACGACGCGGACGGTGTCGCCGTCACCCAGGAAGCCGACGCCCGCGGCGACGACCCGCGCCGCGGGGTCCAGGCCGGTGGTGATCTCGATGCGGTCACCGGCACGGCGGCCGGTGCCGACCTTCAGCATCGCCACCTTCTGGTCCTTGTCCAGCCGGAAGACGTAGCTGAAGCCGTCGCGCAACAAGACTGCGCTCTGCGGCAAGGTCAGCGCGGAAGACGCACCGACCGTGAACTCGCCGCGTGCATACATGCCGGCCTTCACGCCGGGCGCCGCGGGCAGGTCCACGTAGACCAGTCCGTTGCGCGTGGCGGCATCCACCGTAGGCGCCACGATGCGCACGCGGCCGTTCAGCGGTGGGGCTCCAACCGGCGTCACACGCACCGCCTGACCGTTGTGGATCTGGCCCAGGTTGGTGGCCGCCACCTCAGCCCGCCACTCCAGGCGGCCCTGGCGAATCAGCCTGAACAGCTCCTGCCCGGCCCCCACCACCGCCCCCACGGTGGCGCTGCGCGCCGAGATGACACCGTGGTCGGGCGCCAGCACCTGGGCCTGGGCCAGGCGCAGCTGCTGCACACGGGCTGCGGCGCGCAGCGCTTCCAGCCTGGCCTGGGCCGTGTGCTCGGCGGTGAAGTACTGCTGGATCTGCTGCGCCGACAGGGCCCCGCTGGCCTGCAGGTCGCGCGCACGCTGGGCATTGGCCGCCGCTTCGGCCAGCATGGCTTCGGCTTCGGCCACACCGGCCCGGCCCTGGGCCAGCTCGGCCTGGGCGGTTTCCGAAACAAAGCGGGCCAGCACCTGGCCCTTCTTCACCACATCGCCCACGTTGACGAGCACCTCGGCCAGCCGCCAGCCGCTGCTTTCGCTGCCCACCGTCGCTTCCTGCCAGGACGCGATGTTGCCGTTGGCCGTGACCGCCTGGGCCAGCTCGCTGCGCTGCGGCTGCACCAGGGTGACGGTCAGCGCCGCCTTGGCAGCCGCCGAGGCCGCTTCGGGTGCGGCCGCAGCCTCGCAGGCGATCCCCATTGCGGTGGCAGCACAGGCCAGTGTGGCGAGCCAGACCAGGGCGCGCGGATTCGGGTGGAGCTTGGGCAAGGTGTTGGTGCAGCGCATCGCTGGGTCTCGTCGAGGGTGTTCAGGAAGTGGCCGGGTCCGCGGCGGGTTGCCAGCCACCACCCAGGGCGCGGTACAGGTTGATCCAGGCTTGTGCGCGTTCGCGCTGCAGTTCGATCAGGGCGCCGTGCGCCGCCAGCGCGTTGCGGCGTGCGGCTTCCAGGTCGAACAGGCTGGCCAGCCCACCCTGCTGGCGCGCCTGGGTTGCGCGCAGGGTCAATTCGAAGTCCTTGGCGGCGATCAGGGCATCGGCTTCGCGTTCGGCGCTTGAACGCAGGGCCGCCAGGCCGACCTCCACCTCGCGCACCGCCAGGCGCAGCTGCGCCTGGGCCAGCGCCACGGCCTCGTCATAGCCGGCCCGCGCGGCGGCAGTCGCCGCACGCCGGGCACCGGCATCGAAGAGTGGGAAGGTCACCACCAGCGGCCCCAGGCTCCAGGTGCTGCCGTGCAGCGTGGCACCGGCACTGCGCAGCGTGCCCAGGCCCACGCTGCCGCTCAGGCTGACCTGGGGCAACTCGCGCAGGCGCGCCTGGTCGGACTCGGCGGCGGCGGCCTGCACCGCCTGCAATGCGTCGACGATGTCAGGGCGCTGGGTGAGCAAGGCCGCTGGCAGCACATCGATCCGGGCACCGGGTGCCTGGGGCACGCGACCTGTGGCCGCGGCGAGCTGGCGGGTCAAGTCGGGCTCGGGGACGGCGGTCATCTCCACCAACCCCTTGAGCAGGGTTTCGCACAGCAGGGCCTGCTGCGCGGCGACGTTGCGTGCCTGCGCAGCACCGGCACGGGCCAGCGCGGCATCGGCCGGTGCGGCGAAACCGGCGCGTTGACTGTGCGCCGTCAGACCCGCCGTCTGCTCGCGCGATCGGGTGTCTTCATGCAACTGCTGCGCCTGGGCTTCGCAGCCACGCAGGGCTATGTAGGCGCCGGCGGTCTCCGCCTCCACGGCCGCGCGCGCATCGTGCCAACCAGCCTGGGCGCCTTGCAGCCTGGCCTGCGCCGCCAGGCGGCCGGCACGGTCTGCACCGAAGAGGTCGAGCTCCCAGCCCGCCTGAACACCGACCCAGGATGACGCGGCCACCGCCTGGCCTGGCTGTTGTCGCGCGCGTGCAGCCTGCGCTTGCCCATCCAGCCGGGGCCACCGTGCGGCGTCTGCTCCCGCCAGCGTTGCACGTGCCCGTTCGATGCGGGCCTGCGCGACCGCCAGACTGGGGCTTGCGGCACGCGCGGCCTCGATCAGCGAAACAAGCAAGGGGTCGCCAAACACCGCCCAGCCGACATCGGCCGTCGTGGTGTTGGCGGGGACGGGCAAGGCAATCTGCCAGCTCGACGGCAGGGTGGCTGGCACAGCGGCCTGCCGATCGGGCACGGGCATCGCACAGCCGACCAGCAGGACGGCCACGACCGGGCCGGTCCAACGGTGCGCGGAATTCATCTTGGCTCGGACTCCCTGGTCGTTCTGGCGAAGGCAAGCCGCGCAGTCTACGGGACAGCCAGGGTGCTGGTGCTGCCGCGCCCCCCTAGGAGGCTGTCGGGCTTTGGGCCGGGCGGGCCGTCCCCGCACGGGGTCCGTTCAGAATAGCTCGATGTCGCTGTCGCGCGTGGTCGCGGCCAGGCTGCCCGCAGCCACCAACGTGTCGTGTTCGGCCACGCGGTTGCGGCCGTTCTGCTTGGCGAAGTAGACCGCCTGGTCGGCGCGCTCGAAGGCACCGTTGGGCGTGTCGCCGGCGTGCACGCGGGTGAAACCCACACTGACCGTGATCGTGCCGACCTGCGGGAAGGCGTGTGTCTGCACGTTGGTCCGCAGGCGTTCGAAGACCGCACGGGCCGAGGGCAGGTCCCCGCAACGCACCAGCGCCACGAACTCTTCCCCCCCGAAGCGGTAGACCTTGTCGTTGAAGCGGAAGGTGGAACGCATCAGTCGCGCCAGCAGCAGCAGTACTTCGTCGCCGATCAGGTGTCCGTACTGGTCGTTGACACGCTTGAAGTGGTCGATGTCGATCACGGCCAGCCAGGTGCTGGGGCTGGCCTGCGCCTGCCGCAGCCCACTGCCCGCCTCGGCCGGCGCCGCGGCCGATGGCTGCACGGCCAGGCGCATGAAGCTCTCGTCGAAGGTCTTGCGGTTGAGCAAGCCGGTGAGCGTATCGCGCTCGCTGTAGTCAAGCAGACCCTGGAAATTGCGAAAGACACGCAGCATGCCGGCGACCAACCGCTGATCCGCCGCGCTCAGCGGTTCGCGGGTCAGCACCTCCAGCACACCCACCGTCTGCTGCTCGGCATCCAGCGGAAAGCAGGACAACGCGGGCGCTGCGTGGTCCAGGATGGGCTGGCCCTGCGCGAGGCAGGCCGCGCGCGCCGGATGCGCCTGCAGCGGCGGCAAGCTGTGCAACTCGGTCCAGATCGGGTCCGCGCTGGGGGCCAGGTCACCGGCGCCGAGCCGTGCCCGCGTCAGCCAGCGCAGGTTTCCTGGTTCACCCACCACACGATGGATGGCCACCCACTCGGGGTTCAGCAGGTCCTTCAGCGCGGCAGCCAGGTTGGCATCCAGCGCGTCGCGGTCGCGGAAGCCGGTGAGTTCGGCAATGTGGTCAACGACTCGAGACATGGCGCTGAGGTCATTTGACCGGAGCCATCAGGCCCCGATCAGTGAAGCCTGGCGGCGGCCGCGAAGCCCGCCACCAACGTGAGTAGCTCTTCTTCGGAGTAGGGCTTGCCCAGGTAGTGCTGCACGCCGAGTTCAGCCGCGTAATCGCGGTGCTTCTGCGCGATGCGCGACGTGATCATCACCACCGGCAGGCCGGCCAGGCGCGGATCGGCGCGCACGTTGCGCACGAGATCAAAACCGTCCATGCGCGGCATCTCGATGTCCGACAGCAGGGCCACGGGGCGCTCCTGGACCAGGCGTTCCAATGCCTCCAGGCCATCCTTGGCCGTCACGACGCGATAGCCCTCGCGCACCAGCAGGCGCTGCGTGACGCGGCGCACGGTGAGCGAATCGTCGACCACCATCACGAGCGGGGCGCGGACGACCACGGGCGCGGCCTCGACCGCTTGCCCCGCTGGGGAAGCGGCTCCGCCACCCAGTGCTCGCGCGGCTTGACCATACACCGCGGCCAGTGCCACCGGGTTGTAGATCAGCGCCACCTGGCCCGAAGGCAGCAGCGTGACACCGGCCAGCCCCGGCAGGCGGGACAACTGCGGCCCGACGTTCTTGACCACCACCTCCTGGTTGCCCACCACTTCATCGACGTGCACGGCCACCCGCTGCGAGGCGCTGCGCACGATGACCACTGTCTGCGTGCGACTGATGCTCGTGTCGCCGCGACCAGCCTCACCGAGCAGCGCCAGCAGCCAAAAGAACGGCACGGACTCGCCGGCGAAAGTGTGCATCCCTTGTTCGTAGCCCTGCTGCACTTCCGCCGTCGGGACCCGGCGCACCAACTCGATCAGCGTCGAGGGCACGGCCACCATGCTGCCACCGCAGCGCAGCATCACGACCTGGGTGACCGCCGTCGTCAGCGGCAGCAGCAGTCGAAACCGTGTGCCCTTGCCCGCGGTGGTCTGCGTCTCGATGCGCCCACCCATGGCATTGACTTCGGCGCGCACCACGTCCAGCCCGACACCGCGGCCGGACAGTTCGGTCACCGCTTCGGCGGTGCTGAAACCGCTGTGGAAGATCAACTGCGCCAGCTCGGCTTCGCTGGGCTCGGCATCCGGTGCCAGCAGGTCGCGCTCCTGGGCCCGGTTGCGGATGCGCTGCAGATCCAGGCCCGAGCCGTCGTCACCAAATTCGATGGCAACTTCGTTGCCGGCCTGGCTGACCGTCACGGTGGCCAGGCCGGTGACGTCCTTGCCCGCCGCCTGGCGGGCAGCGGGCGTTTCAACCCCGTGGGCCACGCTGTTGCGCAGCAGGTGCTCGAATGACCCGGCCATGCGCTCCAGCACACCGCGGTCGACTTCGATGGCCCCGCCGATGACCTCCAGCCGCATCTGCTTGCCGGCGTCCCGCGCCGCCTGCCGCACGGTGCGGTGCATGCGCTCTGAGAGGCTGTCGAACTCCACCATGCGTGTGCGCAGCAAGTCGTCCTGCAGCTCACGCGTGAGGCGGGCCTGGGCCGCCAGTTCGTCTTCGGTGGACTGCAGCGTGCGCTGCAAGCCACGCTGCAGCGTGGCCACGTCGTTCACCGACTCGGCCATGAAGCGCGTGAGCTCCTGGAAGCGCGTGAAGCGGTCCATCTCCAGCGGGTCGAAGGTCTGGGCTGCGGCCTTCGCCGCTTCCAGGCGCGAACTGATCTGCGTCTCGGCCTGCAGCTCGATGTCGCGCAGCTGGCGGCGCATACGTTCCAGGCTGTCGGTCAGGTCGACCAGCGTGGCCTGCATCGCCTTCACGTCGGCATCGATGCGGGCTCGCGTGATGCTCACTTCGCCAGCCTGGTTGACCAGCCGGTCCAGCAGGCCGGATCGCACGCGCACGGCGGCCGCAACCGGCGCGCGTTCGGTCGGCGCCTGCATACTGGTGTCTTCGGCAGCAAAGCGCGACCAGTCGATCACGGGCAGCGGACGGGGTGGGGGTGGCGGTTCGGCCGGCTCCGTCAGCAGCAGGTCCACCGATTGCAGTGCCGCTTGTTCCACGGGCTGGGGCTCGATCGCTGCGTTGGGCCCAGGTTCGGTGAAGGGTTCGGCCGCCGGCTCAAATTCCTGGACACCACGAACGGCATCGGCCACGGCCGGCATCTCGGCAAGCTGCAACTCCGGGGCGCGCGCGGCGGCCTGTGGCGCGACTGGCAAACGATGGTGGCTCAGCGCTTCGAATGCCGCAGCCATCGCGTCGGCATGCGCCGGCAGAGGCTCTATCGCCTCGACTGGCACCGGCGCTGCAGCGGCCAGCTGCTCGATGGTGGTCTCCAGCTGGTGCGCCATTTCACCCAGACGCATGGCGCCAGCCAGGCGCGCACCACCCTTGAAGGTGTGCAAGGTGCGCATGCAGGCGGCCGGTGCGTCGGCGTTGCCAGGGTTTTCGAGCCACTCGCGCAAGCGCGCCTGAAGTTGGGGCAGCAGTTCCTCGGCCTCTTCTTCGAAGATCGGGAACAGATCGGGGTCCACCGTGTCGTGCACGGCGCCGAGGTCCGCCTCGACCGGCTCGGGGCGGATTGCTTCGCTGAGCGCCTCGATTTCACCAGGCACGGATTCGATGATCTCCGCGTGTGGCAGACGTTCATGTTCGGCCAGACGGGCCATCAGACCAGGGTCGACCGAGCGCAGGAAGCCCGCTGCAAACTGATGCAGCAGGCGGCGGATCTCTTCGGCCACCTCGTTGAAGAGCGCCGCTTCGCCGGGCCGGCCTTGACCGGCCGCGTGCGATCGCATCAAGGCGTGCTCCAGTGCGCGGGCCAGGGCCGACAGCTCGGCATAGCCCACGGTGGCCGAATTGCCGGCCAGCGAATGCGCCAGCGCGACACTGCTCTCCGGCACCGGATGGCGCTCGTGCTCGAGCGACCATTCGGCCAGCTCGACCCCCAGGCGTCGCGACAGTTCGTCGGCCTCGTTGAGGAAGATGTTGAACAGCGGGATGCTGATGCGCAACGGGCCGATGAGCCTGACCTGCTCGTCCTCGGCCTGCTCAAGCGGGGTCTCGGCAGGTCGGTCCCCGGCCGCGGCTGGCACCTGGTTCTGCTCGATCGACGCCGAGCCTGCGTCCGCCTCGTCCGCCTCGTCCGCCTCGTCCACCTCTTGCGGCACACCGTCCAACGGTTCGTGCGGTGCGGAACCGGTTTCCTCGAAGACCTGCTGCAGCTCGGCCAGGTCGAGTTCCACCGTTTGCACCTCGGGCAACGGCACCGGGATGGGGGCTTCGAAGGCAGGCAACGGCTCCGGCGGAGGCGGCGCAGCGAGCTCCGGTAGCGCGGCGGTGTCGGAAAAGTCCAGCGGTGGCAGGTCGGGCAAAGGCAGCTGTTCGGCCTGGCCCCTGTCCACAGGGCTTGGCGCGTCAAATGCCCCGAGATCGAGCTCAAAGCTTTCCACTTCCGGCTCGATCGGCTCGATCGGCTCCGGCGTGCCGGGTTGGGCAGGCTGGTGCAGCGTCAGATCGGCCGCGGTGGGCAGGTCGGGCACACGCTGCAGCAGCGACTCCAGAGAGACCACCGGCTCGGCAGTCGCCAGCGGCGCTTCGATTTCGGGCAGGGCCGCTTGTTCCAGCTCGGGTTCAGGCTCCGAGGCCAGCGCTGGCTCTGCGGCCTGCGCTTCGAAGTCCAGGCTCAACTCGAAAGCGCTTTCGACACCTGCCTCGGCAGTCACCTCCGGCACCGACTCGTGCAGCGGCAACGGCGCGAAATCCACCAGCGCGGGCTGCGCTGCCACATCCTGCGGCGGCAGATCCAGATCACTGAGCGTGAGTTCATGCACCGCGGGCAGATCTTGGGGGAGACCGGCAATGGTGTCCGGCTCTTCAAAGGGCTCCAGCACGAAGGGTGGCAGGCTTGCCGGGGCGGCTGACGCGAGCGTGGCTGCACCTGCGGTGGCCGTCGCCGCGGCGCGGGCCGCAGGCACGACCGGCTCGATGGTCAGACGCTCTCCTGACAGGCGCAGCGAGTCCGCGGCCTTGGCCACTGCTGACGCGTTGTGACCCCGCACTTCGCCGACGGCGATGGCCTCGGCCCAATCAGCCATGTAGGCCAGCGCCTCGGCTGTGAAGACACGCAAGGCCCCATCCACCCGGGGTGCATGCGCCAGCCTGGCGTTGTAGAGCTGTTCGCAGGCCCAGGCGCCCTCACCGAATTCATGCAGGCCTACCATGCGGGAACTGCCCTTGAGCGTGTGAAAGGCACGCCGCACCGCCGTCATGTCGGCGGCATCTTCGGGTTCATCGGCAAGGCGCTCCAGCGCCGCCCTGGCGTCGGCGACCACCTCGCGCGCCTCCTCGATGAAGATTTCGCGCATTTCCGCGTCTTCTTCAAGCCCGGTCCCGCCCGCCGGCACGGGGGCTGGCGCAGGCACAGGCGCCGGTGGTGGCAGTTCTTCAGGAGCTGCGCCGGCCAGCTGGATCAGCGTCTCGGCCAGGTCTGCCTGCACGGCCGTGCGATTGGCAGGACTTTCGCGCAGCGCAGCGGCCGCACGCTCAAGGCTGCGAGCCAGTTCGCGCCGGTCGGCAACCAGGGACAGCTGGGACACGCGTTCCAGTTCATGGATCAGCAGCGCATCGGTGACCTCGGAGCCGGCAGCAGCTTCGGCCAGCGAAAGCACCTGCTCCACCAGCGGTGGCGCCGAAAGGGGCTCGGGAGCGGGCGCGGGTTCCGGCATCGGGCCGTCCACGGGCGCAGGCGCTGGCGCCGCCAGATTGCGGTTCGGGACGGCGGCCGGCACCGCAAACGCGGCACTGCGGCCGGTCTGTCCCATGACCGCACTCAGGCTGCCGGTCTCGGGATCAAAACGGAACAGCGACTTGGCCAGCTGCGGCTGCACACTGATCATGTCGATGAGGAAACTCAGCGCCCCAAGGTTGTCAGCCAGACGGTCGAAGGTGCCCGCGCGGATGGCCTGCTGCGGATCGACTTCGGTCTGCGCCAGCGCGTCCACATCGTCGCGCATGTGCAGCGCCGCAGCCGATGCCTGGTCCATGCCCAGCACCGAGAGCACGCCGCGCATGGCCGAGAGCTGCGCCGGCACCGGGATCAGCACCTGCCTCTCGGCTGGATTGCGGAAGTACTGGTCGATCTGCTTCTCGATCTCGGACAACGAAGCACGCAGTTCCTGCACCACGCTGCCCATGGTCTGCCGATCGGAGACGCGCCGGTACAGTTCCTCCATCCAGAACTCAAGCGGCTGCGGATCGGCACCCCCACGCACCTCGTCGATGCGGGCGGCCAGACTGCGCACGCGCAAGGGCAACTCGGGTTGATCGAGCTCGCCATCTTCCAGGGTCGCGTCCAGATACAGGATGCCGGTGGCCACCTCCATTGCCAGGCTGGGCGTCGGGGCCTGCCCGCTCTGCACGGTCTGCACCATGGCTGCCTGGAGTGATCGCGCCAGCACCTCGCCGTTGGGCAGCAGCTTCTGCAGCGAATCACCGACCAGCGTGAACTGCTCGCCCAGCGCGCCGATGCGGTGCAGTTCACCACCAGCGACGGCCGACCAGGAGTCCTTGGCCAGAGCCACACGTTTTTTCGCCAGCGCCAGCAGGGCGGGGTCGAAACGGCCCAGACGCGGCGTCTGGTAGTCCGCCGTCACGGGCCCGGCCCCCAGTCGCCAGGTCTTGCGCACCGCCGTCAGGCGCGGCGCCTTGTGCTCAGATGCCGGCGCCGCAGCATGACTGCAGAAGAACAGCAGATCCTGGGCGAAACGGTCCGAAAGCTCGGCCTGGCCGCGCAGGCTCATGCGCAGCTGGGCCAGAAGTCGCGAGGACAGGCGTTTGGTGTAAACGTCACTGGCCAGAAGCCCACCGGCCTGTGCTTCCAGCACCGCGGCGGCGAGCTGCCAGAAGGTCACCAGCTGAGCCCCATCGGCCTGTTGCCGCGCGCCGGCGCCGAGATCCGCACAGAGGTCGCTCATGCGCGCCAGGGTCACCTGGGCGGCTGCCGTGCCGCTGTGACGCATCAACGACAGCATCAGGGTCTCCATCAGGCCGCGCGCTTCCTCGTCGGAGCTGCGCGGCGTCGCCGATGGATCCTCAGGCAGCTCCCGCCACTGCCACTCGGCCTGCCACAAATCAGCCGGGTGCACGCGGTCCGCACCGGCCAGCTGCTGCGCAGCACGGTATTGCGGGAACAGGGCCACCGGCGAGATGGCCTTGCCGGCAAGCTGCCGCGACAGGAAATCCAGCAGAGCGAAGGACACCTGCTCGACGGTCCCGACCGCGGCCGGGGTCACCAGGGTCGGCTTGGCGACCATCTTCTGCACGGCCATTTCGGACGCGCGCAGCACATTGGCCACTGCCGGCAGGCCGACCAGTTCCAGCGCGCCAACCCCTTGGTGGATCTGGCTGCGCGCGTGGCGCAATACCGATGGATCGACAACATCCACGTCCGACGCACCCAGCGCTTCGGACTCGCGCAGATAGCGGCGCAGCGCCTTGTGCGCGTTCTCCAGTGCCCGGCGAAGTTCGCCATGGACCCAGGCCAGGGCGCTCAGGTCCTCGCCCGGCGCATCGTTGAGGCCCTTGCTCTGGGATTCCATCTTGTCTTGCATCGTTGAAGACTTGGCCGGCCGCCGTCAGGCGATCTTGAAGCGTGCCACCGAAGCCTTGAGCTCCTCGGCCGTGCGGGACAGCTCGCGCACCACGTGCGAGGTGGTGCGCGTGCCTTCCGAAGTCTGCTCGGTGACCGCGAAGATGTGCTGGATGTTTTCGGCCACCACGTTGGCGGACTGCGCCTCCTTCAGCGCCTCCGTCGAGATGCGGGCGATCAGGTCCGACAGCTCGCGCGTGACGCGGTCGATGTCGGCCAAGGCGGCGCCGGCGGCGTCGGACAGGCGCGCACCTTCCACCACACCCTGGGTGCTGCGCTCCATCGCGCCCACGGCATCCTGGGTATCGGTCTGAATGGTGCGCACGATGGCGGCGATCTGCCGCGTGGCGTCGCCGGAACGTTCGGCCAGGCGCTGCACTTCCTCGGCCACCACCGAGAAGCCGCGACCAGCCTCACCGGCGCTGGCCGCCTGGATGGCGGCGTTCAGGGCCAGCACGTTGGTCTGCTCGGTGATGTCGGAGATCAGTTCGGTGATCTCGCCGATCTCCTGCGACGACTCGCCCAGGCGCTTGATGCGCTTGGAGGTCTCCTGGATCTGGTCGCGGATCGAGTTCATGCCGCCGATGGCGTTTTGCACCGCCTGCCGGCCGGTCTGGGCCGCCTGCAGCGACTGGCGCGCCACGCTGGCGGTTTCCTGGGCCTGCGCACTGACGTCGTTGATGCGGCCGGCCATCTGCAGCACCGATTCGCCGGTCTCGCGGATCTCGCGCAGCTGTTCGGTGGAAGCGGCCAGCAGCTCGGTCGATGTCTGTTCCACCTGCTGCGTGGTGTCGGTCACCCGGCCCACCGTGTCCTGCACCTGGGCCACCAGGTTGCGCAGTTCTTCCACCGTGTAGTTCACCGAGTCGGCAATGGCGCCTGTGATGTCTTCGGTCACGGTTGCCTGCTGGGTCAGATCGCCTTCAGCCACCGTCTGCAGCTCGTTCATCAGGCGCAGGATGGCCGCCTGGTTGGCGTCGTTGACGCGCTTGGCTTCCTGCTCCTGGCGCTCGGCTTCCAGCCGCTGCACGTTGGCCACTCGCGAGCGGCTGGTCTGATCCAGGACGAACAGCCGCAGCAGCCCGAACGCGCCGGCGGCCAGGGCCAGCAGGGCCAGAAGACCCAGCACCGGTCGCCAGCCACCCCACGCGCCTTCGCCGGTGAGGCTCTGCTGCAAGCCGTCCAGGCCGCGTCGCAGGGGCTCCGAATCGGCAACGATGGAAGTCTGCGCCTCACGCGCCTGCACCAGGCCTTGCAGGTTGCCCAGGATGGCGCTGGACTCGGTGCGTGTCTGCTCATACTGCGACAGCAGAAGCTGCAGCTTTTCCCGCGTCTGCGTGTCCCGGGTGCCCGGCAGGCGCAGCTCGGCGTTGCCGCTGATCACGCCCTGGGTGATCTCGCGGAAGGAATTCAGGTCCTTGCCGAGCAGGAACACGGCCTCGGCGCTGACGCCTTCGGTGGTCAGGAACTCGTTGGCACTCTTGCCGATACGCTGGGTGAGCATGACCAGCTGGCCCACCGCCGACAGCTCGGCCGCCGAGGCACCGCTCTGCAATTTGAGCGAGGACACCGTCTCTGCGGTTTCCAGCAGGTCCGCGCTTTGACGGTTGATGGCGCGCAGCGCCTGCCCGACCTGAGTCAGGACCTTCTGCTGGCCCATCACCACCGCCGCATTCTTCTCGGCGCGGTCCACCAGGGGGATCAGGGCATCGACCTGCTCCTCCAGGTGGCCCGGCACGGAAGGCACGTCACCATCGCCGGTCTTCAGGCTTCGCACGTTGCGCGCCAGGATGCCCTGGCTCTCCTGCACTTCGGGGAAGGCTGCTGGCACGCCCACCAGGGCCTGGGTCGTCGACTTGGCCAGACGCTGCGACTGCGTCGTGGCCTGCGCCGCCGCGGTGACCTGGGCCGCGCTGCGGCCCGAGGCGTTGATGGCCAGCCAGGCCGCCAGCAGGAGTCCCAGCAGGCCGGCCCCGAACAGGATCAACAGCGTGCGCTGCTGTCGGGCCAGCGGCCAGGCGCCGATGACCGGCAGACCGCTGGAAAAGCCGTTGTCCTCTTCGGCGCCCTGGACATGCTGCATGTCGGCGTAATCGGCCGCCAGTTCGGAGGGCGCAGCTTCAGTGATGATGGACGAATCGTTGCCGTCGGCGCGCAGCCCGCTGGACGCCGGCGGCGCCAGTGTGCTGTGCCCCAGCCGCACCGTGGCCTCCATCGGGTTGGCCGAGGGTGAGAGCTCGTCGAAAGGCTCAGCCTGTTGGGAAGGCGAAGCGTCGGTGTTCTTGTCGTGGCCGGAGCCCTTGATCCTGTCCAGGAAGCTCATGTCGTCCTCTTCATCTTTGAGATTCCGGGACAGCCTGACCCGAGGCCAGGCGCACGGAAGAATGACCCTGCTTCATGCGGCAATGGCCAGAAACTGTTCGTGGCGCGCCAGTGCGGCGAGGTCGATCTCCTGCCAGCGTCGCGCTTCAGCATCCTGATAGATTGCCCCGGCAAACGGCGCCTGGTGATCCTCGTCGGCAGGCAGCCGGATCAGCTCGGCGGCGCCGCGAAGGCCGGCCAGGCGGTCCACCAGCACCGCACAATGCGCGCCGACGCTCGGGTTGAAGGCCAGCAGCCTGGCCTGTTCACGCACGCCGTCACGGCCAAGGGGCGGGCGCAACCCCAGGAACGCCGCCAGGTCCACCACCCCGTGCAGACCACCCCGCAGGTTGGCTACGCCCAAGAACCAGGCCTGGGTGTGGGGCACGGGCAACAAGGGGCCGACCGAAAAGATCTCGCCGGCCATCGCCAGCGGGGCCAGCAGGCCCAGCCCTGCACATTCGAGGGCGAGCCACGACTGCTGACGTGCCTCGGTGCGGGCGAGCTGCAGGCGCTCGGCCAGGCGGCTCTGCAGTTCGCGCAGGGCTTCGCGCTTGGCCATCGTTCAGGCCCACCCGAGGGTTTGCGCCGCAGGCATCAGTCGAAGGCCTTGATCTTGGCCACCAGTTCGTCGCCGTTGACCGGCTTGACGATGTAGTCACGCGCGCCCTGACGCATGCCCCAGACCTTGTCGGTCTCCTGGCTCTTGCTGGTGCACATGATCACCGGCACGTCGGCAAAGCGAGGGTCGCGCGTGATCGTGCGCGTCAGCTGGAAGCCGTTCTGCCCGGGCATCACCACGTCCATCAGGATGAGATCGGGCTTTTCCTCGGCGAGGCGGCGCATCGCCTCTTCGCCGTTTTCTGCCGTGCGCACGGCATACCCACGCTTGCCGAGCAACTCGCTCAGGTGGTAGAGCTCGGTCTTGGAGTCGTCAACGACGAGGATCTTTCGTATGGTCATCTCAGAGTCCTAACGCTGGGCCGGGCGCCCGAGTGTCAGCCGGGCTGGCGGCGATAAGACTGCACAGCGTGCAGCAACTGGTCCTTGGTGAACGGCTTGGTGAGATAGTCCTGCGAACCCACCATGCGGCCGCGTGCCTTGTCGAAAAGGCCGTCCTTGGACGACAGCATGATCACCGGTACATGGGCAAAGCGCGGGTTGCGCTTGATGATCGCGCAGGTCTGGTAACCATCCAGACGCGGCATCAGGATGTCGCAGAAGATCAGCTCCGGCGCATGGTCGTTGACCTTGGCCAGGGCGTCAAAACCGTCTTCGGCCAGCAAGACGTCATGACCGCCCTGGCGCAGAAAGATCTCGGCGCTGCGGCGGATCGTGTTGCTGTCGTCGATGACGAGCACCTTGGCGCCAGCCGGCGCAGCCGCGCCTTCGTCGGGCCCCTGAATCTCCAAGCGCGGTTCTCCTCGTATGCCCGGTGCCCGCGGCGCGCCGCGAGCCTAGGGTCAGATCTGGACCATCTCGAAGTCTTCCTTGCGCGCCGCGCACTCCGGACAGGTCCAGTTCATTGAGACATTGGCCCAGGCGGTGCCGGGTGCAATGCCATGTTCCGGGTCGCCTTCCGCCTCGCTGTAGATCCAGCCGCAGATCAGGCACATCCAGGTACGCGGTTCACTCACGGTCAGACTGTCATCTCACTACAATGGTGGCGGATTGTAGCCACGCCTTTCCCAGGAAAACTGAGGAATTGTGAGGACCTACAGCACGTTCCTCACACATTGCTAGAGGTTCGGCGGCAACGCCGGGCACTGGCGCAGCAAGCACCGCGCCAACGTCGCGCCAAGGTTCCCCCATGACCCCCGAACCCACCCCGGTCACCGCTCTGGAAGGCCCGGCTCCGGAGCCTCCGCCCCCGGCTTGCGTGATGTGTTTCAACGCCAGCGACCCCAGTGGCGCCGGCGGGCTGGCTGGCGACATCGCCACCATAGCGGCAATGGGCGCCCATGCACTGCCCATCGTCACGGCCATCGTGATGCGTGACACGGCCGACGTGTTTGACCAGCACGAAATCGAGGCCGAGGTTGTGGCTGAACAGGCACGCACCATCCTCGAAGATGTCACCATCGCCGGCTGGAAGGTCGGCTATCTGGGCAGTGCGGACAACGTCAGCGCAGTGGCCGAGATCCTGTCCGACTACAACGATATCCCGCTGGTCAGCTATCTGCCCAACCTCGGCTGGCTCCAGGAAGACCGGCTGCAGCCCTACCTGGATGCCTTCCGCGAGCTGATCCTGCCCGCCACCGAGGTGCTGGTGGGCAGCCACAAGACCCTGCAGGACTTCCTGTTGCCTGACTGGGACAGCGAACGCCCGCCCTCGGCCCGCGAACTGGCCGTGGCTGCCGGCGAGCATGGCACCCGTTACGTGCTGGTCACCGGTGTCATGCTGGCCAGCAAGGGCAACGAGCAGTTCATCGACAACGTGCTGGCCTCGCCGCAAGGCGCCATCGCGGGTGAGAAGTTCGAACGCTTTGACACATCGTTCGTCGGCGCGGGCGACACGCTGGCCGCAGCGCTGGCTGCCTTGCTGTCTGCGGGCGGCGAGTTGCAGGCTGCGGTGGGCGAAGCCCTGTCCTTCCTTGATCAGAGCCTGGACGCGGGCTTTCGGCCCGGCATGGGCCACATCGTCCCCGACCGCTTCTTCTGGGCCATGCCTGCGGCCGAGGACGACGGTGTGCCCGGCGAGGAGCCTGGAGCGCCGGAACCCGAAGATCCCAAGGGCAAGCCCACGCCACGCCGCGTGCACTGAGCTTGTGAAGACTTGAATCGATCATGAGTCGCAACCAGGTTCTGTTCGAACGCGCCCAGCGCGTCATCCCCGGCGGGGTCAACTCGCCGGTGCGCGCCTTCCGCGCCGTCGGCGGCACTCCGCGCTTCATCACCCGCGCCTTGGGCCCGCACATCTGGGATGCCGAGGGCAAGCGCTACATCGACTACATCGGCTCGTGGGGCCCGATGATCCTCGGCCACGGCCACCCTGCGGTTCTGGAAGCGGTGCAGAAGGCCGCCATCGACGGTTTCAGCTTCGGTGCGCCAACCGAGCGCGAGGTCGAGCTGGCCGAGGCCATCATCGCGCAGGTGCCCAGCGTCGAGCAGCTGCGCCTGGTCAGCAGCGGCACCGAAGCCGGCATGAGTGCGCTGCGGCTGGCGCGCGGCTTCACCGGGCGCAGCAAGATCGTCAAGTTCGAGGGCTGCTACCACGGCCACGCCGATGCGCTGCTGGTCAAGGCCGGCTCGGGCCTGGCGACCTTCGGCTTCCCCACCAGTGCCGGCGTGCCGCCCGAGGTGGTGCAGCACACACTGGTGCTCGAATACAACAACGTCGAGCAGATGGAAGCCGCGTTCACGACCCAGGGCGCACAGATCGCCTGCGTGATGATCGAGCCGATCGCCGGCAACATGAACTTCGTGCGCGCCGCACTGCCCTTCATGCGCCGCCTGCGCGAGCTGTGCACACAACACGGGGCACTGCTGGTGTTCGACGAGGTGATGACGGGCTTTCGTGTCGCCCTGGGCGGCGCGCAGAGCCTCTACGCGCGGCTGATCCCCGGCTTCAAGCCCGACATCAGCGTGTTTGGCAAAGTCATCGGTGGTGGCATGCCCTTGGCGGCCTTCGGCGCCACACGCCAGATCATGCAGCAGCTGGCGCCGTTGGGCCCGGTCTACCAGGCTGGCACGCTCAGTGGCAATCCGGTGGCCACGGCCTGCGGGCTGGCCACTCTCAAGGAGATCGCCAGACCGGGCTTCTACGACGACCTGGCAGCCAAGACCCGCGCTCTGGTCCAGGGCCTGGAGGGGGCCGCGCGCGAAGCCGGCGTGCCGCTGGTGGGTGACAGCGAAGGCGGCATGTTTGGCTTCTTCTTCGCCGACCACCTGCCGCAGAACTACGGAGTGGTGATGGCCACCGACAAGGAGCGCTTCAACCGCTTCTTCCACGGCATGCTGGACCGCGGCGTGTACCTGGCCCCGGCCTTGTACGAGGCGGGCTTCGTCAGCGCGGCGCATGCCGCCGATGACCTGGCGGCCACGGTTCAGGCGGCCCGGCAAGCCTTGGCCGACGAGCACCTTCACGCCTGAACAGCCACGCCCGGGTGGGATTCCCGTGCACGGCGACGGCATGGCCTGATCCCCAGGCGGCTGTCGGGCTTTGGGCTTCAACGCAGGCCCAGCCCAGAGCCCGACGGCCTCCTAGAATTGGACGCATGCACATCCACATCCTGGGCATCTGCGGCACCTTCATGGGCGGCCTGGCCGCGCTGGCGCGCGAGGCGGGCCATCGGGTGACCGGTTGCGACGCCGGCGTCTACCCGCCGATGAGCGAGCAGTTGCGCGCCCTGGGCATCGACCTGATCGAAGGTTTTGGCGCCGACCAGATGGCCCTCAAGCCCGATGTGTTCGTGATCGGCAACGTGGTCAAGCGTGGCAACCCGCTGATGGAAGCCGTGCTGGATGCGGGCGCCTCTTACACCAGTGGGCCGCAGTGGCTGGCCGACCATGTGCTGCAGGGCCGCCATGTGCTGGCGGTGGCTGGCACACATGGCAAGACCACCACCACGGCCATGCTGGCCTGGATGCTGGACCAGGGCGGGTTGCGGCCGGGTTTTCTGGTCGGTGGGGTGCCGCTGAACTTTGCTGTTTCGGCGCGCCTGGGCGATGGCAGGACCTTCGTCATCGAAGCCGACGAATACGACACGGCCCTGTTTGACAAGCGCAGCAAGTTCGTGCACTACCGGCCTCGCACGGCGATCCTCAACAACCTCGAGCTGGACCACGCCGACATCTTTGCCGACCTGGCGGCCATCGAGACGCAGTTCCACCACCTGGTACGCACGGTGCCGGCCAGCGGCCGTCTGGTCGTCAACGCGCGCGACGCGGCACTGGCCCGTGTGCTGGCGCGTGGCTGCTGGAGCGAGGTGTTGCGCTTCGGCACCAAGCGCGAAGAACCCGGCGGACTGTGCGCGCGCGGCGAGGCGCAGTCCTTCGACGTGCTGCGCGGCAGCCTCAGGATCGGCCATGTGGAATGGAACCTGCTGGGCGAACACAACCAGCTCAACGCACTGGCCGCCATCGGCGCGGCCGAGCACGTGGGCGTGGCACCCGATCTGGCCTGCGCCGCGCTGGCCGGGTTCCAGAGTGTGCGACGCCGGCTGGAGTTGCGCGGCGAAGCCGCCGGCGTCAAGGTCTACGACGACTTCGCCCACCACCCCTCGGCCATGCGCGCCACGATTGCGGGCTTGCGGCGCAAGCTGGGCCATCGGGCCCGCATCCTGGCCGTCTTCGAGCCACGTTCCAACACCATGAAGCTGGGCACCATGTCGGCCCAGCTGCCCTGGTGCCTGGAAGAAGCCGACATGAGCTTCTGCCTGCAGGGCGACTACGGCTGGAGCGCCCGCGAAGCACTCGCGCCGCTGGGTGATGCGGCCATCGTGGCCGACTCGGTGGAGGCCCTGGTGCAGGTCATCACCCGCGCAGCCGTGCCGGGAGACCAGCTTCTGTGCATGAGCAATGGCAACTTCGGCGGTATCCACGACCGGCTGCTGGCAGCCCTGCGCGCACGCTGAACGCCGAGCCAGCACGGACCAACCAGGAACCCCATCCATGTCCCAGCCGGCTGACCCGCCCCTCGCACCGACCCATCTGCTGTACCTGCATGGCTTCCGCTCTTCGCCGCAGTCGTTCAAGGTGCTCAGGCTGCAGCGCTGGCTGGCGGATCACCGGCCCGACGTCAGGTTGTGGTGCCCGCAACTGCCACCTTCCCCCGCGCAGGCGATGGCGCTGCTGCAGGAAGGCACGCGCGATTGGCCGGATCAGCAATCGGCCGTGCTGGGCAGTTCGCTGGGAGGCTTCTACGCCACCGTGTGGGCCGAAGCCAGGGCCTGGCCGGCGGTGCTGATCAACCCGGCGGTCGACCCGGCGCGTGACCTGGCGGCCCATGTGGGCGAACAGACGCTGTTCCACGCACCGGCCGAGCGCTTCGACTTCCAGAGCGTCTACCTGGACGAACTGCGCGCCATCAAACCCCGCGCCATCACGCGGCCCGACCGCTACCTGGCCATCGTCGCCCAGGGTGATGAACTGCTGGACTGGCGCGAGGCGCAGGCGCTGTACGGCGCGGCCTGCTTGCGCCTGATCCAGGGCAGCGACCACGCGCTGACTGACTTCGACGCGCATCTGCCCCTGCTGCTGAGGTTTCTGCGGCTTACCGATTAACGCAGCGCCAGCGGCGACAATCCGCCCGATGTATGCACTGTTCGATGACGCCGGCAAATTCCTCGCCGGCCGTGTGATGTCCGAGGCCGAGGCCTCGCTGCAGGTGGAACTCGACTCGGGCAAGCGGGTCAAGGTCAAGGCGGCCAACGTGATGCTGCGCTTTGACAAGCCCACGCCCACCGAGTTGCTGAGCCAGGCCCAGGCACTGGCAGCGCAGATCGACCTGGACCTGGCCTGGGAGTTCGCCCCCGAGGAGGACTTCGGCTTCGCCGACCTGGCACGCGACTACTTCGACGCCCAGGCCGGGCCCGAGAAGCAGGCCGCGGCCCTGCTGCGGCTGTTCGACGCACCACACTACTTTCGCCGCCTGGGCAAGGGGCAGTTCCGCAAGGCATCTGTGGAGACGGTCAAGGCCGCGCTGCTGGGTATCGAACGCAAGAAGCAGATGGCAGCACTGATCGAAACCATGGCGACGGAGCTGGTGGGGGGGCACTGCCCGGCGCCGGTGCGCGAGCAGCTCTACCGCATCCTGTTCAAGCCCGACAAGAACGGGCCCGAATACAAAGCCGTGGTGGAAGCCGCCAAACGCGCCCAGCGGGCGCCGTTGGACCTGCTGACTGCCGCCGGCGCCATAGAAAGCCCCTACCAGTTCCACTGGCGGCGTTTCCTGTTCGACCAGTTTCCCAAGGGCACGGTTTTCCCGCCGCTGGCTCCGCCGGCCGTCAAGGAGGCGCTGCCCACGGCCACCGTGCAAGCCTTTTCCATCGACGACTCCGCAACCACCGAGATCGACGATGCCCTGTCCGTGCAAGGCCTGGGCAGTGGCACGGTGGTATTCGGCGTGCACATCGCTGCGCCGGGGCTGGCCATCGCTCCGGACTCGCCGCTGGACAGGCTGGCACGCGAGCGCCTGTCCACCGTCTACATGCCGGGCTGGAAGCTGACCATGCTGCCCGACGAGGTGGTGCAGGCCTACACGCTGATGGAGGGCCGCACCTGCCCGGCGCTGAGCCTGTACGTGACGCTGGACGAGGCCACGCTGGAATTGCGCGGCAGCCAGACTTGCCTGGAACAGGTGCCTATCGTGGCCAACCTGCGCCACGACAAGCTCGATGCGGTGATCACCGAAACCTCGCTCACCGGCGGTGCCGCCGCCGACTACGCGTTCGCACCGGAGCTGGCCTTTGCATTCCGTCTCGCGCGCACGCTCAAGGCGCGGCGCGAGGTCGTGCGCGGCAAGCCGGAAACCTTCAACCGGCCGGACTACAGCTTCCGCCTGCTGGGGGACGGCAGCGAGCCCTGCGGCGACGAGGCGGTGCAGATCAGCACCCGGCAGCGCGGAGCGCCGCTGGACCTGATCGTCTCGGAAGCCATGATCCTGGCCAACTGCACCTGGGGCGGCTGGCTGGCCGAGCATGGCGTGCCCGCCATCTACCGCAGCCAGGCCGGCCTGGCGCCGGGCATCAAGGTGCGCATGGGCACCAAGCCTGCACCGCACGCAGGCATGGGTGTACCGCAGTACGCCTGGTCGACATCGCCGTTGCGGCGCTACGTGGACCTGGTCAACCAGTGGCAGATCATGGCCTGTGCGCGACATGGCCGCACGGCGGCGCTGGCGGCGCCCTTCAAGCCCAAGGATGCCGCGCTGTTTTCGGTGATCTCCGCCTTTGACGCCGCCTACACCGCGTACAACGGCTTCCAGCAGGCCATCGAACGATTCTGGACCCTGCGCTGGCTCGAACAGAACGCGGTGACGGAACTCGATGCCAGCGTGATGAAGGACGGTCTGGTGCGCGCCGAGACGCTACCGCTGGTGTTTCGCCTGCCGGGCACGGAGAGTCTGCCGCGTGGCAGCCGCGTGCGCGCCCGCGTCACCGGCATGAATCTGCTGACGCTGGAGCTGTTTGTGGCGCTGGCGGCGCGGCTGGACGCGCCGGCTGGCGACGCGACAGGCATCGACGAGGCCGGCGAGGAGGACGAGGCCGTGGCCACCGTGCAGCTGGCGATTGCCGTCGATGAACCACTGACCGCCGGCGACGAGGTCGCGGGGCCGCTGCCCGCCGCGAACTGAAGCTGCGCGCGGAAGCCGGCATGCACGGGCGACACCTGACGACGCTGCATTGGGCGCTGCTGGCGTCGTTGGCCTTCCACGCCGTGCTGATCAGCGTGCGCTTTGTCGACCCCGAGGCCCTCAACCGCGCGTTCAGGGACACGCCGCTGGAGGTGATCCTGGTCAACGCACGCAGCGAAGAGCGGCCCTTGCAGGCCCAGGCCATCGCGCAGGCGAACCTGGTCGGCGGCGGCGAGGCGGCCAGCGGCAGGGCGGCTTCGCCCTTGCCGGTGGCGCCGACGATGGAGCTGGGCGACGCGGCCGAAGAGGCGCGCCGCCGCATCGACCAGCTGCAGCAGGAGCAGCAGCAGCTGCTGGCCCAGATCCGGCGCGAGATCGCGGCATTGCCACCCCCCGACCAGCGCCGCGAGCCAGGAACGCAGCCCGAGCAGGACACCGAAGAACGCCGGCGGCAATTGCTGCGCCTGCTGGCCGAGATCGAAAGGCGCGTCAACGACGAGAATGCAAGGCCCAAGAAGCGCTATATCAGCCCGGCCACGCGAGAGGAGGTCTTTGCGCTGTACTACGACAGCCTGCGCCGCCGCGTCGAAGACCGCGGCACGCGCGACTTCCCCGAACACAACGGCCGCAAGATCTATGGCGAACTCACGATGAACGTCACTGTGGATGCGTCCGGGCAGGTGGTGGAGGCGGAAATCGTGCGGCGATCCAGTTCGCGCCGGCTCGACCAGCAGGCGGTGGCCATCGTGCACGCGGCATCCCCGTTTGGTCACTTTTCACCGGCCATGCGCGTGCAGGCCGATCAGATCGTCGTCACCTCGCGATTCCGCTTCACGCGCGAAGACAGCCTTGAAACGCAGATCCAGAGCCGATGAACGCAGATCACTATGCCGTCCTGGGCAACCCGGTTGCCCACAGCCGCAGCCCCTTCATCCATGCCGCCTTCGCGCAGCAGACTGACCAGCCCATCACCTACGGCCGCATCGAGTGCGCGTTAGACGGATTTGCCGCCGCTGCGCGGACCTTTGCCGCTTCGGGTGGGCGTGGCTGCAATGTCACGCTGCCCTTCAAGTTTGAGGCCCCGCGGCTGGCACGCCACTGCAGCGATCGCGCGCGGCTGGCCGGAGCCGCCAATTTCCTGAGATTCGACTCCGATGGCTGGTACGCCGACAACACCGATGGTGCCGGCCTGGTGCACGACATCGAACAGGGCGCGGGTGTGCCACTGGCCGGCCGCCGCGTGCTGCTGGTTGGGGCCGGCGGGGCCGGTGCCGGCGTGCTCGGACCGGTGCTGGAAGCCGCGCCGATGGAGGTGGTGGTGGCCAACCGGACCTTGCCTCGTGCCCAGGCACTGGTGCAAAGCCATGCTGCCCTGGCCGCGCAGCGGGGCGTTCGATTGCGGGCCAGCGATCTGCAGACACCGGGTCGGGGCTTCGACGTGCTGCTCAACGCCACCGCCAGCAGCCTGCAGGGCCATGCCGCCCCGGTTCCGGCAGCCGTGCTCACGCCGGGCACGCTGGCGGTGGATCTGATGTACGGCCCGGCGGCGGAGCCCTTCCTGGCCTGGGCCCGCCAGCACGGTGCGGTGGCCCGCGACGGACTGGGCATGCTGGTCGAGCAGGCCGCTGAGGCCTTTGCGTTGTGGCGCGGGGTGCATCCGAAGACGGCCCCGGTGCTGTTGGCCCTGCGCGCCGTGATGGCCGCTGAGACGGCCGCCGGTCTTCGCTGATGGCACCCGCCAGCACGTTGGCCCGCCTGTGGCGCCGTCCGGCCATGCGACAGCTGCTGCGTGCGGCGGCCCTGTTGCTGCTGTGTGCCGTCTGCCTGCAACTGGTGTTCGTTGCGCGCATCGCGCTGATGACTCTGGTGGACCCTCAGTCCACCAGCTTCCAGCGCAGCGAGGCCTGGCGGCTGCTGCTGCACAAGCGTCCACTGCGTTGGCGCCAGGACTGGGTGGACGGCCAGCGCATCGCGCCCACCTTGAAGCGGGCGGTCATCGCCAGCGAGGATGCCGGCTTCGCGGAGCACGATGGTGTGGACTGGGACGCCTTGGAAAGGGCCTGGACGCGCAACCAGAAGGCCGAAGCGCGTGCCGAAAGCCAGGCACGCCGCAACCCCGCGGGCGCGGCCAGTGCCAAGCTGGTGGGTGGTTCGACCATCACGCAGCAACTGGCCAAGAACCTGTTCCTCTCCGGCGAGCGGACCACACTTCGCAAGGGGCAGGAACTGCTGCTCACCCTGATGCTAGAAGCCCTGTTGTCCAAGCAGCGGCTGCTGGAGATCTACCTCAACCACGTGGAGTGGGGCGAGGGCGTGTTCGGCGCGCAGGCTGCAGCACGCCACTACTACGGCATCGATGCCAGCCGCCTCGGTGCGGAGCAGGCTGCCCGGCTGGCGGTGATGCTGCCGGCCCCCAGGCGGTTCGAGAAGCAGCCCGGCTCGGCCTACGTCGCAGGCCGCGCGGCGGTCATCGCTGCGCGCATGGGCGCGGTCACGCTGCCATGAGCGAATCGCGAGGACACACGGCATGAACAGCACCGAGGCCGTTGCCACCGAGGCCGCCAGGCTGGTGGTGGAAGAAGGCATGGAGTACGCCCAGGCCAAACGCAAGGCGGCACGGGACTTCGGCTCGCGTGTGGCGCTGCCCAGCCACGAACAGCTCGAGGACGCGGTGCGCGAACACATCGATCTGTTCTGCCCCGCAACCCAAGCGGCCGAACTGCGTGCGCTGCGCGAGACGGCGCGAATCTGGATGGAGCGTCTGGCACAGTTCCGGCCCCACCTGTCTGGCGCGGCCTGGCGCGGCACGGCCACGCGGCGCTCGGCCGTGCCGCTGGACCTCTACTGCGACGACCCCAAGGCAGCGGAGATTGCCCTCATCAACGCCGGTGTCGACTACGACGTAGCCAGCCTGGACCGGCCGGGCCGCGAGCCGCTGAGCGTGCTGATCGTCGGCGATCGCTCGGCCGCCCTGGGCGAAACCGTTACGCTGCACCTGCTTCTGCACGACCTGGACGACCTGCGTGGAGCGCTCAAGCCCGATGCGCGTGGCCGCAGTTGGCGTGGCGACCTCCCGGCGCTGCAGCGCCTGCTGGAGATCGGAGCATGACGCGGCGCGGATGGCTGCTGGTTGCCGTGGCCGCCGCAGCGGGAGCGGCCGGCCTGGCTTGGCGCCAACGCCAGGAAGATGGCAACACGCACGCGGCCTTCTGGCAGGCCCGCTTTGACCGCCCCGAAGGTGGCGAACTGGTGATGGCCAGCCTGCGGGGCCGACCTCTGGTGCTCAATTTCTGGGGTAGCTGGTGCCCGCCATGCGTGAACGAAATGCCTGAGCTGGACCGGCTGCAGCGCCAGTGGAGCGAGGGCCGGGTCGTGGGACTGGCGGTCGACAACCCGGGTGCGGTGCGGGAGTTCCTGGCCAAACGCCCGGTCAGCTATCCCATCGGCTTGGCGGGATTCGACGGTGCAAGCCTGAGCCGGCAACTAGGCAATACCCAGGGAAGCCTGCCGTTCACCGTGCTGTTTGACCGCCAGGGCCGGATCGTCCAGCGCAAGCTGGGGGCCGCAAGCCTGGACGAGTTGCAGGTCTGGATAGGCGAGCTCTGAACAGCGGCGGGCTCGGCACGGGAAGCGGTTCCCTTCCTGCAAAGCGCCGTCTGTCGGCCGGAACGGCGACCAAAGCGCGTAAAGTCCACGGCTCGGCCATCTGCTGCCGGCTCTGGACCTGATCCCACAGTCGTTCCCCGATCAAGTCCCGCCAGACCGTGCCGTCTTCCTCAAGAGTCTGGTGATGCTGTCACTTGACTCATGATCGATACGAGTTCTGAGAAAATCGCAGCGGATGAAGGCAACAGCCAGTCGGCTGCCTGTAGCCGGAGGAGCCGGCCCGCCTGAAGCCGCATCCAGACCCACTCGGACCTAGAGACCACCATGGACCTGCGCAAACTGAAGACCCTGATCGACCTGGTCTCCGAATCCAACATCTCCGAGCTGGAGATCACGGAGGCAGAAGGCAGGGTGCGCATCGTCAAGGCTGGCCCGGCTGCCAGTGTGGCAGCGTCGCCGGCAGCAGCGGCCATCGCGGCAGCCGCAGCAGCTTCGCCAGCCGTTGTGTTGGGCGGCGCTTCAGCGCTGGCCTCCCTGCCCGAAAGTCCGGCCGCCCCAAGCGGCAAGGTCATCAAGTCACCGATGGTCGGAACCTTCTACCGATCCGCAAGCCCTGGCGCCAAGCCGTTCGTCGAGTTGGGGGACAGCGTCAAGACGGGCCAGCCGGTGTGCATCATCGAGGCCATGAAGATCATGAACGAGATCGAGGCCGACTGCGACGGCAAGGTCGTGCGCCTGCTGTGCGACAACGGCGAGGCGGTCGAGTTCGGGCAGCCCCTCTTCATCGTCGAATAGGCGATAGAGCGTGTTCAAGAAGATCCTAATCGCCAATCGTGGGGAGATCGCCCTTCGCATCCAGCGCGCCTGCCGCGAGATGGGCATCAAGTCCGTGGTCGTCTACTCGGAAGCGGACCGCGAGGCTAAGTACGTCAAGCTGGCCGACGAAGCCGTCTGTATCGGGCCGGCTGCTTCCGGCCTGAGCTACCTCAATATGCCGGCCATCATTGCCACGGCTGAAGTCACAGACGCCGAAGCCATTCACCCGGGCTATGGCTTCCTCAGCGAAAACGCCAACTTCGCGGAGCGCGTCGAAAAGAGCGGCTTCGTCTTCATCGGGCCGACGCCTGAGTCGATCCGCACCATGGGCGACAAGGTCGCGGCCAAGCAGGCGATGATCAAGAGCGGCGTGCCTTGCGTGCCTGGGAGTGAAGGCGCCCTCAGCGAAGACTCCAAGGAGATCATCCGCCAGGCACGCCTGATCGGCTACCCGGTGATCATCAAGGCTGCAGGCGGAGGCGGCGGCCGCGGGATGCGTGTGGTGCACACCGAAGCCGCGCTGATCCACGCCGTGCAGACCACCCGAGCCGAGGCCGGCGCCGCCTTCGGCAACCCCGCCGTGTATATGGAGAAGTTCCTCGAGAACCCGCGCCACGTCGAGATCCAGGTGATGGCCGACGCCTACCGCAACGCGGTCTGGCTCGGCGAACGCGACTGCTCGATGCAGCGCCGACACCAGAAGATCATCGAGGAGGCCCCGGCACCGGGCATCGCCCGCCGCGTGATCGAGAAAATCGGCGACCGCTGCGCTGCAGCCTGCAGGAAGATCGGCTATCGCGGTGCCGGAACTTTCGAGTTCCTATATGAAAACGGCGAGTTCTACTTCATCGAGATGAACACGCGGGTGCAGGTGGAACACCCGGTCACCGAGATGGTCACCGGCATCGACATCGTGCAGATGCAGATCCGCGTGGCGGCAGGTGAGAAGCTGCCCTTTTCGCAGCGCGGCATCGAGATGCGTGGCCACGCGATGGAGGTTCGCATCAACGCCGAGGATCCCTACAAGTTCACGCCTTCACCGGGCCGCATCAGCCTGTGGCACGCCCCGGGTGGCCCTGGGGTGCGGGTCGATTCGCACGTTTACACCAACTACTTCGTGCCGCCCAACTACGACTCGATGATCGGCAAGATCATCTGCCACGGCGATACGCGTGGGCAGGCACTGGCGCGCATGCGGACCGCCTTGTCCGAGACGGTGGTGGAAGGCATCCACACCAACATCCCGCTGCACCGCGAACTGATGGCCGACGCCAAGTTCATCGCCGGCGGCACCAGCATCCACTATCTGGAAGGCTGGCTCGCCCAGCACCGTCGGTGATGTTTGAACTGGTCCTGCGCGCACCAGAGTCCCTGGTGGAGCCGGTTTCCGATGCGCTGGTGGACGAACTGGATGCGCTGTCGGTGTCGGTCGAAGACGCCGATGCCGGCACCCAGGTCGAACAGGCCCTGTTCGGTGAACCTGGCATGTCGGCGCCGGCGGCCGGCTGGCCGCGTTCCACCCTCAAGGCCTTGTTCGAGACCGAAGCCGCGGCCGAACGTGCCGCCACCTTGCTGCTGGCTCAGGACTGGGCGACCGGACTGCAGCTGCAGACGCTCTCGGCAGTGGCCGCGCGGGATTGGGTGCGCCTGACGCAGAGCCAATTCCAACCGGTAGAGATCACGCCCGAGTTCTGGATCGTTCCGAGCTGGCACCAGCCGCCGGCCGCCGCACGCCTGGTGTTGCAGCTGGACCCTGGCCTGGCCTTTGGCACCGGCACCCACCCCACCACCCGCATGTGCCTGCGCTGGCTGGCGCGCCGACCAGCCAGCGCCGACCTGTCGCGTGTGCTGGACTACGGCTGCGGCTCCGGCATCCTGGCCATCGCCGCGGCGATGATGGGGGCTGGCAGGGTCGACGCGGTGGACATCGACCCCACCGCCGTGCAGGCCACGCGGGACAACGCCCAGCTGAACCAGGCCAGCCTGCAGTCAGGCCTGCCCGACCTGGCGCAGGGCGGTTACAGCCTGGTGCTGGCCAACATCCTGGCCACACCGCTGAAGCTGCTGGCGCCCTTGCTGACCAGCTACCTGGCACCGGGCGGCTGGCTGGTGATGGCCGGTATCCTGGAGCGCCAGTCCGAGGACATCACGCACCATTACGCGCCGACGCTGGACGTACGCGTGGCCGACCAGGAAGACGGCTGGGTATTGATGTGCGCCCACCGGCCCATGCTGCAGCCCTGAACCAGCACCTTGCCCATGGCCAGCATCTCACTTGCCGCCCGCTGCCCTGCCTGCCAGACGGTGTTCCGGGTCGTGCCCGACCAGTTGCGGGTTTCTCAGGGGTGGGTGCGCTGCGGACGATGTGCCGAGGTCTTCAACGCCACGCTGACCCTGGTCGACGTCGAGACTGGCGCACCGCGCAGGGCCGCCGAAGTACTCTCGCCCAGCGACCTGGGTATCGAGATCGTCGCCGCCCACGAAGAGCCGCAGTGGGCGCAGCCGGAGCCGGCCGAAGCCCCGGCCCGACCTGAAGCCGAAGTCGAACACAGCAACCCGTCGGCCGACGATGCCACACTTGCGCCCCCGGCCGCGGACTCGGCGGATGCGCCGCCGCGCCCCGAACCCCCGTTCGACGCCATCGCCTCGCCGGACCTGGGCGCCCTGGCAGCGTCCACCGCGGCTTCACCAGTTGACGCCGCCATCGGCGCCGACACGGCAACGCAGGGCGATGCGCCGACAAGCGAAACGGCCCTGGTCATTGCCGAAGCGCCGTCCTTCGTTCGCCAGGCCGAACGGGCTGCCCGTTGGCGCCAGCCGCGCGTGCGCGTCGCCCTGGCGGTGCTGGCCTCGTTGTCGAGCATCCTGTTGCTGGGCCAGATCCTGTTCGAGTACCGCGATCTGGCCGCTGCGCGTTTTGCAGGCATCCGGCCGGGTCTGGAATCGGCCTGCGCCACGCTTGGCTGCCGGATCGAACCGGCTCGCGTCATCAACAGCCTGACCGTCGAAAGCAGCGGCCTGGTGCGCATCGAACGCTCCAGCATTTACCGGCTGCAGGTGGCCTTGCGCAACCGCGCCGGCATCGACGTGGCCCTGCCCCACCTGGACCTCAGCTTCACCGACAGTCAGGGCCGGCTGATCGCACGCAAGGTGCTGCAGCCGTCCGAACTCGGCACCCCGCCCGGCACCTTGGCGGCGGGCCGTGAAGTGACGCTGCAGACCACCCTCCAGGCCGGCGCCGGCGAACCGATATCCGGCTACACCATCGAACTTTTTTATCCCTGAGCGTGCCCCGCGCGCCACTTGCCAGGAGCAGCCATGCCCGCCTTGATCTGCGGATCCCTTGCCTTTGACACCATCACGACCTTTCCGGGACGCTTTGCCGACCAGATCATGCCCGAGCAGGTGCATATCCTGAACGTGTCGTTCCTGGTACCCACGCTGCGCCGCGAGTTCGGCGGCTGCGCCGGCAACATCGCCTACAACCTGCAGGCCCTGGGCGGCCAACCGGTGATCCTGGGCGCGCTGGGCATCGACGGCGGCGACTACCTGGCGCGTGTGCTGGCCTGGGGCGCCGACACGTCGCTGATCCACCGCGACGCCCATCTGCACACGGCGCAGTGCCACATCACCACCGACCGCGACAACAACCAGATCGCGGCCTTTCACCCTGGGGCGATGAGCCAGGCCCACCAGATGGCCGTGCCGCTCCGGTCCCGGCGCGCCGACCTGGCCATCGGCATCATCGCCCCGGACGGCCGCGACGCGATGTGGCAGCACGCGCACCAGATGGCCGAGCAGAAGATTCCCTTCATCTTCGATCCCGGCCAGCAACTGCCGCAGTTCAACGGCGATGAGCATCGCCAGATCCTGGGCATGGCGCGCTGGGTGGCGGTCAACGACTACGAAGCGCGCATGCTGGAGGAGCGCACCGGTGAGAAGCCCGCCGACATCAGCCGCCGCCCCAACATCGAAGGCATGATTGTGACGCTGGCCGATCAGGGCTGCGAACTGTGGCAAAGGGGCGAACGTCTGCACGTGCCCGGGGTCATGGCATGCTGTGTCGTCGACCCCACGGGTTGTGGCGACGCCTTTCGGGCAGCGCTGCTGTACGGGCTGGAACGCGGCTGGACACTGGCGCGCTGCGCCGCGCTGGGCAATCAGCTCGGTGCGCTGAAGATCGCCGAACGCGGACCACAGAATCACGTCATCGACCCGATGCTGATCGGGTCGATCTGACCTGCCAGCCTGGGTCGGGGCCTACACCACCTTTTGCGAGAGCTCGCCAGCCGAATAGCGGCGGGCCATGTCGACCAGAGTCAGGGGCTTGATCTTGGCGGCCTGACCCTGGCAACCGAACTCGAGATAGCGCTGCTTGCAGACCTTGTAGGCGGCCTCGCGCGCTGGCTTGAGCCATTCGCGGGCGTCGAACTTGTCGGGGTACTCGGCGAAGAATTTGCGCACCGCGCCGGTCATCGCCAGACGGATGTCGGTGTCGATGTTGATCTTGCGCACGCCATGCTTGATGGCTTCCTGGATCTCTTCAACCGGCACGCCGAAGGACTCCTTCATCTTACCGCCGTACTGGTTGATGATGGCCAGCAGTTCGGGCGGCACCGACGAGGAGCCGTGCATCACCAGATGGGTGTTCGGGATGCGCTTGTTGATTTCCTTGACGCGGCCGATGGCCAGGATGTCGCCGGTGGGCTTGCGGCTGAACTTGTAGGCGCCGTGGCTGGTGCCGATGGCGATGGCCAGCGCGTCCAGTTGCGTGGCCTTGACAAACACGGCGGCTTCTTCGGGGTCGGTCAGCATCTGGCTATGGTCCAGCTTGCCGACCGCGCCGATGCCATCTTCTTCACCGGCATCACCGGTCTCCAGGTTGCCCAGGCAGCCCAGCTCACCTTCCACCGTGACACCGGCCGCGTGGGCCATGTCGACCACCTTGCGTGTGACCTCGACGTTGTAGTCGAAGCTGGCCGGGGTCTTGCCGTCTTCGCGCAACGAGCCGTCCATCATCACCGAACCGAAGCCCAGGTTGATGGCGCCCTGGCAGATGGCCGGGCTCTGGCCGTGGTCCTGGTGCATCACCAGCGGGATCTTGGGATAAGCCTCGACTGCCGCCTGGATCAGGTGCTTGATGAAGGCCTCACCGGCGTACTTGCGCGCACCGGCGCTGGCTTGCAGGATCACCGGCGCGCCGACTTCCTCGGCGGCCGTCATCACGGCTTGCACCTGTTCGAGGTTGTTGACGTTGAAAGCCGGGATCCCATAGCCGTTTTCGGCGGCATGGTCGAGCAGTTGGCGCATCGAGACGATTGGCATTTGGGGCTCCGCGAGTGGGTGAATGAATGGACTTCGGTGTACGTGACCGCCGCTACGCATGCGGCAGCGTCAGCGCCCGCCACGGACGCTAGTTTGCACCGGCTGCGGGTCGAAGCGGATTCGGCACAGTGGCACGCAGGGACATCGGGGGCAAAGAGGCAGACAAATGATGGGTCCTGCCCCGCCTTTTCGCGGTTCCGGACGCACGGGCTGGCGGCCACACTGGCGGCAAGGCGGCCGTCGTGGCCGCATCCTCGCCACGCGCCAGGCCCATCATGCCCAAGTCGACCCTGTCTTCGCTGACCCAGTGGATCACCGCCGCGGCGTACCTGCACGGCGCACAGCTGCCCGGCCACTTGATGCAGCGTCTGGGTGTCTCGCGACGGACTGCCAACGTCAAGCTCAAGGCCCTGGTGGCCTCCCAGTGGCTGCAGGTCGCGGGCCGGGGCCGCGCGACCCGCTACACGCCAGGTGCCTTGCGCCAGGTGGCGCAGCGCTACCCGCTGGCCACGCTGCAGGAGGATCTGCCATGGCGGCAGGACTTCGCGCCCTACTTCGACCTGCCACCTGAAGTGCAACGGCTGCTGCGCCATGCCTTCACCGAACTGCTCAACAACGCAGTGGACCACAGCGGCGGCCAGACGGTGATGGTGTCGGTGCGCCAGACCCCGGTCCAGGTGCAGTTGCTGGTCTCTGACGACGGCTGCGGCATCTTCGAACGCATAGCGCAAGGCTTCGGCATCCCGGAACCCAGTCTGGCCCTGCTCGAACTGAGCAAGGGCAAGCTGACCAGCGACCCGGGTGGCCACTGCGGGCATGGACTCTACGTCACGGCCCGGCTGGCCGACGTGCTGTGCCTGCACGCCAACGGCGCGGGGTTCCAGCGCCGGGCCTGGGATGCCCAGCCCTGGCGGGACAGCCACGCGGCCGTGCAGCGCGGAACTTCGGTTTACGTGGCCATCGCGCTGGACACGCCGCGCAGGCTGGAGCAGGTCCTAGGCGGCTACGCGTTGCTGCCCGGGGCTTATGCCTTCGAACGCACCGAAGTACCATTGCAGCTGCTGGCGCAGGGCCAGGGGCTGGCCAGCCGGGCCGAGGCACGGCGAGCCTTGGCGCGCCTGGATCAGTTCCGCCGCGCCGAAATCAACTTCGCCGGTGTGCGCGACGTGGGTCAGGGTTTTGCCGACGAGATGTTCCGCGTCTACCGACAGCGTCATCCGGGCGTGGAACTGGTGCCGCTGGGCATGAACCCTCAGGTGGCGGCGATGGTCGATGCGGTTCGCAATGCCTGACCGACCGCCCCCGGTCACAGGACCTGGCTGACCTTGAGCATGTTGGTGCCACCGGGGTGGCCCATGGGCTCGCCGCAGGTAATGGCATAGGTATCGCCCGGGCGCAGAACGCCCTTGCCTACCAGGATGGCCTCGGCCTGGGCCAGTGCGACATCACGCTCCATCTGCGGCGGCATCAGGATGGGCATCACGTTGCGGAACAGGGTCATCCGGCGCTCCGAGCTGCGCTGCGAAGTCAGCGCGTAGACCGGCACCTTGTTGTTGTGCCGACTCATCCACAACGCGGTCGATCCGCTTTCGGTCAGCGCGATGATGGCCTTGCAGCCCAGGTGGTGCGCGGTGAAAAGGGCTCCCATCGCGATGCTCTGGTCGATGCGGCCGAACAGCCGGTTATGGAAGTCGGTCTCGATGGTGGCGTCTTCGGCACGTTCGGCCTCCAGCGCGATCTGGTGCATCTGTTCCACCGTCTCCACCGGGTACTTGCCGGCGGCCGTCTCGCCGCTGAGCATCACCGCGTCAGTGCCATCGAGCACGGCGTTGGCGACGTCGCTGACCTCGGCACGCGTGGGCACCGGCGCAAGAATCATGCTCTCCATCATCTGCGTCGCAGTGATCACCACCTTGTCCAGCGCCCGCGCCATCCGGATCATGCGCTTCTGCAGCGCCGGCACGGCGGCGTTGCCGACCTCCACCGCCAGGTCACCTCGCGCCACCATGATGCCGTCGCTGGCCCGCAGAATGCTCTCCAGATGCGGAATGGCTTCGCTGCGTTCGATCTTGGCGATCATGCCGGGCTTGTGGCGGGCGGACTCGCCCGCCACGTTGGCCAGCTGACGCGCCATCTCCATGTCGGTGGCGTTCTTCGGAAAACTCACCGCCACGTAGTCGGCCTGAAAGGCCATCGCGGTACGGATGTCTTCCATGTCCTTGCCCGTCAACGCCGGCGCCGTGAGTCCGCCACCGGCCTTGTTGATGCCCTTGTTGTTGGACAGCTCTCCCCCCAGCACGACCCGCGTGTGCACCGCTTCGCCCTGCACACGGGTCACGCTCAGCTTGATCAGGCCGTCGTTGAGCAGCAGCGTGTCTCCCGGCCGCACGTCGCGTGGCAGCTCCTTGTAGTCCAGCCCAACGGCATGGACGTCGCCCAGTTCGCTGCGCGACGCATCCAGCACAAACGTTGCACCCGGCTCCAGCAACACCTTACCCTCGGCGAAGCGGCCGACCCGGATCTTGGGACCCTGCAGGTCGGCCATCAGGGCCACCGGCTTGCCCAGCTTGTCGGCGATGCTGCGCACCAGATTGGCCCGATCGATGTGGTCCTGGGCCCTGCCGTGGCTGAAGTTCAAGCGCACAACGTCGACGCCCGCACGAATCAGCCGCTCCAGCACTTCCGGATCGCTGGATGCGGGACCCAGGGTGGCGACGATCTTGGTGGCTCGGGTGATCAAACGGGGACTCCGGTCGGCAGGGGTCGCGGATTATCGGCTCCACAACGCGAAGCGGGTTACAACCTGGGTACAGGAGCGGCCGGCCCGAGAAGTCTGCACCATACCTTTGTCGGACGGCTGCGATTCCCGGAAGGCCTACATTGCGCGGTCTGCGGCCGCAGCGCCGGCCGGCAAGTCCAATCGTCCCCAGCAAGGAAGTTCGCATGAAGCACCATCACCTCGCCTTCGCCGCAGCCATTGCATTCGCCGCCCACGGCGTCGGCATGGCCCAGACCAGTGCCGCGGGTACGGCGCCGGCGCCAGCCGCAGCTGCTGCCGCACCCGTGGCCAGCCAGGGCGCCGATGCGCTGGATGGCAAGATCGCCCACTACGGCCGCAAGTTCGCCGGCCGGCGCACCGCCAGCGGCGAGCACTTCAACCCTGCGGCACTGACGCTGGCACACAACACGCTGCCCTTCGGTACCAAGGTGCGCGTCACCAACCTGGCCAACAAGCGAAGTGTGGTGGCGCGTGTCAATGACCGCGGCCCCACCACGCCGGGACGCATCGCCGATCTGTCGACAGCCTCGGCTGCCCGCATCGGCATGCTGCGCGCCGGCATCGTCGAGGCCAGGCTAGAGGTGGTGAGCACGCCGGCCACCAAGGCCAAGCGCGCCAAGAAGGCCTGACGAGCCCGCGTCCCCCTTTTCAGTCAGGCCCTCGCGCTGCCTGCCTGGGCGGCAGCTGCCGCATCCGCCACGGCCAGCGCCGTCATGTTGACGATGCGCCGCATCGTTGACGAAGGCGTCAGGATGTGAGCTGGCTTGCCGGCACCCAGCAGGATGGGGCCCACCGTCACGCCGTGTCCAGCCGTGGCCTTGAGCACGTTGAACAGAATGTTGGCGGCGTCCAGGTTGGGCAGCACCAGCAGGTTGGCACTGCCCTTGAGGGTGGTCTCCGGCAGGTAGTCGCGGCGCACCGACTCGCTCAGCGCCGCGTCGCCCTGCATTTCGCCATCGCATTCGATCTCCGGCGAGCGAGCGACGAAGAGGGCATGCGCCGCACGCATGCGCCGCGCCGAGGCGCGTTGGGATGAGCCAAAGATCGAGTGCGACAGAAAGGCCACTTTCGGAGGCATGCCGAAACGCCGCACCTCGGCCGCCGCCATCTGTGCGATGTCGGCCAGTTCCTCTGCCGTCGGCTCTTCATTGACGAAGGTGTCGGCGATGAAGAGCGTGTGCTCGTCCAGCATGAGGGCGTTCATCGTGGCCATCGTGCGCGCGCCGGGCTTGCCGCCGATCACGTCGCGCAGGTGTCCGAGGTGGGCATCGTAGCGCCCGACCAGGCCACAGATCAGCGCATCGGCCTCGCCCCGCCGCAGCATCAGGGAGGCGATCAAGGTGTTGGACCGCCGCACGGTGGCCTTGGCGACCTCGGGCGTAACGCCTTCGCGCGCCATCAGGCCGCGGTAGAGCTCCCAGTAGCTGCGAAAGCGGGGATCGTTCTCCGGGTCGCACAAGTCGAAGTCGCGCCCCACCTCCAGGCGCAGGCCGGCGCGGGCAATGCGCATCTTCACGACCTCAGGCCGCCCCACCAGGATGGGTCGCGCCAGGCTCTCTTCGAGCACCACCTGCACCGCCCGCAACACGCGCTCGTCCTCGCCCTCGGCGAACACCACACGCGCCTTGCGCTGACGATTGAATGCCTTGGCCGCCTCGAACACCGGCCGCATGAACATGCCCGTCTGGTAGACGAAGCGCGAGAGGTTCAGCCGGTAGGCGTCGTAGTCGGTGATAGGCCTCGTGGCGACACCCGACTCGACCGCTGCCCGCGCCACCGCCGGTGCGATACGCAGGATCAGCCGCACGTCGAACGGCGTGGGGATGATGTAGTCAGGCCCGAATCGCAGTTCCTTGCCCTGGTAAGCGGCGGCCACCTCGTCGCTGGCCTCGGCCTTGGCCAGTGCGGCGATCTCGCGCACGCAGGCCAGCTTCATGGCTTCGGTGATCTTCGTCGCGCCGCAATCCAGCGCGCCACGGAAGATGTAGGGGAAGCACAGCACGTTGTTAACCTGGTTCGGGTAGTCGCTGCGCCCGGTGGCGATGATGCAATCGGGCCGCGCCGCCTTGGCCAGCTCGGGCCTGATCTCTGGCTCGGGGTTGGCCAGCGCGAGGATGATGGGCTTGGGCCCCATGCTCAGCACCATCTCGGAAGACAGCACGCCAGCCGCGCTGCAGCCCAGGAAGACGTCGGCCCCGGCCACGATGTCGGCCAGCGTGCGCGCTTCGGTGCGCTGGCCGTAGCGTCGCTTGCTCTCGTCCAGCCGGACAAAGTCGTCCCGGCCTTCGCGCACCACGCCCTTGCTGTCGCAGACGAAGATGTTTTCGCGTTTGACGCCCAGGCCCACCATCACGTCCAGGCAGGCGATCGCCGCAGCGCCGGCGCCGCTGACAGCCAGTCTGACCTCGCCAATGGCCTTGCCCACCAGTTCCAGCCCATTGAGCAAGGCGGCGCTGCTGATGATGGCGGTGCCGTGCTGGTCATCGTGGAAGACCGGGATGTTCATGCGCTCGCGTAGCTTCTTCTCGATGTAGAAGCACTCGGGTGCCTTGATGTCTTCGAGGTTGACGCCACCCAGCGTTGGCTCCAGCGCCGCGACGATCTCGACCAGCTTGTCCGGGTCTCGCTCGGCCAGTTCGATGTCGAATACATCGATGCCGGCAAACTTCTTGAAGAGGCAGCCCTTGCCCTCCATCACCGGTTTGCCGGCCAGCGGGCCGATATCGCCCAGCCCCAGCACCGCGGTGCCATTGGTGACCACGGCCACCAGGTTGCCGCGGCTGGTGTACTCGTGCGCCAGCGCAGGGTCTTCTTCGATCGCCAGGCAGGCATAGGCCACGCCCGGCGAATAGGCCAGCGACAGGTCGCGCTGGTTGCTCAGGGGCTTGGTAGGCGTGACGGCGATCTTGCCGCGGGTGGGGCTGCGGTGGTATTCCAGCGCGGCGTCGCGCAGAGCGGATTCGGTGTCGGATAGTTTTTTCGCCAAGGCTTGTCTCCATTGCGGTTGTGGTCCGGAGGGTTCTCGCGGAGGCTCGAATTCTCCACGCTGGCGCAAGTCGGAGTGAAGGGACCCCATGTCGAACTGCCTTACAGGTAGGCTGGCAGTCCATCTTCGGGGGCGCCCGCAAGTCCACGCTGCGGTCTCCAACAATCAACCGGACCCAACCCAGCCTACCCACAAAGCTCAGTAGGCATTCGCGCCGGGGCACCGCCGGTCGCCCGCATGATGCATGTCGAGTTTCTTTACAACCACGGCTTCAGTCGCCCGCCTTCGGCATGCACACCGTGCATGCACCCCTTGACTCAGGGGGGGTGAGGACTGCTCATGCTTCTGTCAGGTTGACGCCTTAAAGAGTGCATTCCTCGTTTTTCTGAGAGCGATGCCGTGTGCCCTGGTCCCCCAATGTGCTAAGTTGCGAAGTCGCGGTGCCACGGCGAACAGACGGGAGCGAAAATTGCTTATCAGAGGTCAAGACATTCGGAGCGCCCTTTGAATACCCCTGTCCACCCTCCGCATCGGACCGACCCGGCCCGTCGCCGCCTGCTGCGCGGCAGCTTTTCCGCGCCTGCCGTCCTGGCCTTGACCAGCGGCAGCGCGCTTGCCGCCCAGAGTGCCACCTGCCTGGCCAAAGCGACCATTGCGCCAAGCACCGCTCCTATGGTCAGCAGCTCATCGCTTGACACGCTGATGCGGGTCAGGTTGCGCAGGCGCACGAATGGAGACACGACGGTTCACTTCGTCGCCAGAAGCGATCTTGGGTCCATACCTATCGCGGTGTCGCTCTGGGGAACCACCACCTTGTGGCAACGGTTCGGCGTCGTGACGACTGTCCCTGCCCAGTTCAACATGTTCTACGACAACCAGCAAACCAATGCGGTGCCACCCAATGTCCAGGTGGATCTGTACGTGGCCATGCGCTTCGACGCCGGCGGCAATGTCGTCGGCATGGGCCTCTCGGGCACCGGATCGGTTGTCGGAAGCAGTTGCTGGACCTCGATCAAGACCATTTAGCATTGACGGTGCCGATGCGCACGCCGGCTGGCGTGCGGTCCACGGACCTGGGTGCGGTCTGGGCGGTGTACAGCCCGCTGTCGGGTCAGACGCTCGTGCTCAATACAGAAGCCGTCGCCATGCTGGAGGTGTTACGCGACGAGCCCGGTGATCTGGCCCATGTCTGCAGCATCCTCGCCGCCGACGGCCAACATGATGCCGCCGAACTGGAGGCCCTGTGTGGTTCCGCTTGGCGGCACTTGCTCGATGCCGGCCTGCTGGAGCCAGCAACAGCAGCCATCGGTTGCCTGAAGGCAACGTGAAGTCTTCGTCAACGCAGCGCCGACTTGGTGACTGCCAGCCGCGCGAAATGCTTGACCGGCTGAGGCGCGGACAGGTGTGGCTGGACTATGGCGCTACCTCGGTGCGCCTGCACAGCGACTCACCGCGCCTGGCCGAACAACTGACCAGGGTCTATGCCCAGTTTCCTTTGGTTGAACAAGCACCTTGGGCAGACCATCATGTCTCGATCGCCCGCGTCGGTGGATGGCGGCGCCTGGTCCGGCCGCAGGTTGACTTCGCCTGTGACTTCCAGCACCCGTTTGCTCCTTTCCCGGCCGACACCGCATTGCCCCTTTTCGAGTGGGGCAGCAACTGGCTGATCGGCCAACGCCTAGCGCACCTGTTGCTGCTGCATGCCGGTGTGCTCGAACGTGATGGCCTGGCGCTGGTGCTGCCGGCCACCCCTGGGTCAGGCAAGAGCACCCTGACGGCGGCTCTATCGCTGCGCGGCTGGCGCTTGCTGTCCGACGAATTCGGTGCCTTCTGCCCGGAACAGATGTGTTTCATCGCCATGCTCAAGCCCGTGGCGCTGAAAAACCAGTCGATTGACCTGATTCGCAGCTTCGCACCGGGAGCCCCGCTGGGACCGAGCTTCCCGAAAACACGCAAAGGCACGGTCGCCCACCTGTCGGCCGACCTTGCCGCGGTCGAACGGCGAAACAGCTGGGTACGGCCAGGGGCCGTGGTCATACCGAGGTGGGCTGCAGACGCATCGTTGAAGCTCGAACCACTGGCGCCACACGTCATGTTCGGCGCACTGGCGTTCAACGCCTTCAACTACCAGGACACCGGTGTGCGCGGATTTGACGCGGTCTCGCACCTCACGACGGTCTGCAATGGCTGGCAATTGACCTACAGCCGCCTGGACGACGCCATCTCGGCGCTGCAGGGTTTGTGGCCCGCAGTCCGCGAGCGGCAGGACTCGCCCACCGGATCTCGCCAGGAGCCCGTCTGATGCGCTGGCCATGGCTGCACGCCTTGGGTCACCCCGAGATCACTGCCGGTTGGACCCTGGCCGAATGGGAGGTGGCGGTGCGGCAGAGCCGCCGCTTGCGGCTCCTGGCGCGCCTGGCCGAGTCCATCGCGTACGCTGGTCTGTTAGGCGCCGTGCCGGAACCTGCCGCTCGGCTGCTGCAGGCTGAGCGCCTGACATCGGCCTATCGGCAACGCATCGTGAGCTGGGCCGCGACCTGCATTGCCCGGACGCTGGGGGATTTGGGCACACCATTGGTTCTGCTCAAGGGCGCCGCCTACCAGGCGCAGGGGCTGAAGATCTC
>WBZP01000752.1_pt1 | contig 42313 bp, 32 predicted proteins | sample 5204301 | NCBI WGS metagenome assembly WBZP01 (sample SAMN12412401, study PRJNA552823) | activated sludge metagenome | isolation source: activated sludge from nitrification reactor of wastewater treatment plant... | place: USA: Pennsylvania | collected 2017
TCTTCTGGCTATCAGCTGTGTATATTGGGAGCCAAAATCGAGGATAATAATTCTTTCCTTCATTTTACTGCTTTGAATGAGGCGCAAAGATAAGCCATATCCCCAAGAATCAGAAAAAAGCAGCCCTGAGACTTGGAAGGAAGGGGCAATGTATGGATTTAAGACAGAAATCACCAAAGATCAGAGTTAACACCAGAACCGACATTTGTTCTAAAAATTGTAACAATAAAAAAATATGATTTGCAGATATCCTCAGATCGGTCAATAAGCGGGAAATCAGACTGCTGCTTACTGAATTATTTTAGCCTTTAGCAGGCAAAGACAGCCCATTCATATTTATTAGATTTAGCAGGAAATCAGTAGTTTTGCGCCCACATAATACTATAGCATGAATTTTGACATCATCATCATTGGAAGTGGCCCCGGGGGCTACGTAGCAGCAATCAGAGCATCTCAACTGGGTAAAAAAGTAGCCGTTGTAGAAAGAGAATCTCTGGGAGGCATTTGTTTGAACTGGGGATGTATACCCACAAAAGCATTGCTCAAAAGTGCTCAGGTTTTCAACTACATCAACCATGCAGAGGATTATGGCATTTCAGTGGGCAACCCTAAACCTGATTTTGATGCCATGATCAAAAGGAGTCGCGGCGTAGCAGATGGAATGAGCAAGGGCGTTCAGTTTTTGATGAAAAAAAATAAAATTACCGTTATCAATGGCACAGCAACTTTAGCCAGGGGTAAAAAGGTGGTTGTTACCGATGCCGAAGGTAAAAAGGCAGAGTATGCTGCAGATCACATAATCATAGCCACCGGCAGTAGGGCAAAACAGCTTCCCAATTTACCGATCGACGGCAAAAAAATCATCGGGTACAGAGAAGCTATGTCATTGCCGAGCCAGCCTGCCAGAATGGTAGTTGTCGGAGCCGGAGCCATTGGCGTAGAGTTTGCCTATTTCTATCATTCAATAGGCACTGAGGTTACAGTAGTAGAGTTTTTGGAACAAGGCTTGTTACCCCGCGAAGACGCAGAAGTGTCCAAGGAATTGGCCAAGGTATTCAACAAATCGGGCATCAAAGTTATGGCCAACACCTCGGTAGAAAAAGTAGATACATCCGGTGAAAAATGCAAGGTTACAGTAAAAAGCAGAAAAGACGGAAAAGAAGAAGTGATCGAATGTGACGTAGTATTAAGCTCTGCCGGAGTAAGTCCCAACACTGAAAACATCGGTCTTGAACTATTGGGTATTGAAACCGACCGAGGCTTGATTAAAGTGGATGCGTTTTACAGAACCAACGTTGCAGGTATTTATGCCATTGGCGATGTCATTCCTACGCAGGCTTTGGCCCACGTAGCCAGTGCTGAGGGTATTTCTTGTGTAGAAAAAATTGCAGGAATGCACGTTGATCCGATTGATTACAACAACATACCCTCCTGTACCTATTGTGCACCTGAAGTGGCCAGTGTGGGATATACAGAAGCGGCGGCCAAAGAAGCCGGATATGAAGTAAAAGTGGGCAAGTTTCCTTTTTCAGCATCAGGCAAAGCAAGTGCCGCCGGAGCCAAAGAAGGTTTTGTAAAAGTAATTTACGATGCCAAGTATGGTGAATTGCTGGGAGCTCATATGATTGGCATGAATGTAACTGAGATGATTGCTGAAATAGTAGCAGCCAGAAAACTGGAGACTACCGGTCATGAAATACTCAAAGCTGTGCACCCACATCCGACAATGAGTGAGGCCGTAATGGAGGCAACTGCTGCTGCCTATGACGAAGTAATACATTTGTAAATAAAAAAAAACATCTTATATTTGCCGACCATCTGGCAAATGGGGAATTAGCTCAGTTGGCTAGAGCGCTACGCTGGCAGCGTAGAGGTCACCGGTTCGAGCCCGGTATTCTCCACAAAAAAAAAGGCAGTCCTTCCGGCTGCCTTTTTTATTTTACTGAAATCGTTATTTTTTTCCAAAAACCAACACATTGGCTTTACCCTTCATAACGCCTTTGGTATCGTACAGAAAGCTGATTCTATCAATTCTTCTTCTGTTGCCGGGTAGGTCAATTACTCTGCTTTCTTCCCCTTGTTTGAAATTTTTTCGAATGGCCACGTTGAATTTTTCACCGTTTTCAAAATAAATATCCATATCCATCATATCCAGGCCTGCATCGGTAACTTTGATTTTAATGGCTTTAAATATGTCATTTCCTGTGACCTTCAACACATCGCGATCCGGTCCATAGTTGGCTTCTTTTTGGCCAATCAAAACCCATTTTGTGTACATGGTAAAAGCACTGCCTGTTAAAAAAAAGGTTACCAGTGCCATAAATACGATTGATTTGGTTTTCATACTATAAAATTTTAATTGTTTGCAAATTTGACCTTTTGACGCGGCGGTGACGATTAGGTTTATTTTGCTCTGCCGCGTTAATATTTTTTTAACCTTTTGAGGTGAGTTATCGCATAATTATTACTAAAATTGCAATATTCGCAAAATAACGAAATTTTATTTTGGTATGAAAAAAATCTACACGTTTCTTTTTTTGGTCTTTTTGGCCACTACAGGTAAATCACAACTCACCTTTTCGCCCGATACAGGATGTATCCATATAGATACGCTGGGTGTTATAGATACACTCAAATTTACCATTACCAACAATGGTACAACAGAGGAATTGTTCTATTGGAAACTGGATGTAGGAAAAAATTTCCCGGCCCAATGGAAAACCCAAATATGCGACTTTAATCTATGTTATGCTTACAATGCCAAACAACAATCTCCCAATCAACCCAATCGCTTGAAAGCAGGAGAGACCAATAAATCTTTTTCCTTTTATCTGATTGACAGCTTCAATTTTGTTTTTCTTGACACAGTTTTCATCAATATATACAAAGACAAAACCTTTACGCAATTAATCAAAACGATACCCATCATCATTGGAGGTTGTTACCAAACCAGTTCTACCTCAGACCCGGGTTATTCTTCTTTTTCAGTTTATCCCAATCCGATCAACAACGGTAAATTCAGAATTTTGACAGATGCAGATTACGAAGATGTATGGGTGCGGGATGTGACCGGTAAAATAGTAGGTAAATTCAGAAAAAATCCATCAAATGATTACGATGTAGGAATGCTGACGAAGGGCTTATACATAGTGCAACTTCTCGACTCGCAAGAAAGTGCTTTGCCGGGAGCCTCTCAAAAACTCGTTGTTGAATGATTTGCTTATGAAGGAAGGGCATTTTTTCTTTGCCAGTTTCTGACGTAGAAAAACGACATAAGAAACATTACTGTCCAATAAACCCATTCGCTCATCCAGGCTACAGAAACTGATGAATGCCGGATTTCGATTACGTAGTAAACATAGATCAGGTAAGCGATGATGCTGATTAATTCTGTAATCAATACGTATTTGGTATTACCGGTCGCTACCACAGCATTTAGCCATATTACACCAATGGTCAACATCAGCATAGCAGAAGTCACAACCCGCAACAGTGAAGTACCAACGGCTGCAAACTCTTGTTGCTGTCCGTAAAGTGCAAAAACAGTTTGTGGTATTAAATTGACCAGGATAATAAAAAACAACATTCCAGTGGCACTGATCAGCATGATTCTTTTAAGAACCGGCAAGAAATCATAGTTCTTCCCCTGCCCAAGAACATTGGATAAAATGGTATTGGTAGTAGCGCCAAATGCCCATGAAAAAACACCACTGATGCCAAATAAATTGCGCATAGCCTGGGAGGCAGCCTGCTCTGCATAATTGTAATTGCGATTAATAAGTACATAGAAAATCCACCAGGCAATGATACTAAAGGCATACTGTGCCATTAAGGGAGAAGCCTGGATAAAAACTGACTTTAACAATTGACTGCTGTACTTAAATATATTTGGCACATCGTATTTGATGCTGAATTTTTTATAAACAATCAGAAAGCCCACAGAAGCAAAGCCCAGGATTTCAGATATAACAGAAGCGTAGGCTGCTCCATTGAAACCCATGGGTTCCAGCCCCCAACCACCGAAAATGAACCAATAATCCAGCACAATATTGGCCACGCTCTCAATAATGGAAGCAAATAGCAGCCACCGGGTTTCCTGAATACAAATGATATAAGAATTGGACAACTGGTAACCAAAAAGAAAAATAAGACCAAATATCCTGATATTCATAAAGTGACTGACCGCACTTGCATCGGTTTGAGAAACGCCCATTGACGTCATTAATGGGTAAAGGCTAAAAAAGGTAATGACTATACCCAAAAGAGCAAGCATCGCTGCAACCAGGTAGCCATGTCGTAAAGTATTGACGATATTGAAGCGATTGTTTTCTCCCGCCTGCCTGGAGATCATTGATAGAATAGCATTACTCAGGCCATATCCCATGGCCGCAAAAATAAGGTAGTAGACACCGGATAAGGCTGCATAAGCCAACTCTGTAGTACCCAAATGTCCGAGAAAAATAGCATTGAACAGAAAATTGAGTTCAGGCACCAGACGAGCAAGGCTGATGGGCAGGGTCAAAAGAATTATGCCCTTTACTGAGGTATCGGCTTTGAGGCTCTCTGTCATGACTGATGAGCGTTGATCCAGTCAATGTCCTTTTTGAGTAAGGCCAGGGTTTCTGCCTCCGGACTTCCCATTGGTGGCTTATAGTTGTACAACCATCTAGCATCCTTAGGGAGGCTCATCAAAATAGACTCCGTTCTGCCATCGGTCTCCAGGCCAAAACGAGTACCTCTGTCCCAGGCAAGATTGAATTCCACATAACGACCTCTTCGTAACAGCTGCCAGTTTTTGTTTGCATCTGTAAACTCTTTCTCAAAATTATGGATGAAAAGATCATGGTAGCAGGGCACAAAGGTCCGGCCAAGCTGTAAAACAAACTGAAGACCCCTTTCGAAACTTATTTGCGGCTGGGTAAGCCGATCAAAAAAGACACCACCTATACCCCGGGTTTCTTTGCGGTGTTTGATATAGAAATAATCATCCGCCCATTTTTTGAACCTTGGATAAAAATCAGGCTGAAATTCATCACACACCGCTTTGAGTTTTAGATGGAAGCCGGCAGCATCGCTCTTGGATATGTAATGCGGACTGGCATCGATTCCTCCACCAAACCACCATTCAGCACCTGCCTCGAAATACCGGATGTTCATATGTATAATGGGGACCCATGGATTTGAAGGATGCAAAACAATGGATACGCCGGTGGCAAAAAACTCACTGGCCGGTATGCCCAAAGACCTGGAAGCTTCCTGACTGAGTTCACCATAAACTTCAGAAAAATTGACGCCCCCTTTTTCAATGTTTTTTCCTTCTATGATCCTTGTTCTGCCACCACCTCCACCCGGTCTGTCCCAGCCATCTTCCATGAAACCGGCCGTTCCATCCAAACCTTCAAGTGCACTGCAAATGTCATCCTGTAAGCTTTTAAAAGCGGTGGTAATGGTATGCTTATTCATCCATGGACGCTTTAAGTTGAGCCATTGCTTCCTTTGTAGCCCCTGCTGTAAAGGTCTTATCTATGATAACAAGCGGTCTTCTCAAAAAAGTATATTCTTCCAGAATCAGGCTTCTCATTTCCTTTTCAGACAGTTCTTTTTTATTCAATCCCAATGTCCTGTATTTAATGGCTTTTTTACTAAACAAAGCTTCGTATGAGCCCAGCTTTTTTGCGGCTTTGTCCAAATCTTTGGCATCAATACCCTGGCTTTTAATGTCAATAACTTCTACATCAGAAGGTGGATTCAACTCTTTAATAAACTTGCGACAAGTATCGCATGTACTAAGTGCATAAATTTTTTTCATCTCTAAAAAACAATTTATTGGTAATACCCTTGCAATGCTTTTATTCTTAAGCCCAACACTCCTTTGATCGCCTCTGAAACGATATTGGCACTCATTTTGGAAGACCCCTTGATTCTATCCGAGAATATTATTGGAATTTCTATCCATTTAAAGCCTTTTAAAGAAGCAGCATATTTCATTTCAATCTGAAATGCATAGCCTGTAAACTTTATTTTTTCGAGATCAATGCCACTCAAAACAGAACGGTGATAACAAATGAAACCGGCAGTTGGGTCTTTGATGGCCATACCTGTAATAAAGCGCACATAAAGTGAAGCTCCATAACTAAGAAACAACCTATACTTTGACCAATTGGAAATTCCACCACCCTTCATATACCTGGAACCGATCGCAAGGTCAGCCTTCTTATCAAGGCACCCTTCAAGCAGGCGATTCAGATCTTTTGGATTGTGTGAAAAATCGGCATCCATTTCAAAAAGATAATCGTAGTTTTTATCAAGTCCGAACCTGAAACCGGCTATGTAAGCGGTACCCAGACCCAGCTTACCACTTCTCTTTATTAAAAATACTTTTTGTTGTTGGAAAGCAGGTAAATTTTCAACTGCCCGGGCTGTACCATCCGGACTATTGTCATCAACGATAAGCACATGAAAATGATCTCCCTGCGAGAGTACTGCATCTATGATATCCACGACGTTTTCGATCTCGTTGTAGGTTGGTATGATCACCAGACACTTTATTCCTTCATACATACCTAAACAGTTCTTTGATTGAATATTCGAAAACCGGGAGGGATGGGTTGTGATTAAATATTTTTTACCGCGTTTCGGTCAGCAATGATGTCTTTCAATTCCTTAATTGCCTCGTATTCTTGAGGTAAAACTTTTTTAAGACATTCTTTGACTGCAAAATAGGCTCCTTTTTCACTGCCCGGCAATCTTTCTCTCAGGATTTTTTTGGCCAGCTTGATATCGTGTTTCAACATTCCCCTGATGGAAGGTATATCGTGCCAATCTCCTTCCACTGCCAATGTTTTGATTTTAGATCCATCATCCTGAATGGTGGGCTCCAAATCGATCAGATTCTTTCCTTTGGCTGCGATCTGTCCTTTTATTTGATTGTAAAATCCTTCGGGTAAGTTCCATATCTCAGGATCTTCGTCCATTTCATTATTGATCAGGAAAACTTCAAGGCCTTTTTCATGTACCCTGTAAATTAGAACCCTGACTGAATCTAGAACGCTCATTGATAGCAATTAAATGTATACAAATGTAATGAAAATCCCAAAAGTAACATGGATTTGAGGCAAAAGTTTTGGAATCGCTGGGTTGGATAATTATTTGTATGCTGCAGTGTGTATCTTAGCGGCACAATAAAATCAAATGTCTTTACATAGATCTCATCTTCACTTCAGAGGTGAAAAAGCGTTTTATTCCGGTAAGGTCAGAGATGTTTATTACCTCGACCAGCTGGTAGTCATGGTAGTATCCGACCGAATATCAGCCTTTGACCATGTGCTGCCCAGACCCATTCCTTATAAAGGCCAGGTTTTGAATCAAATAGCCCTGCACTTCCTGAAAGCCAGTAGGGAATTGGTTCCCAATTGGTTGATAGCCAGTCCGGATCCGAATGTTTCCGTAGGTTACCAATGTGAACCCGTAAAAGTAGAAATGGTAGTCAGGGGTTATTTGGCGGGACATGCCTGGAGAACTTATCAAAAAGGAGGAAGATGGCTATGCGGCGTAGAATTACCGGAAGGCTTGAAACAACACGATCCGCTCCCCCATCCCATCATTACGCCTACAACAAAAGCAAGTGAGGGACACGATGAAGATATCTCAGCTGAAGAAATCCTTGCGAGAGGTATCGTGGATAGCGAAACCTGGCAGAAGATGTGCAATTATGCGCTGAAACTCTTTCAATTTGGGCAAGAGATGGCTGCGGAGAGAGGTCTCATACTGGTGGATACCAAATATGAATTTGGCATGTACAACGGAGAATTGCTGCTGATTGATGAGATTCATACTCCGGACAGTTCGAGGTATTATTATAAAGACGGATATGAAGAGCGGCAGATCGGTGGTGAGCCCCAAAAACAACTTTCCAAAGAATTCGTAAGAGAGTGGCTTATGGAAAGAGGATTTCAGGGAAAAGATGGAGACGTCATGCCTGAAATGCCGGATTCTTTTGTAACCGAAGTATCCGATAGGTATATTGAACTTTATGAACTTATTACCGGAAAAACCTTCGTAAGGGAACCACAAGACAATCTTACCGAAAGGATAGAACACAATGTGAATGCATTTCTGGAGAACTATGTTTCCGGATGAATATAGTGGTTGTTGACAGCGGCAGCACAAAAGCGGATTGGATCATTTATGAAAATGGTGCCTCCCATTTGATCACAACACCCGGCATTAATCCGAGCACCGGGTCGGGAATGGACCAACATTTGCCCTCTTCTCTTGCGGAGTACCTTGTGAGAACAGATCAGATTCACTTTTATGCGGCAGGAGGCAGTGGTACTATTGCCAAAGAGCGAATGGAGCTTTTTTTCGAACCCTATATAACGATTACAAAGACCCAACTTTGGATAGAAAGTGACATGTTGGCTGCAGCCCGTGCGGCATCAGGGCAAAAACCGGCCATCGTTTGCATTTTGGGAACAGGGTCAAATTCCTGTCTTTACGACGGTGAAAAAATTACAGATCAGATACCTTCATTGGGCTACCTTCTCAGCGATGAAGGCAGTGGCAATCATATTGGCAAATTGTTGTTGACTTCTTATTTCTACCGGGAAATGACTGAAGAAGACGCCCTCCTTTTCCAAAGCAGGTTTGCTTTGATGAGGGAGGAGGTACTGGGGCATTTATACGCCGAAAAAGGAGTTTCCGCGTATCTGGCTGAATTTTCGACATTCTTGAATTACTGTTCTAATTCTTTGAAAAACAAAGTTTTGGAAAAAGCTTTTTCACAATTCATAGAAACCCGAATACTTAAATACAACGAATTTTCTAAATTTGATCTTTATTTTGCCGGTTCAATTGCGGACATATATCAGGATGTTTTGTCAGATATATGTAAAAAATACAACCTCTCCATAGCAGGTATTGTGAGAAAACCAATTGAATCGCTAATGCAATATCATTTATCAAGAGAATTAAAATGAATACAAAAATCAAAAGAATCGCTGTTTTTACCAGTGGAGGAGATTCACCAGGTATGAACGCTGCCATCAGGGCAGTAACGAGAACTGCCATTTATCACGATCTACATGTCTACGGCGTTATTGGCGGGTATGAAGGCATGATCAATGGCAATATTCAGCGTTTAGAAAAAAAGGATGTGGCCAATATCATGCAAAGAGGGGGTACCATTCTGAAAACAGCCCGTAGTAAAGAATTTATGGAACTTGAAGGGCGCAAAAAGGCCTATGAAACCCTGATGGCGCATGACATCGATGGTTGTATTGCCATTGGTGGAAACGGAACTTATACCGGTGCCCTCAAATTTGGACAGGAGTTTAATGTGCCTATAATTGGCTTGCCCGGAACCATCGATAATGACATATTTGGTACCGATTATACCATAGGGTTTGATACTGCTGTAAATACTGCCATAGAAGCCGTCGATAAAATCAGAGATACAGCTGATTCCCACGACCGCTTGTTCTTTATTGAAGTCATGGGGCGTCATTCCGGATATATTGCATTGCACACCGGAATTGGCAGTGGAGCGGGCAGCGTATTTTTGCCGGAGTCAGAGACCAACATTGATCTGTTCACCCAAAACCTTCAAAGATCAGCGAGGCGTCAAAAACTTTTTAACCTGGTCATTGTGGCAGAAGGCAATAAGAGCGGAGATGCAGTAACATTGGCCAATCGGGTAAGAGAAATAGCCCCGGAATTTGACACCAAGGTCACCATTATTGGCCACCTGCAAAGAGGAGGATCGCCTTCCTGTTTTGACAGGGTGCTTGCCAGCAGACTCGGCTACCACGCAGTCGAATCGCTGCTATCAGGAAAAGGAGGCATTGCATTGGGTGTTATCAACGACAAAATTCACCAAACCTCATTTGAAGAAGCCATTACCAAAAGTAAGCCACTAAATACAGATTTGCTGAAAATGGTTGAAATCCTGGCACTATAAAATGGAACACCTGCTGATTAAAAGCCTTTTCAATAAGTTTGAGCTGTGGAAAGCTGATCAATCAGCATTGCTTTTAACCATGGTACGCCCTAAGTGGTACGCAAGGACTATGGTTTTCGATTGGAAGGGTGATTCCTATAAAATTGAAGCCAAAAGTCTGACCGGCTTTAAAAATATAATGCTTCAAAACGGCAGGGAAAAAGGAGAATTGGAAATGGAATGGAAATCCACTTTTACTTTGCGGTTGGAAGATGAAACAGGTATGACGAAGTACTTTACCTTTAAAAAGAAAAGTACGTTTGGAAGGAGTTATCAACTCACTGATTTTCAATTACAACCCATTTTGGAAATCACACCAAGGTGGAATTGGAAAGGATTCAGACTGGAATTCAAAGTTGATGTTTTTGACGTATCTGATACAGAGGCCAAACACCTGAATATAATACCTGCCATCTGTTGTGTTTTTTGGTGCACCCGACAAATAATGAGATCGAAGAACAATTGATTTCTGAATCACAGATCAAAATTTGGTGAATTTAAAATTTGGCCTATCTTTGGTTATCCGTCTGTGGTTTTATCCCATAGATTGACTTGATTTACAACTAACTAACTAAAAAACACTATATGTCTGCAGGTAAAGAAAACTGGGGATCCAGAATTGGTTTGATCCTGGCTATGGCTGGAAATGCTGTAGGTTTAGGAAATTTTCTGAGATTTCCTGCGCAAGCTATCCAAAACGGTGGTGGTGCTTTTATCATTCCCTATCTTGTTTGTTTTTTGTTGATGGGTATCCCCTTGTTATATATCGAATGGAGTATGGGAAGATTTGGTGGTAAATACAACCAACACAGCACACCCTTCATTTTGGATGCCATGGGCAATAAACAAACCATCTGGAAGTATTTTGGTGTGTTTGGTATCTTTACGAATATAGCCGTAGCTGCTTACTATTGTTATTTGGAGTCCTGGACCATGTCATGGGCCTATCACTCTATATTGGGTGATTTCAATGGCATGTCACAAGCCGGTGTTCAAAATTTTTTCAACAGTTACATTGATTTATCTTCAGCAGAGCCCATTATTTTTTGGGTAATTTGCTTACTGCTCAACACCTATATTTTATCCAGAGGATTGAGTGGTGGAGTGGAAATTGCGGCAAAGGTAGGAATGCCATTATTGATTTTATTTGGCATGTTTCTGGCTTACAAAGGTTACACCACAACTGCTGGAGTTAATGGCGCCATTAATGACGGAACGGTGGGACTCAACTTCTTGTGGACTCCCGACTTTAGTTCTATCTGGAGCCCCAAAGTTTGGCTGGCAGCAGCTGGACAAATCTTTTTCACATTGTCTGTAGGCATGGGAACCATACATTGTTATGCGTCTTACATGAAGGAAAATGAAGATGTGGCACTGAACTCAATGAGTGCCGGCTGGATGAATGAGTTTGTCGAAGTTGTATTGGGGGGAGCCATTGTAATTCCTATTGCGGTTGGTTACCTGGGTATTGACAAAGTAAAAGAAATGGGCAGTTTTGCCATGGGTTTCATCACCTTACCCTACCTCTTCTCACAATGGGGAGATTTCCTTTCCCGGCTTTCAGGGTTCATGTGGTTTATTTTGTTGTTTTTTGCGGGCATCACATCCAGTCTAGCCATGGGCACGCCTATGATGGGATTCCTAAAAGATAATTTTAAGTGGAATCACAACAAAGCTGCCTGGGCTTTTGGGGCTTGTGTACTTGTCTTAGGAATACCAACCGTTATGTCGCAGAAAGGGTTTGAAGAGTACGATTACTGGGCAGGTACAGTTTCTTTGGTGGTATTTGCATTAGCTGAGGTTATCTTATTTGCCTGGATTTTTGGTATGACCAAAGGGTGGGAAGAAATTACCAGAGGTGCCGACATTTCTGTGCCTGTTATTTTCAAACCTATTATCAAATATATTACCCCGGCTTTTTTACTTGCTGTTTTCATAGGTAGCATTCCGAATATTGTTGAAAACATATCAAAAGAAACGGATGTTTGGGGCTGGATTGCACGTTTTACACTTATATCGTTATTCATTGTAATTTCGTTGTTGGTAAGGCAAGCAGATAAAATGTTAAAAACCATAAAATAAAGACATAATGAACAGTTCAGCTTTGGTTGTATTTGTTTTGTCACAGGCAACCGTCATAGGCTTTACACTTTACTTCTTTTATAAAGTATTGGGTAGCCACAACATTCAAAAACACGATGACCACAACCCAAAGACCTACGATGTGACTTAATCTATTTTTGAGTGTTTATTAAAGATCTTAAATAATCTACATATTAAATAATTTATACATATCTTTGCCTTTTTCGGGGTAATGGAATTTATTTAATATTATTTTAGGATTTTTTTCGTTATCTCATTCGTTGAGACTTTAAAATTATCAGGATATGTATGCTCATGCCATAGAAAAGAAAAATAAAAACAAGGGCAGGCAAATAAGTATTGCGGTACATTTGCTTTTGCTGCTTATTGCTTTTCTCTATTACTTTCAGGTAGAAGTCAAAGATCCTGACCCTGAGAAACCTTACAGAGTAATGGTAGACTTCGATTTTAAAGAAAGTTCATTGAGCACCTATGCCCATGCCGATGTGGGTGAATCCAGACCGAAAAATACTGAAGTTCAAAAAGTAGAAGTCAACGATCCCAAGCCACCTACAGATGAAAATACAGAAGAAGTTACGCCACAACCAGTGCCCATACCTGCTACTCCAACTCCACCAGTAGTCACAAAAACCACTGTGGAGGAATCTCCGGTAAAAATCGATGAGAGTCCGATTGAAATAGAAAGGCCATCAAAAGAAGAGGTTCCAGTACCCAAGCCAAAAACAGAGCCCAGTAAACCCACCAGTACGCCATCCAAGTCCGGCAGTGGCACAGTAGGAAGCCCAACAGGAACCAGCAACAAACCTCAATCCAATACCGATGGCAGTGGTCAGGGTAAAGCCAATTCAGGCACAGGAAGAGGGAGCGACAGCGGTCCGGATGTAACCTCCGGCGTTGGCAATTCAAGTGACGGTACAGGAGAATATGATGGCAGTGGCAACGGTATTTTTAATAGAAAAGTGATTTACCGAAATGTCTCAGCACTTCCCATGACAAAAAGTGGAAAAGTAGTAGTTAAGACCTGTATCAACAGGATGGGAAGTATTACTTTTACGGAGATCTTACCGGAAACCACCATTAAAGACAGGGCTATTTTGAAAAAAACACTTACCGCGGTAAAGGGTTACAAATATCAACCTGATCCTAAGGCGCCAAAAGAGCAATGTGGTAAACTCACGGTTACGCTTGATATTGAAGCGCTAAGGGGAAAATAAGCCTGGAAGAAAATTGGTAAGATCCATTCAATAATCCTAAATTTAATTCCATAAAAAGAGGGATGGATCTGAGTGAAATTTTATACCATTATGGAGAGGACAGAGAATTGTATTTCAACGCCATGTCTCCACCCATTGTGCAAACCAGCAACTTTGTCTTCAAAGACATTGATGACCTGAAAAATAAGATGGCTGACGAGTATGCGCATCACGTGTATACCAGGGGGAATAATCCTACCGTAGCCATTCTTCGAAAAAAAATTGCTGCTCTGGAAGGAACAGAAGAGTGCCTTGTAGTGAGCAGTGGTGCTACGGCCATGGCTGCCAGTGTGATTGCCAATGTAAGTGCAGGTGACCACGTATTGTGTGTGCTCAAGCCCTATTCCTGGACACAAAAACTGGTCTCCAAATTTTTGACTCGTTTTGGTGTCGAATACCATTTTGTCGATGCACGCGATGTTGAAGAAATCAAACAGCATATCCAGTCCAATACTAAAGTCTTAATTCTTGAGAGTCCCAATACTTTGACTTTCGAAATTCAGGACTTACAAGCTTGTGCCAAACTGGCCAAAGAACATGGCATTGTTACCATAATCGACAACAGCCATTGTTCTCCTTTGTATCAAAACCCTGCCAAATGGGGCATCGATATTGTCGTTCATACGGCTACCAAATACATCAACGGACACAGTGATGTGGTAATGGGTGTAATTTGTGGCTGCGAAAGTATGATGCGCAAAATATTCGTATCTGAATTCATGACACTGGGTCTCAATGTATCCCCTCATGATGCATTTCTGGCATTAAGAGGCTTGCGAACTCTACCCATGCGTCTTGATCGCAGTAACCAAAACGCGGCCAAACTGGTTGCATTTCTCAAAGGGCACTCAAAAGTTAAAAAGATCTACTACCCCTTCCTACCCGAAAATGAGCAATATGCCCTTGCTGTTTCTCAAATGAAAGGAGCCGGCGGCTTGTTGAGTATCGAGCTGGACACTCCCAGTAAAAAGGCAGTCAATGATTTTGTAAATGCGCTGGATAAGTTTTTACTGGCTGTCTCCTGGGGAGGGTACGAATCATTAAAAATGCCCACACTCGCCTTTTATGATATAGCTGGCCAGCCTGACCCGCCATTGCCATTCCAATTGGTGAGGCTGTACGCAGGCCTCGAAGAAGCAGATTTTTTGATCGACAACCTTGACAAAGCCCTGAAAGTATTGTAACTTTCAATTTTAAATAACCCGATATGAAAAATTTTATCCTGGCAGTTCTCTGCCATTGGTGCCTCCATTTGCATAGTCAATCTGAATCCTTTTATAGTGGCAGTGCACTTGCCAGAACGCTGGGATATCAAACGACACAGTTCATTGGCCTGGATGCCATTTACCAAAATCCTGCAGGGCTGTCTGCCGGCAAACCATCGACCGGCATTGACATTGGGGCGGCACAAATGAATGGCATAAACCAACTTATCCAACCTTCAATAGGTATTTTTCACTTAAAACAAAAGAATGCATTTGGGATCCATCTGAGTCGCCTTGGAAACGCAGAATATGCCGTTACAGAAGGCGGCCTGGTGTATAGCCGACAACTTCACCCTCAACTTTGGGCGGGGATGAGATTTAGGGTTAAAAATCTACAGATACAGGGATATGGATCTAACCTGTGGCCGGGAATAGATTTGGGATTGCGCTGTAAAATAAACCAAAGTTCAAGTTGGGCCATCTATATTTCGAAGTACATGTTGGGGAAAGAAAGTGCTTTGTTTAAAGACCAAAGCCGGATAGCCATCGGATATCAGTATTCAGTGAATCCCAAGGTGCAACTGCTAACTGAAATAGAAAAAATTCAACACAGAAACATCAATTTAAAATTGGGTTGGCTATACCAACCTGTTGCTAACTTTGAAATTCGGGCGGGTACTGAATTGTTTCGTAAAATCATGGCAGTCGGCTTTGGGTGGAACTATAAAAAGCAAAAAATAATCGTTGGATACGAATGGCATACATCATTAGGTGGAGCCTATTCTATGACTGTGCAATGGCAGAAATAAAAAAGGCGGACAACAGCCCGCCTCTTCATTAGTGATTTTGTTTTATTTGCCCTTCTGCTGGGCAGCTTCAATTTTGGCTTTATATTCACCAGCTTTATCCATCTTGCCTTTTCTTGCGTAGATTTCTTTGAGGGCGATCATGGTATTAAGATCGTTTGGATCCAGTTCTTCCGCTTTTTGGAAGAAAGGGAGACCTTGTTCAAAGATGCCTTCCATTTCTGTTTTAATGGCATTGTACTTTTTGGTACCTGCAGCAGAAAAATCATTAGACAATTTATTCAATTCAGCAGTCATAGAAGCTGCTTTGTTGTAATAAAGAGCACCAATGCTGTAAGTAGCGTCGAAATTTTTAGGATCCTTGGCCAAAGCCTGGTTGTAATAATCGTAAGCCAGGTCAAAATATTCTTTGGATTTTGCTGCATTGCCTGCTTCTCTTTCTTTAGTAACCAACTGATCGTACACATTTCCCAGTGTGGTATAAACAGAAACATTATCCGGTTCTTTCTGAATGGCCATCTTCAATTTGTCTACCAGAAGATCCAGCTTACCGCTGCTCAGGTAGAAATTGATTTCAGCAAATAAAAGGCCTGACTCATCAGGGAATTTTTTCCTGCCTTCTTCCAAAATGGTCATAGCACCTGTTTCATCCGATTTTACCTTAATGTTGAAAATGGCTTCATACACCAGGGACTTGTCGGTTCCTGCCGCATACATTTCCATTAACAAAGGCAACAAAACGGCATCATCTGCGTGACCATAATAACCGGACACCACATTGTAATACTGAATGTCTGTTTTCAATTGAGGATCATCCAACCTGGATTTACCGCCATTGTCTTTGATGATTTTGGATACTTGAAGGTAAGTGTTGAAGTTGCTGAATGCCGTCATGTATTCTCCGGCTTGAAAAGCACCAATTCCTGCATTGCTAAGAAGCCCTTCTGATTCTTCCAACCCTTTCACCGCATCTTTGGTTTGTCCTTTTTTAACCGCCAATTCCATTGCTTTTTTGTAAGCTGAAACGGCTTCCATCCCTGCATTAGGCGTTTTTACCTTATAATTTGGATTGAGAATTAACTGATTGGTTTCAGCATTGCCAATTGAATTGAAAATTTCACCTCTGATGATCCAGGATTCAGGATCGGATTTTACCATGTCATCCTGGAACGCTGTATTCATGGCAGCAAGCGCTTCATCCAATTTGCTTAAATTGTTGATGGGATCCTGGTAGTATTTAGCCAGATCCTTAGAAGCATTTTTTAATGTCTTTTTCGCATCTTGGCCCCAGGTTGTACCCACTGTTAAGCAGATGGCGAAAACAAAAAAAAGCAGTTTTTTCATTTTTTTAGTTTGACTTTATAAAATATTAAATAAAACAAAGACGGCCAGCCGAGAGAATAACTATTATAAAAAAGTTAAAATTAATACTTCTCAGTTCGACTGCATACGTTGCCTTATTCAGTTGCAAAAATAATAATTTCAAATCTATTCCTCCTCCCCTAGATCTAAATCATCGATGGGAAGATCTGCATCATTTTCTGGCAGCATGGGCTCCTGGATGGTAATTTCATCGGTCTCTTCTCCTGTATTTTTCACAACTGCAATGTCTGCAATGCTGTCGTTTTCATCCAACCGGATGATTTTGACCCCTTGAGTAGCTCTTCCGGCCACCCGCATACTACCGGCAGCCATTCGGATCATTATGCCTAAAGAGGTGGAAATCAGCAAATCGTCATCTTCATGAACCACTTTTATTGCGACAATTTTACCGGTTTTGTCTGTAACCTGGAGGGTTTTAACTCCTTTACCCTTCCTTTTGGTAACCCGGTAATCATCCAGCTGAGAACGTTTGCCATTGCCTTTTTCTGAAGCGACAAAAATAGTGGTTGTAGGATCTTCCGGATCGACAGTTACCATGCCCACAACCTGGTCTTCCGGATCATTATCGAGTTTCATACCCCCTACTCCGGCAGCTGTTCTTCCCATTTCTCTGACATCTTTTTCAGAGAAACGGATAGCCCTGCCATTTCTATTGGCTAAAACGATTTCATTTTTACCATTAGTGAGTCTTACTTCGATCAGCTGGTCTCCTTCGTTGATGGTGATAGCGTTGATTCCTGAAGCTCTAGGTCTTGAAAATGCCTCCAGTACGGTTTTCTTGATAATGCCCATTTTTGTACAGAATATCAGGAAGTGACTGTTGAGGAAGTCCTTATTTTCCAAATCTTCAATTAAGATATAGGCTCTGATTTTGTCATCGGCCGGAATCTGTATGATGTTCTGGATGGCTTTTCCAAGGGATGTTTTATTAGCTTCCGGAATATCAAACACCCTCAACCAAAAGCATCTACCTTTTTCAGTGAAAACGAGCATATGGTTGTGGTTGTGGCCAATTAACAGGTGCTCTACATAGTCTTCATCTTTGGTTTTACTGCCTCTTGAGCCTCGCCCACCCCTGCTTTGTTGCTTGTATTCAATCAGTCGGGTTCTTTTTATATAACCACTGTGCGAAATGGTGATGGCAACCTGGTCATTGGGGATCAGATCCTCAATAGAAATCTCGTCATCAGAGTAATTGATTTCTGTTCTTCGGGCATCACCGTATCTTGCTTTAACATCGGCAAGTTCCGTTCTTACGATATCTTTTTGTAGTTCTTCACTGGCAAGCACCGCTCTGTAGTGTTCGATGATCTTGAGCAATTCGTTGTATTCGTGCTGCAGCTTCTCTACCTCCAGACTCACCAATCTCTGAAGTCTCATGTCGAGAATGGCTTTGGCCTGGATTTCTGAAAGCTCAAAATTGGCGACCAATTTTTCTTTGGCTTCATCCACCGTGGCGGAAGATCTGATGATGGCGATTACCTCGTCGATGTGTGCAAGTGCGATCAGCAAGCCTTCCAGAATGTGGGCTCTTTCTTCGGCTTTTTTAAGTTCATACTGGGTTCTTCGTACAATTACCTCAATCCGGAATTTGATGAACTCATCTATCATCTGACGAATGTTCAACATCCTGGGTCTGCCATTGACCAAAGCAATGTTGTTGACACCATAAGAAGTCTGAAGAGGGGTAAATTTGTAAAGCTTTGAAAGTACCACAGAGCCCATAGCGTCTTTTTTGATTTCTACGACTATGCGCAGACCATTGCGGTCCGATTCGTCTCTGATGGTGCTGATGCCGGTTATTTTTTCATCTACCATCATTTCAGCAATTTTCTCTACCAGACTGGCTTTATTCACCTGGTAAGGAATTTCTGTAATGATGATGGTCTCTCTGCCTGCGTTATCGGATTCAATATGGGCTTTTCCGCGCACTACAACCCTGCCACGACCTGTATGGAATGCCTCTTTCACGCCGGACATACCATAGATGATACCCCCGGTTGGGAAATCAGGAGCTTTTATGTGCGTGATGATTTCATCGATTGAGATTTCCGGGTTGTTGAGTGTGGCAGTAATGCCATCGATAACTTCAGAAAGGTTATGAGGCAACATATTGGTTGCCATACCGACAGCAATTCCGGATGCGCCGTTGATGATGAGGTTGGGAATTCTGGTGGGGAGGACAGTGGGTTCTGTCAGCGAATCGTCAAAATTGTTGGCAAAGTCTACTGTTTCTTTATCCAGATCGTCCAGCATTTCGTCTGAGATCCTTTCAAGTCTTGCTTCGGTGTAACGCATGGCAGCAGGACTGTCGCCATCCATGGAGCCAAAATTGCCTTGCCCGTCAACCAATTTGTATCGCAGTGACCAGGCTTGAGCCATCCTCACCATGGTATCATACACAGAGCTATCTCCATGGGGGTGGTATTTACCCAGCACCTCTCCCACTATCCTGGCAGATTTTTTATGCGCCTTGTTGTAACTAACGCCGAGTTCGGACATACCATAGAGAACCCTACGGTGTACCGGCTTCAAACCATCTCTAACATCGGGAAGCGCTCTGGCAACGATTACGGACATAGAATAATCTATGTAGGCCGTTTTCATTTCGTCCTCGATATTTATCGTTATAATTTTCTGATTATCTGACATTTATATTCTCAAATAGGTTTTGATATAATAAGATGCAAATGTAAGAATTTAAAGCCACAAAACCATGTATTTTTCGATATATATTAAAAAAAACCTAATGAAAAAATAGCGAAATAACTAGTTGTTTTTCAATGAATAATACATATAAATAACCACGAAGGACATAGGATTCACACAAAAGAATCCGGCGGGGTATTTAATTGTTTAAATTTGATTTTTCATAACTATGATTTCCGTTTTAATTCCCATTTTTAATCAAAGTGTAGTTTCTCTGATAAGGGAAATTTCCGATCAGCTATCGAAGCTTAGGATCGATTTTGAAATCATAGCCCTTGATGATGGAAGTGATCTTCGATTTCATGACCTAAATGCCCCTATTCAAGACTTTAGCGGGGTAAAATATATACTACAGGGGTATAACATAGGCAGAGCAGCCATTCGCAACCGCCTTGCTGAGATGGCACAGTATGAAAATTTAATATTCCTGGATTGTGACAGCGAAATCAGAAATCCGGCGTTTATTGCCACCTATATGTCCTATGTGCATAGTGATGTGGTATATGGGGGAACACACTATGAGGATAAAAAAAATGCACCAGAAACGAATTTACACGCCAAATTTGGCAAGCTCAGAGAAGCTTTACCGGCTGAAACAAGAAATGAAAATGGTTGGATGACATTCAAAACCAACAATTTCATGATAAAAAAGTCGATTTTAAAGGCACTTCCCTTTGATGTTGAGATTACGCGTTACGGCTATGAGGACGTAGTCTTGGCAGAGGGTTTAAAAGAAAAAGGTATAAAAATCACGCACATAGATAACCCGGTAACGCATCACGGGTTGGAAACAAATGAAAGATTTTTATATAAAACCGAAGAGAGTCTAACCAATCTCGTGGTGCTCGTAAATCAGGGAAAAATAAGGGATACCAGGCTACTTGTATTTTATAACAAGGTGCGATGGCTCATGCATGCACCCGGAATGGATTGGGTGGTTTTGTGGGCAACAAGGAGGCTGCGCAAAATAATGATCAGCAGTGGTGGCAATTTGTGGCAATTTGACCTTTGGAAGCTAATGGTGTACCACCAAAAAACAAAAAGCCTGCCTAAAATTCGTTAATTTCAGACAGGCGGCTCCCATTTACAAATAAAAATACAGATTATCTTTTCGATTTGCAGTACGGTCTGCAAACATAAAAATATTTTTCGTTTTGATGCATAAAGCAAATAAATGTCATAACTCAATCAGTAAATTCCATATCTCCAAGACACTTTTTTGTTTGGGAACCATCGTCAGAATTACATTTCCTGATGATTTATATGAGGTCTCTCCGTACAAAAACTGACCTTCCTGATCAGAAAGTGTTACAACTTTTACAAAACTTCCCCTTGCTACTTCTTTAGAACAAAATTTACCATTCTCAAAGTTCAGTGTTTTTACCAATTTTTCATTGGGTAACACTACATAGGCAATGGTATTTTTTGGACTGTAATTCTCAGGTAAGTTCACACACAATTCAATAAAATCAGATTTGGCCTTTGCAAAACCTATTAGATAGTCCCCTGTTTGTTTCACAGTGGTTTTATACCCTATCCCAAATATTGTACCATTTTCTGCCGGTAGATCCCAACTTCCTGAAACAAAGTCACCAATATTCTGCTCATCAATGACCTGTGTCCAGTTTTCTGTTGTCCATCGATACAGTTTTGTGGTGTTAATGTCGCTTTGATCTACATAAGGAACATAGACCACAATTCCTTTAGATGCCTGGTTGATGGACAATTCCGCGTTTCCTTGCTTGAACCTCAATGATAAGGAAAACAATTTGCTGATATCTTCCTGGGCACTTTTTAAAGGACGGCCTGTGGCGAGTTCCAAAGCAAAGCCTTTATCGATGTAGTATTCGGCTATTACAGATCCTGTAACCACCTTTCCTGTGGCATCCAATAGCGAGCCGGCCGGTACTTCTACAACTGCTTTTTCATTGGTTACCAGAAAAGCATCTTTGTTGGCGTCGAACAAAGTACTGATTTTATTGGCATCCAATTTATCCAATAAATTATTTATATTTCCAATCTCATTATTGGGAATAAACTCTTCTGTACTTTTAAAGCAAGACACCAGTGAAAAAACATAAAGAATAAGAAACAATCTCATTGATCGCATAATGCAAATTAAATTTTGTATCTAAAAGCAGCCGCCACACTTGCTACCCAATACTTTTGGTCGATCGGATGTGTGACCCTTGAAACAGAACTTGTCATAACCCTGGCATTGGGTTCAATAGAGATTTGAATGTTTTTGGTCAATTGATAATTGATACCAATACCTCCATAAAAGCTCAATCCCACATTGTTTTTGTAAATATTTTGATCCTGAAGATTCCAAATTTCATTGCCCGCTGAGTTCAGTATTTTACCGGATTGAACCAAACTCAGGTTAATGAGCGGACCACAAACCAAATTATAAGACAATCTTCTTCTACCGGGTATTGTGTACTGCACCAATACCGGAATGTCAACCATTGAGATTTTATTGAAATTGGTTACCGTATTGGTTCCCGGAATGGACACATTTTCGGTTGTTTTGATGGAGTCAACAACATTGAATTGATCGTCGTAAATATATTTGATAATGGTGATGGTTTTTACCTGAACTGAATTGGGATCGGTATAACTAAACTTCTCGTTGATGCTGGAATAGTTTACCCCTGTTTTGAGTGCAATGCCATTGTTCCAACCAATACCTACTCTGAAGCCGGCGGAATACGACAAGTAAGAATTTTCTGTATTTTCTCTTAATGTCTGGTATGCCAGGTATTCAGGAGACTTGGCAGTGAGTGAACGGAAGGCATAATCGTTGGAAAAATACAACTCAAAAAAGGTGAGGTTATCTTTTCTTACGAAGGTAGGACATTGTAAAACAGAATGTCTTTTCATAGAAGTATTGATAGATTCAATGACATCACTTTGATCTGTGCCAAAAACCCTTAAGAAACTAGCTATGACAGGAGCATTGTTTTTCTCTCCTCTTCTGGTCAATTTCTGTGCACTGTTGGTGACCTCTTCTTCAGGATTTGAAACCATGTGGCTTGCAGGTGCGGCAGTTTCAATTTCCGAATTTGTGGTCCGGGCTTGATCAGCCGATATTTCAATATTTTGTTTGGTAGTGTTAGGCTTCTGTTTGGCATGTGAATTATCCGCTACGACCTGATTATTTGTCTGGAAGGACTTAGGTTTGTTATCCTGAGCAACCGCGCTGATGTTGTCGGATTGGCCGGTAGTATAAAGCTGAGCCTGGGTGCCGGTTGATGAAGCCGAGGAAAATGATGTAGCTTCAGAATTTTCAGTTACAACAGCCAGTACCTCACGGTCAGTGCCTGTGGATTTTTTTGTAGCGGCATTTGTATCGCTGTTATAGAAAAAAACTGCCAGGGCACCTGTTGCAATAAATACAATGGTTACCATCATCCAAACAGGATACACCTTCCTTTTCTTTTCGGGAAGATTCTTTTGAATCCTTTGCCACATATCATCCGGATAGGCGGCTTCCGAATTGCGCATTTTGTTTCTAATAATTTTATCAAATTCCCTCATATGGCCACTTTGTACAATTCTACAATTTTTTCCTGTAATAATTTTCTGGCTTTCACCAGTTGAGATCTCGATGTACTTTCTTCAATATTCAGCATCTCTCCAATCTCCTTATGGTTGTAACCTTCGATAACGAACAGGTTAAACACGGTTTTATAACCCTGCGGGAGCATATCCAACAGAGCCAAAATTTCTGCCTCACTTAATTTAGAAACTGCGTCAGCTTCATCATCAGACCGGGAAATATGGTCTTCAGTGATATCTTCAAAATAATGCTGCTTTGTGGTAATCTGTTTGAGTGCCGTATTCACAAATACTTTTCTTATCCAGGCATCAAAAGAGCCTGAACTCTCAAATGATTCGAGATAACTAAAAACCCTGATAAATCCCTCCTGCAAAAAATCTTCTGCTTCTTCCTGACATTTGGCGTATCGTTTGCAAACAGCCATCATCTTACCCGCATAGCAATGGAACAGTCTTTCCTGAGCCCTTGCATCCCCCTGGATGGAGCCTTGAATAAGCTGATTAAGATTTGGACTATCCGGCATCAATGGCGACATTACAATTTCACCTCTTTACCTTATAGACTCCATGAGTATGCAATACGCTGCCTGAAGCATGAAAGATAAATAATGGTAGGTTTACGTAATTTTGATGAGAAATTTTAAACGTTTAAAAATTAACTACTGGTTAATTAATATCAATGGTCCTCATCTTGAGGAAGATCAACAGGCGGTACGTCTTTTGGAGGTTCCGGATTGGGTTTGGCTTCTTCCTGATTGGTAAACGCATCATATTGACCTTTGGCAAACTGTTCTGCCTTGGAAAAGAAATCATCTTTTTCTCCACCTAACAATGAACCGCCGGTAGACAATGTTTCATCCGCAAATTCTTTCTTTGGTTTTGCCGCCTCTTCCGCTTCGGCTTTCACCGCTTTGTCTTTGAGTTCCTCAAACTTTTCCTCCAGTGTATGGGCTGCTTCTTTGGCTTTGGTTACCAATTCATCTTTTGCAGCCAACACTTTTTCACCTATGCTTTCAGATACTGACTTGGCTTTTTCTGCCAACTCCCCTCCTTCTTCCATTACTTTGGCTCCTACTTTTTCAGTAAATGACTTGGCTTTGTCTACAAATTCCTCTCCCGTGTCGAGTACTTTTTCACCCACTTTTTCTGTAAAATCCATGGCCTTTTTCACGTTTTCATTTTGAGCGAGCTGGTCCATGCCTTGTTCCATTTTAGCCCCCAGATCCGATGCCAAATCAACGGTTTTGTCTACCAGTGTGTCCGCCACATCCATTGCTTTTTCAAGGCCTGCTTCAGCCTTTTCCAGAATAGATTCTTTGAGACCTGAAGTTTTACCACCAATATCATTGACGGTAGCAGCAGGATCTGCCTCTTTTTTATCGTTGTTTAATTTTTCAGCTATAAAATCTTCTGATTTTTCAACAGCTGATTTTGCTACAGATTCGGTAGCAAATAATAACTTTTTCAGTGAACTTAAAACTCCCATTCTAATCCATTTTTAGGTTGACAATACTAATATAACACCATTATACGTGGTAACATTGAATAAATTATACATATTTTTTAGTTTTATGTATAAAATACTATAAAAAATGGATTTAAGGGTAAAACCACTTGGTTATACAGCTTCCCTGCACATAATCCAGGACAACAAAGTAAAGGTTGTTGGAGACAAGGGTATCTATATCTACACTGTTGATTCCAGGGTATACATGATCCAGGAATATGTCTTTGATTCTTCTGCCTGCAATATCAGATACCACAATTCGGGCATTGGGGATAGTGGCATCTGTGCTATTGACAACTTGTAGTGACTTGCCTACCGGATATATACGGAGATGTTTTGTTCCAATATCTTCAAGTCCTATATTTTCTATACGGGTGGGATGCGCCTGTAAAGATGAATCATACCATTCATTCTCAAAAGCTACTTCATTGAAATCATATCCAAGATTAGCATCTATCGTTAGCAGAACGGTTCCACTGTCTAATTGTACATTGGATTTAGGACTAAAAATCATGCGAATTTCACCTTCCTCAGATTGGACATCCAAATCATCCTCCCAACCAGACGGAATTTGCCAATCCACCCCATGATCTCTAAATGGAATGGCCAACTGGAAGCCGGACACATTCAAGGGCTGAGTGGTTTGCAGTTCATAGCTCTCCCCTACCTTACTGATGCCAAATACATTCTCAAGGGTTCTGGTATCAGCAATGATGTTTCCTTTTGACTTAAGTGAATTGTTGACGTCACCCAATTTGATGGCTGTAAAATCAAGCCCAGAAATGGCTTGCTCACCTAAAGGAGGCGTTAAAATATAATCCGGATAATTGTAAGGAGATGAAGGATTGGGAAATACATAATCATCGTCTACAAAGGTGTAACAATCTCTGTTTCCCGGTAAGGTAGTGGCTGAACCCAAAATAACTTTTCTCAACACTACCAGGTCGCTTACGCTGATTTTTTTATTACCATCCATGTCTGCGGCAATGATTTGCAATGGATCCGTAAATTTATTGGCACCCAGAATGTGTCTTTGTATCAGGATAACATCCAAGGTAGAAAGTCCTTCTTTGATGCTATCATTTTTGGTTGGCTTTATTTTATACGATTGATCTGTAGGAACGCTGTCCATCTCAAATGCTCCCAACCCGTCAGTAATGCTTTCCATACTTATTCCTGTGTCCGGGTTTGAAGCCGTAATCTTCACCTTTCCTACAGGGTCGCCTGTAGCAGCTTGCCATACAAGACCGGACAATGCGGTTGTTGTAACCGCATCCTTACAAGCATTGCCATTATCAGCAAGTGTAAGGTGTACTAAACAATATTCCTTATTGCCTGCCTGATCAATTACCCACACTGTCAGGTCAATAGTATCTTCTTTACCGTTGGGTATATCCGCACAAGTAAGTAATTTCAGAGAATCTTTAGGCAATTCAGTGAAAGAGAAATTCAACAGTGAGTCAGGTGTACAATTGTCAAAGCTATTGAAATTAAAACTATTGGCTTTAATGGTCAACTGTCCTGATGACGGCATAATTACCGTGGTTAGGTTGGATAAACAATGTGGTGTTGGTTTTTTACAATCCCTGACGGTTACCAGCCATTGACATGTTTTGAAATTACCACACGCATCTGCAACCTGATAAAATATCTTGTGCACGCCATTGGGCAAACCCGCTTTTACATTGGCACTGGTACCAAAATTTTCATACACACCATTGTTACCCAAATCAATTTTCCATTCAAATTTCAGCAGGGAGTCAGCGGTACAATCATCAGAAGTGAGTGGTGTGAAATCGTACAGTGTTGTTCCACAATTTTCAGTATAATTACATATGATTGTATCCTGGCAAGGCGCATCAAAAACAGGATCCACTGTGTTGTTGAATTTCAAAATCTGCAAAGCAGACCATTTGCCAATGCCCGTGTTGGCATTAAACTGACACCAATCGATAACGGTCCAAGTTCTGATGATTTTTACGCAGGCACCATCCGTAAAAGTAAATACCTGATCTTCGTAGGTAGCAGCTACATTGGCACACTTTGTATTGTTGAAAACAGGTGCGCCCGTTACTGTGGGATTGGCACTTGAGATGCCGCATCCATTGCTTTCTTTGTTCGATGGAAATGTTATGTCGTTAATATCAAACGGATCCGGATTTGAGATCTGAATATTCTGGACGCAAGATCTGCTGTTTCCACTTTTGTCTGTTACCGTAAAAACACGCTGCAACAAGCCCTGATAGCATTGTGTTAAATCTTTCACCGCAGTAGTTAGGGTGCCTGTACAATTATCTGTGTAAAAGCCATCGTAACCAACAATACCGTTGTTGAATTCATCGTATATCGTAATGGGTTTTCTGAGCGAAGGAGAACTTGCAATATTTCCCAGGAATGAAAGATTATTGGTATCTATTGGAGTTCTGCATGAAATTGTCAGGTGCGGTGGGCAGGTAATTTGAGGAGCCAATTTATCCTGTACCTGAACCTCAACCATACAGGTATTGGAGTTCCCTGAAAAGTCGGTTACCCTTAATGCCACCATAACGGATTGTCCGCTTTCCTTACAGCAGAAATCAGCAAAATCTTTAAAAACAGGAGCTGCCACGTTACAGCTGTCAACCATTTTCGCAATTTTGAATTCGACCACCGCGCAATTGTCCAATGAGCCATCGTCCAGTGAAGTGGCAAATAATCTGCCGTTTCCGGATGCATCCAATGCTACTTTTGTGAACTGGTCACATATAGCTGTAGGAACAGAACGATCTACCACAGAAAGTAAATATTGGCAGGTGTCAGTGTTACCACAAGCGTCTGTGATAAAATTGGAAACCCAATATTCTCCAAGAGGCAGGGCATTGACAGCCGGATTGCCGGAAGCGCCATCAACCACGTATTGAGATACATCAATACCTGTATAGGCATCTGCCAGGGCTACCTGCCAGGTCCAGGATGAACATTCAAATAGTACTTCGGGTTTGGGTAACCTGAAGTATAAAGAGCCACATTCATAAGGAGATGCATCGATAATGGTATCGTTGGCACACACCGTAAGTGGAGGAAGGCTATCTTTTACCTTTATCACCTGATTGTGCTCAGTGATGATGGTGCCACACCAATTGATCAGGGTCCATTTTCTAATTATTTTATAGGAAGAACCGCACGCTTCTATTTTGGTGTCTGTAAACGTTGCTGCCAGGTTCGTACAGGAGGTAATGCCGGGCATTCCTGCAGTATCCGGAGATGGGTAACCTTGTGCAGTTTTGGGCCAAAAATCTCCGCATTCAAAAGCAGGTTTATCAAGGTCATCATAGTTGAATGGCAAAGCTACCTGCTCTAGGGTTCGGTTTTTGATAGAAATCACCTGAAAACAAGATGAGGCATTACCAAATGTATCTACTGCATTCCAGGTACGGGTTAGTTTTGCCTGAAAACCGGTTTCACACAACAGTGGTTGATATACATCATTATACGTTAGCGTTACCGGGCTACAAGCATCCAGATTGGTAACCCTATAGGATTTAGCTCCTGTTTTTTTGGCAACCGCCTGAGCTGAAATGGGAAGGCCCAGACTGTCTGCCTGGGTATAAGCTCCGCACAAAACCGTTTTATTGGTGCAAAACAAGGGAGGAGGTAGTTTGTCTTCCACTTTCAAATATCCCCAGCAAGTGTTGGTTCCGCATTCGTGTCCCACGCTGTATTCAAGTACTTTGCCGATATGGTCTTTGGTCAGTACATTGCCCGGAATAGGGACTCCCAATTGATTTTTAATGGTAACGTAATAAAACTGGTAGGGCTGGATCAGGTTGGCAACCAACATCGTAGGGTCAACGGTTTGGGTACAATCAGGTCCCAAAGCGATATTGAGATTACTGCTACATACCATAGCAATATTACCCATAAGACTTATGTGTACCATATCTGTGACCTGTACCAAAGGGCCGAAGCCATCGGGGTCTAATGAAACCAATAAAAGATCAAAACCACCATTTGTAATATCTTGTGGACCAGGCTTATAAGCTGTACCCAATGAAAAAAGAACATTATCTTCGTAAGAAGGCAAAAAATATCCGTCACCGGTTGTAAACCAGTATCCATCGGAAACAAGGCCGGAAATCTGGGCATTCTGAGAGGATAAAAACAAGGTATCTGCATTGCAAATCACCTGATCAGGGCCCGCATTTACTATAATGGATTGGGAAAAAAGGGGGAAAGAGCCAAGAAACCATAGAAAAAACAGCGTCCACCTCCTTTGTTCAAGGCGGAAAAGATCGATGATTTGCCATATATTATTGTTTCTAATCAATTGTATTATATTGTTTTATGCTTTACAACATATTACAAATAATTATAATACAAAAATCAGGCCAATTTAAGAAGGAGTAAAACTATACCCATTACGGTGGAGGGGGTAAAATAAAAAAGGACCGGATTTTGGTCCAGTCCTTCCTAATATATAGGTGCTTGTAAGTTTTAAAAAGTATCGTTCACCATTGCTGGTGTATTATTTTGAAGACAGTATTGGTCCTTAGAGATTCGCGTCATATTTTCAAAGCAATGCAAATATATGACGAAAATTTAATTGGACAACCATTTTTAGATATTTTTTATCTAAACAGCAAAAATTAAGCTTTCCAAGCTTAAATAATGTATAAAAACTTACGAATTGTTTAAAAATGTGCACAGAATTTATTTCAATTCCGAAACTTTCATCATTTGATCTTCAACATAATGAACAAGCTCAGTGTAATGGGGATCGCGTTTGGTTTCCCTGTTTCTTTTCAGTGGAAGATCAACTGGTATATGGGCCGCAAAAGAAGAAGGGGCGCTTTTCATAATATAAATATCGTCTCCCAGAAAAACGGCTTCTGAAATATCGTGGGTCACGAAAAGGATGGTAGAATGAAATTTATCCCAGAGTTCGATAATTAAATCCTGCATTTGCATTCTTGTTTTCACGTCCAGGGCGCCAAAAGGCTCATCCATTAGGAGGATGGTAGGATTTGCCACCAGACTCCGTGCAATGGCCACCCGTTGAAGCTGTCCACCGGAAAGTGTGGGATACATGGCGTATTTGTGCTGGTGTCCTTCCAAACCGACCATTTTGATCATCTCCATGGCTTTTTCTTCTCTTTCTTTTTTGGCAACGCCTTTGAATTGAAGAGAAAGGGCTACATTTTCCAGTACAGTCAACCAAGGCAGGCTGGAATACTGCTGAAAGACCATGCTGATCCTTGTTTGTTCATCGACCAATTTTTCGTTGACATATACAAGACCTTCAGTGGGTTTTTGCAAGCCGGCGATGTAACGCAAGAGCGTAGATTTGCCACATCCTGACATACCGAGAATGATAACGAACTGCCCTTGATTGGGTTTGTCTTCAACTATAAAGTTGAGTCCTTTGATGATCCAGTGTTTTCCTCCATCATAACTTTGCCCTATGCCATCGAGCTTGATGATATTTGCCTGATCCGGTTTATCGTTGAATGTAATCATACCCTATTTCCTTTTCAATAATCTGTACATTACACCTGACAGGGACAGGAAATATACAAGGTTAATAACCCATAAGCGGTCACCAAAAAAATAATGCAAGGGTTGAAAATTATCGACGATGCCTGTATATTCGTTGATCATTAAAAGCGCATAAATCGCCAGGAAAACATACCCAAAAACATTACCGATAAAGTCCATGGTATCGCTGGCCAGGTTCTGTTGTTTGTTGTCTTCCAGATTTTCTTTGAGTTGATACTTGTGTGGAAATATTTTCCTATCCAAGTATTTAAAAAATCTGTCCTGAACAACGCCTATCACCATTATAAGTATGAGCAGAGCAAACATTTTGTCTACTCTACCCTGCCTAGCTGAGGGGCCGTGAAGTAAAAATCCAAGTCCTCCTTCTGATCCAATATTTTCAATCACTATTATGTATGTCCAACTGATAGCCGTAAGCACTCTGATATCATCAGACAGTTTTGACATGACTGCAGGGAAATAAACAGATCTGAAGGTTTGCCATTTGGAAGCGCCAAGGGTATAGACAGTTGTGAGGTACACATCCTCGACTTCATCGATTCGTTGGATAATGGTGGGCAACAAATAGAGGAATATACCGAAGGCGAGGAAATTCATTTTCATTTCAGTATAAATACCAAACCATACAATGAATAAGCTGGTAACGGCTGTAAGTGGCAAATACCTTAATGCGTTAACCACATGCTGAAAACTACCTCTGAATAATGGGAACAAACCAACCAGAAAACCTAAAGGAAGTGACCATAGCAGTGCCTTAATGTAGCCACCTAAATTCAGCGCATAAGAAGTGGTAATATTTCTAACCAATTCATTGTCATGCAACAGATCTCCATATGCTGATACCACTTTGGTGGGTTTGGGTAAAATACCGGATGGTACCAGCGGATTTTCACCCATGGTGAGCAACAACCAAACCAAAAGAATGCCGAAAAGACCCAGTAATAAAAGGATGTAATTCGACTTACCCTTTACTTCCCCCCGAAGTTCAAAGAGCCAGGATAGGTTTGCCATGTTTAATCCGGTATCAGTTGAAATTCTGTTCTTCGGTTTTTGGCTTTACATTCCTCGGTTCCGTTGCTTTCGCATCCGGGAACCGGTTTTGACGGTCCATTTCCGACAATAACAAACTTGTTGGCATCCATTCCATATTCGCTCCTAAGGTAATCTGCGACAGCCTGAGCCCTTTTCTGTGAAAGCACCTGATTAGAGCTTTTTGATCCGACGTTATCCGTATTGCCTTCTATTCTCACCTTTGTATTACCAAAAATTTTGGCAACATCAGCAAACTGAAGATCGATGATGGTTTTGGCATTTTCAGATAATTTGAATTGTCCACTTTCAAAATTGATAGAAATGGGTTTTACGGAAATTGGCGTCACTGTTTTATCGTCACTGGACTTGGTGAAAACTTTTGGCGTCTCTGCGGCATAATTAGCACCTGACAATGCATCATTGGCTGCCTGAACGGTAGCTGTATTGATTACAGCCCTCCATGCGGGAGCCAGGGTTTCCGCGTCTTTTGTTTCAACAAATTTTTTAGCCATTTTTTCATACAAATCCTGACCTTTCTGTCCTTTGTACTCAGGATTCAATCCAAAAAAGTTGAGGTTATCTCCATGGTTTGTCCAATACACATTTTGCATCATTCCTTTGGCATCATCAACAGGCACACCATTGAGTTCAGCTAGGTAGCGGGCAGCTTTGTTGGCATTTACCGGATTTTTAAGTTCAGCGACTCCTTTCATCCAACCTTCATAAAAGCCCTGAATCATTTCTTTTTTTGCATTTAAGACTGACTCTTTAGCAAAAAAGATATCGGCAATGATGTGGGACTGTTCGCGGGTTGTAACCAGGATCTTAGAACCCGGTACATCTCTTGTGGCCACTATATCATCCGGACTCCAAACTACGGCTGCATCTACATCTTTAGATCTGAACATTTCAGCAGCTTTAAGATTGTCGGTAGTTTTGATAACTTCAACATCGCTGTATTTGAGTCCCGCTGCTTCGAGGGTTGAATTCAGCAGTGTTTGGGCGGGAGAAGGAACTGCCACGGCAATTCTTTTTCCTTTCAAATCATTGGCAGAGTTGATGTTTCTTTTGACGATGACAGCATCTCCACCTCTTGACCAGTCAACCTGCATAAATGCTTTGGGACTATACTGATTGATATCTTTGGCTGAAGTATAGAGTGGGAATGCATCTGCTGTTTGCACTATGATGTCATATTCGTCTGCAATCCATGCGTTCATAGCATTGAGGAGGTCATTCTCGAGTTTAAAATCAACTTTAAACCCGTAATCTTTATAGAACCTGCTATTGGTGTTGGCAGCTGCTCCTTCATTGAAATAAAGACCCGGTGCGTAACCACCCCAGCTTACCAATTGAATTTTCAGTGTATTTGGATCTCTGTCACCGGCTGAATTGGTAGTGGGTGCTTCACCTGCATTCTCTTTGTTTTCTTCAGCTTGTTTTTTCAGATCCTGACCCATCTTTGTGTTGTTGAGCAGGTATCTTACGCCAAAAAATATTACTGCCAGTATGGACAGTGTGATTACCAATTTGGAAAAACCCGTTAGTCTGGTTGCCATTTGTCTTGCGTTTTATTTATTCAAAAAATATATCATACTGATTGGATCTACCCAGTTTTTCGGGCTCCCTGATGGGAGGGGTATCCAATTCCAATATTTCATTTTCATTGTTGGTCTGGTCGATGATCTTTTGCTTGTCGGATCCCAATAAAATGCTGATCCCTTCCTGTTCCCATTTTTCCAACATTTTCAGTCCTTCTTCCTCAAATACACCATTCTGAAGGTCAATGCTTTGCATGAAGTTCTCTGAAAGACTCATAAACTGTTCCATTTCGCCCACTTTATTGCTCACATCGTCGGCAATGGCTTCCAATGCTGCATCGAACATAGCTTTTTTATCGTTGTCGCCTTTGATCACATTCATGGCAGATTTCATGGCACTGTGACCAGCCAGCAAAGCCTTCCTTTCGGTTTCTTTGACAGTGACCTGATCCTCAATATCCTCCGCAAGTATGGCGGAATTCTGGTACATTTTGTTGAGTACCCTATCCAGGATTTCCATTTTCTTATACAATTCATCCAACCTCATATTGGACTGCTGCAATCTGCCAGCTTTTCTGCTTCTCAGAATTACCTGTGCTTCCTGGTTGTTGTTTTTAGCCTGATTGGCCTGACTCAGATTATCATCAATTTCTTTTTGGTTGTTGATGATCATCTCTTTGAGCTTATGTTTCTGACCTCTTAGTTTATAAATCTGCTTGCGCATTGATTTAAGATTGGACTTGAGTTCATCCACATAACCCTTGAGAATGGATATTGGGTCTATTTTAATAAAAAGTCCTGTTATCCACCGCATGGCAGATTTAAACATATATGAAAACAAGGCTCTTGACTTACCATCCAAAGCCAGAAAAATTACCGTACCAATCAAGCCCAGTGTAATAGCCAGACCAACCGTGCTCGTAAACAATGAAAGAAGAGATCCGATGGAAGTTGCTGTAAAATAGGCAAGTCCCAAAACAGCGCCAAGGATAAAAACCACGCCTGTAACGCCCTCGGGTTTATTCCAGAATGATTTTGGTTTAATTTCAGACATTGAACTGGCGGCTTAATTTATATTTCACAAATTTACTAAGAAAAGGCGAACATTTATACTTTGGGTGCATGGGCTGAAATCAATGCAATATCATCGGCAATCTGCTTCTTAACCAGGGTATAGGCCTGGGCAAAGCGGTTGGAAGTATCAGAAATTTTAGCTGCACCCTGTTGGATATCTGCCTGCATCTTACTTAGTTTTTGTTTATCAGCCTCTATTTCCTTTGTCAACTGCTGGATTTGCTGTTCTTTTGACTGAATGGCTTGTTCAAGGGATTTAACACCAGATACCTGATCCTGGTTTAACTTACTTTTTTGCGCTTCTACAGCCTGTTGAAACTTATCACTTTCGGTCTTCAAAATGTTAAGGTAGTGATTGGCACTCTGAAGTATCTTATCCGGACTGGCTCCCAGTGTTTTTGCCATTGCCAGCGCTGACTGGTAACGTGTGGCATCGTCCATATTCATCTTAGACAAAGACTGGAGACTGCTCTTAAATTCAAGATAATCAAATCCTTCCAGGTTATTTTCTTCGATTGCCTTCATGAGGATATCGATGAATTTGGGATCTACCGTTTTGAGCGAATCCGTACCGGAGCCGGGTTGAACATAAGTATGACTTACCGGTTCTGATCCTTCCGCTGCTTTGATCTCGGTTTGGGTATCAACAGCATTGGTTTCCTGGGCTGCAGTACCCGCTTCTTCAACGATGAAAAGTGATTTTATCTTCTTTAACATGTCCATGAGGTACCATTTTTGGTAAAAATAGTATGTTTTCGAGCAGAATTTTCAAAATTCGGTCAAAAATCAATAAATCATCGATAATCCACCAAAAATATCAGACGCCCTAACGCGAGCGTTATCTTGTAATGGTAATATCACCTACAATTGACCTGCTATTGCCGTCTGTTTCCTTGAGGTTGAGTACAAAAACATATACACCGGGGGTTACTTTTTGTCCATTAAAGGTACCATCCCAGCCCTGGTCTGGCTGCCCCCAAATTACATTTTCTCTTACGAACATCCTATTCCCCCATCTGTCATAAATTTCAAGACTGGTCAGTTCTACCTGATATTCATCAGATTTTGTTGGAAAGAAGAAATTATTTCCCGGTTTATCTGGGTCAATTGTATTGGGCCAATAGATATCTTTTACAACCGATTTTTCAATCAGGTATTCTGCTTCCGTAAAACAACCGGGGCTGTATTCAATAAGAGCTGTAAACAAACCAGAACCTGTGACAGCGGTTGAAGCTGCCCCCTGAGAAGCTACCTGCTGAGCCGGTTGCCATAATATTGAAGTAAAATCAAAATTCGGCAGGATCGACAAGATGGCCTGACCGTTTGACTGTGATTCTGAAATACTAAAATCCGGTTCCGGATCGGTATCAATGGTAACAGAATTTTGGAAAGAGCACCCGTTTACATCCCTGATTTCAAAGTTGTAAGTACCGGGCGTCAAGGCAAAAAATTTGGGGAGGGTTGTGAGTTGCTCGGTGAGCACACCATTGAGGTAAATCGATGCAGGCAGCAAACTGGATTGCACGATGTTAACTGACCCGGTAGCGTCCTGACATGGTGCATCCACAACATCCCACAATGCCGTTGGGGCAATAAAGGAAAGGGCCACATTCACAATGCTATCGCAGCCGGCAGCATTGGGTACCGCAAGGATCACCCGTCCGACAGGATTGGCCTTATCAAACTTTTTACCGTTTACTATGTAAGTAAAATTCTGATCACAGGTGGATAAACTATAATTGTATACAGAAGAATCAGCGAGGCTGAATTTATAGATAACCATTGAATCGCATCCCGATCCCGAAGTATAAGTGATTGTATCTGACGTATTGTTTTCGTTGAACACAACGTTTCCGACGGTAATTGACTCACCCTTGCACAAGATACCGCCTTGATTCGTGATTGTAGCCGGATTGATGACAAAAGCAGAGGCCACTACTCCCGGATTTATGGTAAAATCACAGTCAGAAGTTTCCACACCGATAACAGAGACGTGGTAGGTAATTCCGCCGGCAAATAGAGATGAGTTTAGTTTTAGTGATTGGGGCGAACTGCTTAAGTCGAAGGTAGAGCTATACAAGTTATTGGATGCATTCCCCGAATTAAATTGTGTTTGATTTTGCAAGACTATTGTATACGTGTTTCCAATTTGTCCGGTAAGCGTTACTTCAACATCTTTGCCGGAACAAAATGTATTTGGGGCCGACAGAGCAACTGCAGGTCTGGTTGCCAGGGTCAGGTTGATAATGGCAGTATCTTTGGGGCAGGGTTGCCCATCACCGGCTATGTAATAGACCTGATATTGACCGGGTCCTGAAGGAGTCAAAACACCATTGTTGAGCGAGCCTGCTCCGACCGCCAATGAAAAGCTACCTCCCGGGTTGGCTGCCACCAATTGTTTGAGGTCTACCGGAACCAGATCACAATTGACCACAGTCATATCCGTACCGGCATTCGGTTTGTTTTCAACTGTAATTGACAATCGGCAGGTATCAGCTAAGCATCCGTTTTGGGCAGGCAGGATGTGCAATATATTGTATGTTGCAGCAGCTACATTGGTCGAATTAAAAATGTTGCCGGAAAGTGCACCCGATGTTGCAGGATCCGTGAATGAGCCCGTTGACGTCGCACCACTTAACAACGTTGTCAAATTGATTTGTTGTCCTTTGCAAAGATTGGTTGTAGCATCCTGACCGGCATTTGAAGCTGCCGAAACGTTAAATACGATCGCTGCTGTATCTGTACAAATGAGTCCATTGCCGGCGTTGGCGCTGGTGGCATAAAAGAAAGTGTGCGATCCCGGCGCCATTTGATTGGCATTAAAAGCAGTAGCACTTGGGATTGCATATTCGGACGATGACCATGCGCCGGAGTTGTTGGCATTGCCGGTCAGATAATTGAAAAGGTCAACAGAGCCTAAACCTGTCTGACATGCGATCGTAATTGTACCCATGCCGGCTTCCGGTGCTTTAGCAAGCGTAAGATTGGGCAATGAGATGGAAGGGCCACAGGCTATTGAATTAATCGTGTATCTAAATCCATAATTTCCGGTAGCGGCATTTGCGGGAATGGCTACTTGCATGGGATTTGAAATGTCAAGCATGGTAGGACCTGTAGCTTGCCAAACGCCATTACTTTCATAATTTCCGCTCAGTAAGTCAAATAGATTGATGACAAGGTTGTCGCTGATACACTCAGAAATGGCTAAAGCTGTACCGGCATTTGGCTTATTTTCAATGGTAACATCAAACGGTTGTTGTGAGTTACAATTGACTCCCTGATCAAAAGCATACAATACAACCGTACTGTTTACTTTATCACCCGGCAACAATTTGGTTCCTGCCCCATTGGGCAATGTATAGTAGGCAACCTGGGGCGTAAGATTCAAACCCAAAATGGGCGGAAGCGTATACTCCTGACAGGCTGTAACCGACTGGAGTGAAGAAATTTCAGGACCAGGGGCTACCTGGATATCAAAGGAAATAAAATTGGTTTGACAAATGTTAAGGGTGTCATAGACATACAAGGTGACGGGAGAAGAAATTTCATCGCCCGGGTGGTAAATGGTACCCATACCCATAGGTTGGGTATAATAAGCCACCGTACTTCCCACTGCCTGGCCTGAAATAGGTAGTAAAATATAACCATTGCATGCAGCTACATTAGCCAGGGTATCATAAACAGTATTGGGTGAAATAGAAACATAAAGCGTATCAGCGTCTTTGCATATCCCTTGACCTGCTGTTATGTAAAAAGTGTCATTCACACTTACTACGGTTCCCACTGTATCGGGAATGCCGGTAAATGCAGGATTGGAAAAATAAAGTTCGTCTCCTGTCAATCCTATACCTTTAATTTTGGGCAAAGTGAAGGAATTACAAGCTTTAACCAAAGAATCCATAGTAATAATGGGAGCCGGTGTAATCATCACATCAAACGAGGGTTGATTGGTGAGGCAAAGCGGATTACTTGCATCGAATACATAAAGCGTTTGGGAGGTTCTTATGGTATCACCCGGCTGAAATTCGGCACCCGAACCTCCTGGGCCTGTAAAATAGGCTGCTGTAGCACTTACGTTGGTGCCATTGATTCCCGGCAATATCCATTCGCCACATCTTGTTGTATCATTGGGCTGATCGAATGTAGTAAGACCTCCAATCTCAATCAATTGTAGTTCCTGATCGAAACAAAGCAGTGTACCACTGAATATGTACAATTGGGTTGTAGAAGAAATGATATCTCCTGCCATCAACTGGGTTCCTCCTCCATTGGGTGAGGTGAAATATCCTGTGATCGTTCCTGGATTGACCACCTGAATGGGAGGCAGTACAACCTCATTACATGACACCAAAGGATTGACGGGCAAAACGTCCGGCGCCAGCTGATAAGTAATTTGCACATTTGTACCCAGACCCGTTATATCAGGGCATGCACCTAACTCAGTAACAGACGTCAAAGTAAAAATAGCGTTGCCATCAATGGTAAAGGGTAGCACGGCGATAGGGCCTGATACATTACCTGTAAATACCTGAGGATTTCCATTGACCAGGTAATTAATTTCTACACTGTAGGTAGAATTATCCGGAAGATTTAAGGTGATATCAATTTCTTCTCCAGGGACTCCATCGCTATCACAAACCACACATTGATTACCGGAATCGCATTGCAAATTGGCATTGCCGACATTACCCGGTGGCAATACAGTGAGTGTAAGCTGTACAGGAGTAGAGATACAGCCGTCCGGAGATTCAATGACTGCATAAAGGAAACCTGAAGGTCCTACGTAAGGACTAAATTCTTCATTGTTAAGATTGATATCTGAATAAAATCTGACAATGCCGCTCTCTGAACCCAGGATATCACTTACTGCAAGGACAAGATCAAAAGTAGCTATTCCCCCACCCTCATCGCAAGCTTCCAGCGATGCTGCATTGGCTTGAGGTTGTTCGTAAAACTCAAATTCAAGTTGATTGCTGCCGACAGTTCCCGGACAGCCTGAATTGTCTCCCACACTGTTGAGTGTGATAGAAGCCGTAAATCCTGCAGCACTGGCAGGTAAGGTCAAGGTTTTGGTTCCCGGATTGTATTGAGGTATCGGGAAAACGCTGGATTCGTAACAGATAGTAAAATCATCCATATAGGAAAATCCGGGTGCATTAAAAGTAAACGGCGGAAAACTGCCCACTTGAACGGTCATATTCAAAGTAAATGGTTCCACGCCACCTATCACATTAACATCCACAATAGAACATTCACCCTGGCAGAGCTGGGCACCACCTATGATGGTTGCATTCGGCCCCAGTCGTACCTGAACAACTACCGAATCAATGTTTGCACAATTGGCAGGGTCTGTTGAAATCAAATAATAGACGCCTGCATCATCTTCCGTAATATTGTTGATGGCAGGATTAGAGGAAGTTGAAGAAAAGCCATTGGGCCCTGACCACTGAAAATTGGTCCAGTTTCCGGATACAGAAAACTGAACATCGTCACCGACACACACAGAGGCAGATGGGATGACATTTATGTTTTCCACTTCTGTCCTGATGCAATCCAATTTAACATTGGCGATAAAAAAGATTTCATCATTGGTAATGGTCTGCACATAAATTTTAATTACAGCTTCCTGCTTTGTCCCCGGAACGAAACATGGAGGATTGAATTCAATAAACCCTGATTGCGGCGAAGAAGTATTCGTACCCACATACTGAACGCCGATGGGAGATCCATCTACTTCTAATACGGCATAAATAAAGTCCCAACAATTTGTGCAAGGTGCGTTTTGAAGTAATGGATTTCCATTACACCCGGGGCATTCAGTTAGCGCTTCGAGATTACCCGGGCCTGGATAAGGAAAAGATGCACTGTAGTCCATTCTAAAATACAGCTTGCTGCACATAGATATATCTATAGGATCTGAGATGAAAGAAGCGGGACCAAAATCTCCATTGGTTTCCTGGGCCACAAACTGAGATCCATCAGATTGAACAAATGATGTGCCTAAACATGAAGGACAGTTGATAGTCCAGCCAATGCCCTCGGCAGAAGTACCTGTTGTTCCGACCTCATCAAAATTTTCAGAAAATACCGTAGTCGTCTGCGCCTGTAACGATATGCCCAGAAAAAACAAAACAAAGAAGAAGAAACATCTTAAAAAAGAGGTCATTATCAGACTAGTTTATTGAATTATACCAACAAATTTACTTCGGTATTTTCACTTCATACCCAAGTAAATGTGAGACCTCATAAAAAAAGTGCCATTAAGAGCAGCCAAATCTAAGATAAATTCTGAACATACTAAAATTATACAACATTTAATTGATAATAAATTAATTATATATAAACCAAAAATTAATATTACAATTCCTTGATAGTTAAAGCCCTATTTACGCTTAATCACAGTAATAAAGCATAAAAGTGACTGTTACCAAGCTTGTGACAGAAATAAAAGTCTAAAATACCATTGGTCTTTATAAATTTGCACCACACAATAAGAAGGAATAATGCAAGGATTGAGTGAACAGGAGATTAACAGAAGAGAGAATTTAAAGAAATTGATCTCTATGGGCATAGAGGCATATCCCAGCGATACATTTGAAGTTAATGCCACTGCCCAACAAATCAAAGATCAATTTAAGCCGGGGGACAGTACATTTCAGGAAGTGAGCCTTGCCGGTAGAATGATGTCACAGCGCATCATGGGTAAAGCCAGTTTTGCGGAATTGATGGATAGCACAGGGAGGATACAATTTTACATCAACAGAGATGAAATTTGTCCCGGTGAGGATAAAAGTTTTTACAACGACGTCTTTAAAAAGCTGCTGGACTTAGGGGACTTCATTGGTATTAAAGGCTATGCCTTTTACACACAGACGGGTGAATTAACCATTCACGTAAAAGAATTAAAGTTATTATCCAAAGCCCTGAGACCATTGCCAGTAGTAAAAGTAGACGATGAAGGCAATGTCCACGATGCATTTACCGATCCGGAGCTGAGATACAGAATGCGTTATGTTGATTTGGTTGTAAATCCCCATGTCAGGGAGGTTTTCAAATTGAGGACAAAGATGTACAACAGCATTCGTACATATTTGAATGAAAAGGGCTATTTGGAAGTAGAGACACCGATTTTACAACCTTTATATGGAGGTGCCGCTGCCCGCCCTTTCAAGACCCACCACAACACATTGGATATGACGTTGTACATGAGGATTGCCAACGAGTTGTATTTGAAGCGTCTCATTGTCGGGGGTTATGATGGTGTGTATGAATTCAGCAAAGATTTTCGCAATGAAGGTATGAGTAGATTTCACAACCCTGAATTCACGCAGATAGAATTGTATGTAGCCTATAAGGATTACGAATGGATGATGAATCTGGTAGAGGAAATGGTAGAAAAAGTAGCCATAGATCTGCATGGAACCACAGAAGTTCAGGTGGGCAATAATCTGATCAATTTCAAGCGCCCATGGAAAAGATATACCATGTTTGAGGCCATTGCAGCCCATACTGGTGTTGACATATCAGAAATGGATGAAGATCAGCTAAGAGCCGCTGCTAAATCGCTCAAGGTACACACAGACAACACCATGGGTAAAGCAAAGCTGATTGACGAAATTTTTGGGGAACATGTTGAACCCAAATTGATCCAACCTACCTTTATAACTGATTATCCGGTGGAAATGTCGCCTCTGGCTAAAAAGCACAAATCCAAGCCGGGTTTGGTGGAGCGATTTGAAGCCATATGCAATGCCAAAGAAATTTGCAATGCGTTTTCTGAACTCAATGACCCTATTGATCAACGAGAAAGATTTGAGGGGCAGCTGGAATTGGGTAAGAGAGGTGATGAAGAAGCGATGGTGCTTGATGAAGACTTTTTAAGAGCATTGGAATTCGGAATGCCCCCTACAGCAGGATTAGGCATTGGAATGGACAGACTGGCTATGATCATGACCAATCAAAATTCCATTCAGGATGTGCTGTTCTTCCCTCAAATGAAGAAAGAAAATCCTTCCTGATCTGAAGTTCATAATGTATATATTGTCCATCGTCAGGGCGCTGGCATTAGCCATGTCGATGGTAATCTGGATGTTGGCTTACAGTACAACCCTTCTTTTTTCAAAGCATACTCCGGAACGTGCTTTCAGGTTAAGGAGGAACTGGCTCAGGTATATGTGCCATCCCATTTTAAATATTAAAGTTGTAGCAGAGGGAAAGGCAATGCCGCAAGCGGCCCTCTATGTTTGCAATCACCGTTCCTTTGCAGATCCGCTGGCCATTTTGCCGTACCTGGATGCATATGTTATTGCCAAAGCTGAAGTAGCATCCTATCCTGTCATCAATAAGGGGGCTGAATTGACCGGTGTGCTTTACGTAAAAAGAGAAGACAGTCAATCCCGCAATGAAGTCAGAAACCTGATGGTAAAAACCATTAAGGAAGGATACAATGTGCTTGTATTTCCCGAAGGGACTGTTAGTTTTCACAGTTACCCCATGCCATTCAGAGCAGGAAGTTTCAATGAGGCTGCGAAGGAAGGCATTGGCATTGTGCCAATAGCCATTGAGTTTCGCGACAAAAAAGATTTATGGCTGGTTCCCCATTTCATC